>Ga0302326_10002763_pt1 | contig 42270 bp, 37 predicted proteins | sample Palsa_T0_3_FD_202264 | JGI IMG/M metagenome (GOLD analysis project Ga0302326, IMG submission 202264) | Peat permafrost microbial communities from Stordalen Mire near Abisko, Sweden - Palsa_T0_3 | ecosystem: Environmental > Terrestrial > Soil > Palsa > Peat permafrost | place: Sweden: Abisko...
CCACGGATACCTGCGACTTCCGTGCTGGGGGTGTAGACCAGGAGGTCAGACGCGTTCTTCGCGCCGGTATCCTGGAGGAATTGCGCCGTAACGACGGAAATCGCCGAGGCGACGTCCTTCAGGTCGGTGCGGACACGGGTGCCGGCCAACGTGCTGTTGGCCTTGTAGCTTCCTTTGTCCTCCGCTGCGTCAACGACGAACGGGGAGAGCACGGTGGGCTCTTCCTGGTCCGACGGCGCTGCCGCGGGGCCTGTGGTGGTGGTCGTCGTCGTTGTCGACGTATCCGTGGCGGCCTGGGCGACCGCGATTCGAGGCACTACTGCGAGACCAAGTGCTGATGTGACCGTGAGGGCACGAAGCAGCACCAGAGTACGATTAGCAGGCATGTTTTGGTGTTTTTGGGTTTAGGGTAACTTTCGGCCCCTTCTTGGCGGGAAGGAGCCTCCTGGACTTCTGGGACATTCGCTTGACGAAATTCGGGCCGGCCGGATCAAAATCCCCCGGCTCGATGACGAAAGGTGGGGTGCTGGGCGGAGAGGAATCTCCTTATGCGTGAAGGAGCGCTTGCGCGGGTCGGTACGTCATCCGACGCGTTGGCCTGATAGCGGGCATAGCAACCATTCCGAAACGGCGCTCGTATTCCGGAACGACGCGAAAGTAGCGCCGCAGGAATGGCTCAGGCGAAAGCCGGAGCACGCTGGCCGCAAGCCGATCCAGGAAGGCGTGCCAAAGGGCGAAGGCCTTCGGGAGATGTTCCCGGGAGACAGGTGCGTGGGTGACGATGAGGATCGAGTCCAGTCCGCGCTGCTCGAGGCGGAACGTCACCAGGGAGTCGCCCGCCGCGGCCAAGTCTGAGCCGTCGCCGTTGGGAGACGGACTCCAGCGAAAGGAGAGGCTCCTGTAGGGCTTCACCGCCGTCACAACGCCGCAGATCGAGTTCCCGGGCGTGTGCAGGCTTACATTCCCGCCAATGCTGCACTCGAGGCCGCCGTCCCCTATCCACGTTGCGAGCAGTTCCTTGGTCGTGAGGTAGCACCAGATAAATTCCACGGGCCCGGAAAAGGGGCGCTCAAACATCACCGTGTTACCTTCCTTCAAGGAGCCGTATTCGGAGTGGTTCATTGTGTTCAGGGTGACTGCGCCTAAGGGACCGCGGCCGAATATTCGACGAGCAGACGTCTTTTCTGGTGCGCCCGGATGATAAACTACGAAATGAGTAATCCTAGGTCCATATACCGCGGATCGAGCGGACCACTGCGTCGCGGCCCCAAGCAGATTGAACGACGGGGTTCGCATGGGCGTGATTTTCTGCGAAACCCACCTGAAGCATTTGACCCTTAGACTGCCCTTTCAGGGGGCCGTCCTTGCCTGATCCGAATTTCGGGGTTTAACGCCGCGGATGATCTCGGCCAGGCACGTGATGCCACCCCGGATCGCGCGCGGGTCGGCGGCAGCGAAGCCAAGGACCAATGCCTCGGGTACCGATTTGTTTATCGCTAGGCACGAAAGCGGGACTGACTCGATGCCTTGAGCAAGCGCAAGGTCGTGGACCTCCATCGAGCCGATCCCTTGAGAAAGCCAGCCGACCGTCTGCATCCCGGCCCGCGTCGGGGAGAGGTCCATGAAGCCCTCCAATTCCGTGCGCGCACACTTCAAAAGGATGTCGAGTCTGCCGGCGTATGTCTCGCGCATGCGGCGAATATGCGCGCCCAAATGCCCCTCGCTGATGAAGTCGCAGAGGATAGCCTGATCCAGGACAGACGTGAAGCGATCCATGATGGACTTGGCCGCCGCGATCGGCTCTGCCAGCCTCGGCGGCACGACCAGGAAGCCCAGCTGGAGTGTTTGGAAGAGCAGCTTGTTGAACGTGCTCGAGTAGATGACGCAGTCGCTTCCATCCATACTCCGGAGCGCCGCCAGGGGCCTGCCGGTGTACCGGAATTCGCCGTCGTATTCGTCCTCGAAGATCCACGCGTTCTGCTCGCGCGCCCACTCCAGGAGCTCGGTACGACGTGCGAACGACATCGTGACGCCCATTGGAAATTGGTGGGCGGGCGTGATGTAGGCCAGCTTCGCCGACTTGTTGAGAGCCCTGCCGGCTTTGCAGTTTATGCCCTGGTCATCGACCGGTACAGGAACGACCTCGGCCCCGTGTGCCCGAAAGAGTCGAGTGGCGCCTGGATAACCCGGGTCCTCCATCCACACTTTGTCTCCACGGTCGAGGAGGAGGCGGGCGACGAGGTCGAGCGACTGCTGGGTGCCCGAGGTGATCACGACCTCATCGGCGGTGCATTTGATCCCCCGCGCCTTTCCCACGTACTCGGCGATCTCGTCCCTCAGCGGCCGGTACCCCAGGGGTTCCCCATAGGCCAGCATGGACGAAGGTGCCCGGCGAAGCCTTCTTGAGGCGATGCGACTCCACAATTCCATCGGAAACGTAGCTAGGCTGGGCTGACCAACGCGGAACGCCGGCGACACTTGGTTGGTCCAAACCACGGGAAACGAATTGTCCGCCATGCGGTGTCCCCGGGCCGAAAGGCCGGCGTGCGAGGGAACCTCCCTCGGGGGAGGTTGAATCCTCCTCGCCTCGAGGCGCCGCTCGGGAATGACGGTCCGCACGAACGATCCCGAGCCAACTTGGCTGTCGACGTAGCCTTCCGCGCACAGCTGTTCAAAGGCGGAGACAACGATGCCGCGGGAGACGTTATACTGCCGCGAGAGACTGCGGCTCGACGGAAGGCGTGAGGTCGGCCTGAGCCTGCCCTCTGCGATCGCGCTGCGCAGCTCCTCGAAAAGCCAGCGATAAAGCGTCGTTTCTGCAGAACGAGGTTTGAGAACGAGGTCGGAAAACTGTTCGATCTTGGGCATTCCGGGTGAACAGCCCTGCATAACACCGCAACCCTCCCCTTTCCCCGCCGCATCGTTTCCAGCTACCGCTTCCCGAGCCGGGACGGGTGCCAAAATTGTTCAGGACTCTGGAGCCAATGATCCTGCCTGGTCCCTCGTGAGCAGATAGACTGCAAACGACGCCAGCCAGTGCTCGCCAGCGTAGTCGCCGCTGGAGACGCGGGCCAGCCCCGCGCGCTCGTGGCGCTCCGCCGCCAACCGGACCTTTCTGTTTTCGGGAAACACGTCGGCAATCATATACAGCACCCACGCCCGGCTCAGGGACAACCCGTCGAGATGCACAAGCCTGCCGTCGCTCCGGTCAATGACCGTCGGCGGCGTCATGAGGGAAGCCGGTTTTCCCTTCTCCAGCCCGGGAAGGAGCCGCCTCAGCCAACGCCGGAGTCGTGCGCGCGGCAACACGCGCGACATCAGGTAGGCCTCCGTCAGCGAGGCGGACAGGAAATCCTCACCACTCGGCTCCCACGCAGCCGGCGCGCCCGCGTCGGCACCATAAAAGGCGACGCTTCGCGATATGATGGCCGTCTCAAGGCTGCGGCGCCTGGCCGTCCGCGCATAATCCATCGCCAGGGTCAGGCCAAAGGCCGTGTTGGAATGAACGCCCGAGCGGACCGGATAGGGCAGCTTCGGAAGGTAATGGCAAAAGCTCTCGGCGATATACTTTTCCAGGGGGCGAAGCGCAAACGACCAACGCCGCGCGTCGGATCCGCTCCCCTCCCGAAGTTCCGCCGCGAGGGCAAGCAGCCAGCCCCAGCCATACGGGCGCTCAAAGGACCGTCGACCCGCCGACTCAAAATATGCCAGTTCCGTGGCGATGTTTTTCTTGGTCAGGCTTCGGTCAAGCGCCGTCCGGATGCGCGCGGCGGATGAGAGGCTGGGGAACAGCCTCAGGATGCGCGCCAGCGTCCAATGCCCGTGCACCGAGGAATGCCAGTCATAGCAGCCAAAGAAGGCCGGATGCAGCGTCCGCGGGGAGCGGATGTCAGAACGGCGTTGGGCCAGGAGCTGGTAGGAATGGGGCCATTCGCGTCCCACCCCGGCCAGGGCCAGGCCGGCAAATTTGGACGCAAGGGCAGGCGTGAGCGAGCGAGGCATGGTCTAGAAACGATAGACGCAACACTCCATGAGGAGCACGTTAAACGCGAAGAGCACCAATGCGACCGGCACCTGGGCCTTTATGACCGCATTCTTGTCCTCCAGCTCGAGAAGCATCACGGGCACGATGTTGAAATTGGCCGCCATGGGCGTCATGAGCGTACCGCAATACCCCGACAGCATCCCTATGGCGGCCATGATCGCCGGATTTCCGCCGTGAGCCTGAACGATGAAAGGGATGCCTATTCCCCCCGTGATCACGGCAAAGGCGGCGAACGCATTCCCGAGGCACATCGTGAACACCATCATTCCCAGGCAATAGGCCGCCACCGCGACAGATGCATATTGTGTCGGGAGCGCCCGCTCCACAAGGCCAGCGACCACCGCGCCCACGCCGGCCTTGGCAAAGAGGCCTCCCAATGCCGCCAACGCCTGGGGCAGGATGAGCGCCCATCCGACCGCCTGAAGAAGCCTGCTGCCCTCGTGCACCGCCGCGCTCATAGGAGCCCTCGTCAGCCGGAAACCCAAGGCAAGGGCGAGCACGGCACCGATGCAAAGCGAAGTGATGGACAGGTTAGCCGGGGCGACAAGCGACACGCCATGCCAGTGGATCCTGCCCAGGAACAAGCTTCCAAGCACGGCGATGCACGGCACCACCAATGCGGGCCAAAAGAGCCGGTTCCCCAGGCGCTCCGCGGAGGCCATCCGTTCCTCCCGTCCCGTGGTGCGCTCACGCGACCGTTGCACCCTCCCACTGGCCGCAAGGATGGCGATGCCGAGCACAACGTATCCCACCGCCGTCGGTGACAGCGAACCGCCAAAGATGAAGCTTGAGCCCAGCAGGCCCCAAAAGAGGGCCGTGCTCCACCGGCGCGCGTGCTCCCTGTCCAAAACCACAAAGAAGGCCGTCGCCAGCATGTAGGCGCCTCCCAGCACATAGAATAAATCCAGGCTGATCAGGCTCATGCCTCGTCCGGTTTGGCAGCCCTGGCGTCCCGGGCTATCTGCTTGTCAAGGACGCGGGTCCGCCAGCTCATCGCGGCAAAGGCCGCCAGAGCAGACGGTATTCCCCAAAGCGCCATGGCCCAGATGCTAACCTCCATGTTCAATGCCTCGAAGAAACCCTTCATGAGCAGGATCGCGCCCACCGCGATGAATATATCCTCGCCAAAGAAGCTTCCCACGTTCTCGGCCGCTGCCGCGTGCGCGCGAATCCGCACCACGGTCGCCTTCGAAAGGACGCCGTGGCACGCGCGCGCCGCCCCCTCGGCCAGCGGGGCGATGATGGGGCGCACGGCGCCTGCCTGACCGCCAATGGAGATTCCGAGGGCGATCGAGATCTGCCTTATGCCCGTGTATATCAGAATCACTTTTCCCGCCGTCGCCGCCGCCGAGAGACGGATCAGTTTCTCGGCGCGCTCTCGAAGCCCGTAGCGCTCAAGGAGACCCACCACGGGTAGCATCAGCACGACCGGAAGCGTCATGTAGCGGTTGGTCAGATAGAGCCGGCCAAATTCCTCCATGATGGCGTTGAATGACATCCCCGACACGAGGCCGGTGACTATCCCCGATGCCAGGACCACCAGCAGAGGGTTGAGCCGCAATGCAAACCCTGCGCCGATGACAAGGATGCCGACGAGCCTAATCATGGGATGATCGCGAAGGCGCTCATTTCCGGACAGTCACGGGATATCAGAAGGATGTGGCAATCCTTCGATCTGCATTCATGGGCAATTTGAAGAATTCGTTGTGCGCCGGCACCCTTTGCATCATACGGATCGTCAATCCGGGCGACCCGAGTCGATGGGTGTGTCCGACGCCCAGGAACAGCGCTCCGGTACTTTAGCCCCCACCCCCTTATGAAGCGGATCCCCTTCCCCGTCCACCTCGCCCTTATGAGCTCCATCGCCTTCCTCGCGCCGCGATCCCAAGCGGCGACTTTCGGCGACGACGTCTCGTTCCTGAAAGATCACACGGACGTCATCGTCCTCAGCGACAAATCGGGAGACTCCAAGGTCGCCGTGGCGCCCGGATTGCAGGGGCGCGTGATGACCAGCGCATCGGAAGGGAACACGGGGTTCAGCTATGGCTGGATCAACCGCGACCTGTTCTCGACCGGCAAGCTTGTGCCCCACATGAACGCCTTCGGCGGCGAGGACCGTTTCTGGATGGGCCCCGAGGGCGGCCAATTCTCCATCTTCTTTGAGAAAGGCGTTCCCTTCGATTTCACCAATTGGTTCACGCCTGCCATATTCGACACGCTGCCCTACGCGGTGACCAGCCAGGGCGACGACTATGCCGAATTCGGAGCTCATTTCACCCTGACCAATTACTCGGGAACCTCCTTCGAGGTCGCCGTGAAACGACGCATACAGGTGCTCGATGCGGATACGGCGTGGAAGGACCTCGGCGTCCCCAGCGCAAAGGGTGTGAGCATCGTGGGCTACGAGACCGACAATGAGATCACGAATGCCGGAAAGGCCGCCTGGACCAAGGACACGGGACTCCTCTCCATCTGGATCTTGGGCCAGTACAATCCGTCCCCTTCGGCCACGATCGTCGTGCCTATCAAGCCCGGCTCGGAACCGGAAATGGGCGTCAAGGTGACTTCGAATTATTTTGGAGCCATTCCCGACGAGAGGCTGTCGGTCGGGGAAGGGGCTGTGTTCCTCTCGGCCGACGGCAAATACCGCAGCAAGATCGGCATCAACCCCATGAGGAGCAAGGGCATCCTCGGCAGCTACGATTCCGCGAACAACATCCTCACGATTGTGCAGTTCAACCTGCCCACCGGCGTGAAGGACTACGTCAATTCCCTGTGGAAGCTGCAGGACGATCCCTTTGGCGGGGATGCCGCCAATGCCTATAACGACGGCCCGGCAACGCCCGGGGCCAAGCCGATGGGTCCCTTCTACGAGCTCGAGTCGTCATCGCCTGCCGCCGCGCTTTCTCCCGGCGAGAGCCTCATCCATATCCGCCGGACGATTCATTTGAGCGGGCCAAAGGCCTCCCTTGACGACGTCGCCCGTGCGACGCTCGGGGTGTCGATCGATGAGATCGAGGGCGCCCTTAGGGGGAAGTGACCGAAACTGGCGCCGCCCCTTACGGAAAGTCGACGACTGGGAAGAGGGATTTCGAAGCGGGTTCCCACAACCAATTCATAGATTAGGGTCGTTTAGTTCACACAATCGACATTTATAAGCTATTTTTCAATAACTACTTATGGAATTAGGTGTTTCGTGGCATAGCGGATGCGTCTCAGATTCCAAGTGCCACGCCTCCTTTCAAGTGAATCTCACCTCGCATTTGGCTGCGATCCCCGGGGAATTCGTTTTCGCCGCCGCAAATGAAGGCAATCCAGACTCTGGGTTCGCGGCCGCCGATTCTCGCCCAATTGCGTTGGCACTCTCGTCACACGCTCTTGCTGCTGGCAATTCTCGCCGAGCTGACGTGCCATAATACGCTCGCGCAAAAGGTAATCGCAACGCTTGCCACCGGGCCGAGCCCGTTCGCCATCGCGATAAACCAGGTCACGAACAGGGTCTTCGTGACGCACAGTGATAGCGTGACCGTTATCGATGGCGTGACAAACGCCGCGGCCACCGTAGCCGTCGGATCCAATGCGGGCCCCCTCGCCGTGAATGTAACCACGAACAAGGTCTATGTCGCCTGCGGGAGCGAGGTGACAGTCATTGATGGGGAGACGAACGTGGCCACCAGCATTCCAACCCCGGGGAGCAATCCCGATTCCATCGCGGTTAATCCCGTCACAAATAAGATCTATGTCAGCGAATCGAACAATTTCATCAATGGAAGCGTGCTGGAGATCGATGGCGCCACGGGAGCCGTCTCAACCGTTGCCAATGGATTTCTCGTGGGACCGGTCGCCGTCAATGCGGTCACCAACCAGATCTACGTTTGCGGTAACCTTGGGGGCGGCGAGGCAACGGTGATCGACGGCGTATCACATGCAACGGCATCCCTGGGCGCAAATACATCGCCGAGCGGCCCCTCTGGCCCCATCGCGTACAGTCCCGACGCCATAGCGATAAATACAGCCACGAATGAGATTTATATCGGCAACCAGAACCCAAGCGACGTGACCCTGATTGAAGGGGCCTCGAATAGGGTGTCGGAAATCGGCCTGAGCGATGCCGTCATTGCTATGGCGCTGAATGCAACGACGGACAAAATCTACGCCGTCAGCCAAGGCACCAGCGGAATCATGGTCATCGACAGGAACTCGAATGCGACCAGGTTCGTCGAAACGGGGGCAAACTGCGACGGCGTTGCCGTGAATCCGGCAACGGACACAATTTACGTCGTCCAGGTCCAGTCGAATGGGACGCTGAGTGTGATTGACGGCGCCACAAATGGCATCTTCTCGATCCCGATTGGAGAGTATCCCTCAGCGGTCGCGGTTAATTCCGCAACGAACAGGGTGTACGTCTTGAACAACGACACAAACGGCACGCTCACTGTCGTCGATGGCACACCTCTCACTCTCGCCCCCACGTTTTCGAGCGGTCCAGCATCGCAAACGGTAAATGCAGGCGCGAGCGCCGTGTTCAATGCTGGCGCCATTGGAATGCCCGCACCGACCTATCAGTGGTTCCTCGACGGAATACCGCTTTCCGATGGCGGGAATGTCTCGGGCTCCACGTCCTCCACCCTCTTTTTGAATGGCGGGGCTTCCCTGGCATCCGCCGGAACATACACATGCACTGCGACGAACAGCGCAGGAAGCGCAACCACGGCTCCAGCCTCACTCACGATCTCAAGCACCTCCACCCCCGGCCGATTGATCAATATCTCTTCCCGCGCCTACGCGGGCACGTTCTCTTCAAATATCCTGATTGCCGGCTTTGAAGTCAGCGGCGGCATGTCGAATGCGCTCATCCTGCGCGGCGTGGGGCCTTCCCTCGGTAGCTTCGACGTCACGGGTTTTGCCGCGAGCCCGACGCTCTCGGTGTTCGACACGGCGAGTCCGAATGCGAACCTGATCACGCAGAACGCGGGCTGGCAAACGCCGCCAACAGCACCCTATGGGCCCTGGGCAGGGATCGCGATGCCCACCGACGCATCCGAATCCGATTTCAGGCAGGTTGGAGCCTTTCCGTTGGCCACGGGCTCCGGCGACTCCGCCATTAAAGTCGATTTGCCTCCAGGCACCTACACCTCGCAGATCGTCGGCACCGGCGATGATGGGATCGCCCTTGCCGAGGTCTATGTCGTGGATTCCGGGGAGAATCACCCTCAGCTCACCAACATATCCTCGCGCGCCTACGTCGTGCGGAGCCAAAGCATCCTGATTGCGGGTTTTGTCATTTCCGGCACCACCTCTGAAACGATACTGATCCGCGCCTCTGGTCCAGCGTTGGCGCAATTTGGGCTCTTTGATCCGCTCCCCGATCCGGAAATCCAGCTTTTTGACTCCAATCAAAACCTGATAGCCTCAAATATTGTATGGCAAGGCAGCCCCCAGATCACAAAGGCGGCATCGCTCGTAGGGGCGTTCCCGTGGAACGATCCAACGAGTGCAGATTCGGCAATCCTCATCACATTGCCTCCAGGCAGCTATACGGCTCAATTGAGTCCGCTGACAGACGACCAGGGAACGGCCTTAGTCGAGGTTTACGCTGTACCATAACGGGTCTACCCAATTCTCAAGCATTGGCATTCCCGCAAAGGTCGTAACCCAGGAAAAGGCAAAGCACCGGACCCGTTACCAGGGCCGGTGCGTCGACTGAGCAGGAAGCGAAGTTTTCCTCAGAGGCCTGCCGTCTTGGACGAAACCGCGGCGGGCTTTGCCGCGACAAACCTGACTGAGGCGTAGTCGTGCAGGGCAGGGATGACGAACGCCACAGGCTGAACGGCCTGGACGCTCACTGCGACTCCGTCCTTCATCGCCGGGGAGAACTTCCACTGCCTCACCGCGGCGAGCGTGGCGCGATCAAGTTCGCTGTCCGTCGTGCGAATCACCCTGGGGTTGATGACATCGCCTTTCGCGGAGATGGTGAACCCGATGACCACCTCGCCCTCGACGCCGTCGGCGCGCAGGTCATGCGAGTAGGCGGGAGCGATTTGCGATACGGGCCTGGCGTCTTGGTCGGCGGCGGACAATGGCGTGAGAGCGGACGCGCTGAGCGCCGCGAGGAGCGAGCAGGTGGACAGGATGCGGGTATTCATGATTGCGAGTGGATTGAGTGGTCTTGTTGAGAGGCCTGGATCGCTCGATTTGCCGCCCTTTCGGGAAGCTGAGCGGTGATCCCTGCCTCACTGGGTAAAACACGGCAACCCGGCCAAAGTTACAGCGTCCCCGTATTTATTATCGCGCCCCGCTATCGTCCCGGCTCGGAGGAAGCAAAGGGCGTCACCCGCTTGAACTCGCTCCAGTTGTATTCCATCGAGTTGCCGAGCTTGGAGATGGTGAGGCGCGCCGTGCTGCCCGGATCGACGTTCTCGTACTCCTCGGAATTGCCCTCTTCCACCTCGCTGATGTGCAGGTTCACGTCGAGTTCGGTGATCCGCACAAGCCCCAGGAGGGCGTGGATGGGCTGGCGGAGAGCGGCCCCGATTCCCACGATGTTGTCCGACTGCTTGTCCACCGTGACGACGAGGTCGATCTGGTTGATGTCCAATAGCCGCTCGGCCTCCGGTCGAAATGGAATCCTGTAACGGGCGCGCTGTTCGAAGTCGCGTAGGAGTACGGCATGATCGAGGTCGAGGAGCTGTGAAGGCGACTTGTCGACCTTCCTCCGGGGCCTCCCGTTCTTGCGAGCCTCCCATTTCAAGCTCTGCTGGTCCGTCGCCGGCTGCCCGCCAATCTCGAGCAGCCTCCAGCGGCTGCTGTCCGGCTGCGAGGGATCGTACCGCTCCACACGTTCCTCCTTCACGTTGCCGTTGGAGAGAAAGACCCTTGTTTCCTGGGTGAAGGCCAAGTCGCCCTGGCCCGCATCAGCCCATCGCTGGAAAGCCCTGGAAAGGAGAGTAGGTGTCTCAGCGTCAACGAGACTGGGCGCCAGGCAACTGAGGCTAAGGACAAGCCATGGTATGAGGCGAATTGAGGAGCGTGGCGGTTGGATTGAGTCTGCGTTCTGCACGGTTCACGGGTTTCGACTTGCACGGTACCAATGTGTTCCAGAGCTCCGCACGGCGGTTATGGCCTCGAAGGCCACCACGCCGGCGCGTTACAGGTCGAGCACGACCACGTCACGGCGATCGCAGGCACACAGAATCGCGTCGCCCACGCTAAAGGCCGCGGTTTGATCCGATTCCGGGACTAGGATTGTCAGGCGCCGGCCCGAGCCAGCGTCGACAACGAGGCGCAGCATGGCCCCAAGGAAGGTCTTCTCCTCCACCCGTCCCGATATCGAGTTCACGCCTCCCGGGGGCTCCCGCACGATCCTGAACTTCTCGGGACGGATGGAGACGGTGCAGGCAATTCCCAAGCGGACCGAGCCCGCCCCGCCCAGAACGGCGGCAATTCTCCATCCCCCCTCCGACTCCAGGCTGATCTCCCCATCCGAGACCGATACGACCCGCACCTCGATCAGATTTGATTCCCCGAGAAAATCGGCGACGAACCGGGTCCGGGGCTGGTGATACACCGCCTCCCCGGCACCCAGTTGCTCGATCCGGCCCGCGGTCATCACCGCCACGCGATCGCTCATCGCGAGCGCCTCCTCCTGGTCGTGGGTCACGAGTATCGTCGTCAACCCGATCTTCTTCTGGAGGCGCCTCAGCTCGACCTGCATCTCGCGGCGCAGCTTGGCATCCAACGCCGACAGGGGCTCGTCGAGAAGAAGCACGCGGGGCTCCGGGACGATCGCCCTGGCCAGCGCGACGCGCTGGCGCTGGCCTCCCGACAGCTCGTGCGCCAAGCGGCCCTCCAATCCCTCCAGGGAAACCAGCTCGATGACGGCCGCGACGCGCCTTGCGATCTCGGGGGCCCCACACCGACGCATCTTCAGGCCAAAGGCGATGTTGTCCCTGACGGAGAGGTGCGGGAAAAGGGCGTAGCTCTGGAACACCTGGTTGATGTCGCGCCTGTGCGGGGGCTGCGAGGTCACGTCCACGCCGCCTACGCGGATTGATCCCGACGTCGGCTGCTCGAATCCCGACAGGAGGCGAAGCAGTGTCGTCTTCCCGCAGCCCGAGGGGCCCAGGAGCGTGAGAAGCTCCCCGGGCTCGACCGACAGGCTGACGTCGTCGACGGCGACAACGTCCCCAAAGCGCTTTGTCAGCCCCACCAGCTCAATGGCGTCGCTCATGCCGAGGCAGCGCGGTCCCATCGCGGCCGGCGCTGGAGGAGCCCGTAAGAAACGGCGAAGAGAAGCGTGAAAACGATCCCGAGCGCGGCGCCGAACGGCCAGTTTCTCGCCTGCAGGAACTGGTTCTGGATCACGTTTCCTATGAGCGGCACCTGGGCCCCCCCAAGGATGTCGCTCACGGCGAACATCCCCATCGTCGGGACAAACACGAGGACCACACCGGCCGCGATGCCGGGCGCGGTGAGCGGGATGATCACCGTGGTGAAGACGCGCAGCGGGCCGGCCCCGAGGTCGTGCGCCGCCTCGATGAGGTCGTTGCTGAGCTTCTCCGCGCTCGAAAAGATCGGCAGGATCATGAAAGGGACGAAGCTGTAGACCAACCCGATCATGACCGCGGCCGGGGTGTAGAGCCATTCAACCGGCGCCGCGATCAGGTGCGTCGACCCCAGTACCGTGTTGAGCAGGCCCGATCCCTTCAGGATCTGTATCCACGCATAGGTCCTGATGAGAAAGCTCGTCCAGAACGGGATCATCACGAGAACAAGGAGGCGCTCGCGGATCTTCTCGCTCCTGCGCGCCATGAAGTAGGCCGTCGGGTAACCCATGATGAGGCAGATCGCGGTCGTGGCGGAGGCGTACCCGAACGAACGCACCATGATGTGGAGGTAGCGCGGATCAAAGACCCGGGAGTAATTCTCAAGGGAGAACGTGAAAACGATCCTCCCGAGGTCGTCCCGGCTGCAGAAGCTGTAGACGAAAAGGATGGCCATGGGGAGGACGGCGAAGAGCACGAGCCACAAGACCATTGGCGTCAGCATGAGCCACACTCTCCAGCTTGGGTGCCGTGACCCAGGCGCCGCGGCTGAGTTGGAGAGAAGGGCCTGCATCGTCTATCGGCTGTTCTTCAGGTCCGTCACCAGCTCGTCGATCTGCTGGCTTGTCTTGCCTATGGCCCTGAACGTGTCGCGCGGGCCCGCGGGCGGGTAGCTCGCAGGGTTGGCAAGCTGCGCCGCGGAAAGCAGGCGTCGCGCGGCCCCGTTCGGGTTCGTGTAGGGGAAGGCGTCCGAGATCTTCTTGCTCACCTCCGCGCGCAGGAGGTAGTCGATGAACTCGTGGGCCTCCGCCACGTGCGTGGCCTGCGTGGGAATCGCGACGACGTCGACGAACTCATGCACGCCCTCGGCCGGTATGATGTAGTGGAACTTCGGATCCTGCTGGTAGAGGATCGCAGCCTCCCCGCTCCAGACGACGCCCAGGTCCACGTCCCCGTTGAGGAGCTCGGTCTTGGGGCTGTCAGAGTCGAAGACCCTCACGAACTTGAACCACTGGGCGAGGATCGGCCGTGTCCTCTCGATGTTCTCGGGCGAAAGGTCGTTTGCGCGCAGACCCAGAGAATAGAGGGCCCACGTCACCATCTCCCGGTTGTCGTTGAGGACGACGATGCGCCCAGCGTGGCTGGGCTGGAACACGTCCTTGAACCCGCGGATCGGCTCCGTCACCACCCGTGTGTTCACCACGATGCCGACCGTCCCGGTCATGTAGGGCACCGTGTAGCTTTGCGTCGGGTCGTGCGGCATATGCAGGAACTCGGGCAGGATGTTGGCGAGATGCGGGAGGCGCTGGGTCTCAAGCTTGCGCAGCAGACCCGCCTGGATCAGCGCCTCGGCAATGTAGTCGGGCGGCTGGACGACGTCGTAGCTCGCGCTTCCTGAGAGCATCTTCGCCATCATCTCCTCGCCGGAGGAGAAGGTCTCATAGTTCACCCTGATGCCCGTCTCCTTGGTGAAGCCGTCGATCACCTCCTGCGGGATGTACTCGGTCCAGGCGAAGAGGTTCACCTCGGACGATGGCAGCGCCGCAGAGCACGCCGAAAGCGCGACAATCGCGGACAGGAGGGTGCGTCGCAGCACCCTCATCGTGGGCCCCCGGACGCGCCGCGGAAAAGCTGCCTCAGCTGGGCCGAGAACAGGATGGCCGCGACCGTCACCGCAACGAGGATCGTCGACAGCGCGTTCAGCATCGGGTTGAGCCCGATCTTGGCCATTCCGTAGATCCTGAGGGGAAGCGTGGCAGACCGCGCGGAAGCGGTGAAGAAGGTCACGACCAGCTCATCCAGCGAAAGCGTGAAGGCCATGAGGCCGCCTGCGATGAGCGCAGGCCGCAGGGACGGCAGGATGACATGCCAGAACGCCCGCAGCGGCGATGCCCCCAGGTCGAGGGCCGCCTCCTCAAGGGCCGGGTCGAGGCCCTGGAGCCGCGCCTGGACGGCGATCAGCACGAAGGGAAAGCAGAACGTGACGTGCGCGATGATCACCGTCGTGAAGCCGAGCGGCATGGCGATCGTCGAGAAGAAGCTCAGAAGGCTGATCCCGATGATGATCTCGGGCATGATGATCGGGGTGGAGACAAGCGCATGGATCAGGCGATGCCCCGCAAACTGGTACCGGTACAGGAGCCAGGCGCCCACCGTGCCGATGACGAGCGACACCGCCGTCGTGACGGCGGCGACCACGAGGCTGTTCTGGAGCGCGCCCAGCAAGGGACCGTTGTCCCAGAGGGCCGCGTACCACTTGAGCGTGAACCCCTCCCAGACGATGTTCAGGCGCGAGCTGTTGAACGAGTAGACGACCAGGACGCCGATCGGAAGGTAGAGAAAGACGAGCACCAGCGTCGTCCATGCCGCGAGCAGGCGATCGACGAGCCTCGGCGAAAGGAGCTCGCGCTTGCGCGAGGGAATTATGGGTCCCGCCACGCGGCGAGTCCATTGCGCTCGCCGTGTGTAGCAAGACTTTTTGCCGGTTGCGGGATGCAGCAAGGTTTGTTCGAGTTTTCCCGCGTTGAAAGCGTCCCCTCCCCCGGCGGTGAACCCCGAGCCAGCCAAGCTGGCGAACCTCGGCCTCGGGGCCCTGCTCTTCTGCGCCACGGTGTTCGCCTACCTCCCGGCGCTCTCGGGCGAGCTGATCTGGAACGACGCGGACTATGTCACGGCGCCCGCGCTGCGCTCCCTAGCGGGCCTCGTGCGCATCTGGACCCGGCCCGGCGCGACGCAGCAATACTATCCGCTCCTCCACAGCGCGTTCTGGGTACAGCACCGCCTGTGGGGCGACGCCCCGCTCGGCTACCACGTCATCACCCTCCTCCTGCACTGCGGCGCGGCCCTGCTGCTCTGGCTCGCGCTGGGCAGGCTGTTTTCAGGCGCTTCGCACGCACGCTATGCCCGCGCGGCATGGCTGGCCGCCCTGCTTTTCGCCCTCCACCCCGTCCACGTCGAGTCGGTCGCCTGGATCACGGAGCAGAAGAACACGCTCTCGCTTGTCTTCTACCTCGGGTCCGCCGTCGCCTATCTCCGCTTCGACGGGACCCGGGGAAAGGCGGACTATGCCGCGGCGCTGGCGCTGTTCCTGTGCGCCCTCCTCAGCAAGACGGTCACCGCCACGCTTCCCGCCGCACTCCTGGTCGTCCTCTGGTGGAAGCGCGGCCGCCTGGACGCCAGGCGCGATGTGGCCCCGCTCGTCCCTTGGCTCGCGATCGGGGCCGCGCTGGGCTTGTTCAGCGGATGGGTGGAGAAGACCTACGTCGGCGCGCAGGGAGCGGACTTTGAGGTCGCCCCCGTGGACCGGATCCTCGTCGCCGGCAGGGCCATATGCTTCTACGCGGGGAAGCTGGCGTGGCCCTCCGGCCTCAACTTTGTCTACCCGCGGTGGACAGTGGATGCCTCGGCCGGGGGGCAATGGCTGTTCCCCCTGGGCGTTCTCGCCGTGGGCGCCATACTCTGGGCGATCCGTCGGCGCGCCAGGGGCCCGCTGGCGGCGTACCTCATCTTCATCGGCTCCCTCTTTCCAGCCCTCGGCTTCGTGAGCCTCTACGGCGCACGGTACTCGTGGGTATGGGACCACTGGCAATACCTGCCCGACATCAGCCTCCTCGCCCTGGTATCCGCGGGACTAGTCGCCGCCTCAAACGCGCTTCCCAGGGAAGCACGGTGGCTCGGCTCGGGTGTCGTGTGCGTCCTGGCGATGCTCCTCGGCGCGCTCACGTGGTCCCATTGCGCCATGTTCCATGACAATGAGACCCTCTACACGACGACCCTCGCGAAGAACCCCAACTCGTGGATGGCGCACAACAACCTCGGGCTGACCTGGTCCAAGCTGCCCGACCGGCAGGACGACGCCGAGGCCCAGTACGAGGCTGCACTGCGCCTCAAGCCCGAGATCGCCGAGACCCACACGAACCTCGGGAACGTCCTGGCAAAGATGCCCGGCAGGCTGCCCGAGGCCATCATGCAGTATCAGGAGGCCCTGAGGCTGAAGCCGGATTACTCCGATGCCCACTTCTACCTGGCCAATGCCCTCGTCTCGATCGGCCAGACCTCCGAGGCCGTTTCCCACTACGAGGAGGCGCTGAAGCTTGAGCCCGCCATGGTGGAGGCCAACAACAACCTGGGGATGATCCTCTGCCGGTCGGGACGCATGCAGGAAGGACTCGCGCACATCGAGACCGCGATCAAGATTGAGCCCACCTTCGCCCCGGCACACTTCGCCCGGGCGATCGCGCTCCTGCAGTCGGGCAGGAGGGACGAGGCCGTGGCCGAGCTCAGGACGGTGCTCCAGCTGGAGCCCGGCAATCCCCAGGCAACCCGGATGCTCGACATGGTCGGATCGAGGTAGGCTTCATCGCGCGCCTTGCGCGAGACCGAGTCCTCAGGGAGGGCTGCTCGACAGGCGCCGCAGCGACGCGATGCGGGCCACGCCGCCCTCAAGGGCGCCGAGTTCGAAGGGCTCGAACCTCGTGGCATCAAACGAGAATTCCGAATAGCCCGCGACAGACCGGCCCCCGCAGGCCAGGGCAAAGCGGGTCTGCCTGTCGCGGCGCTCGAGCGCGTTCGGGAATCGATCCCAATAGGGGCTCTCGGGAGGCGGATAAAGCCAGGGTGCCTCGATCCGCACCGTCAGCTTGCCTGCGGGATCCGCGACCGCATCCAGCGAGACGAGGACCGTGTCGTTCTGCATGAGCGAAAGCCGGACGTGGTCCTTGTCCACCCGCGTGAGGACGAGGCTGCTCAGCATGTCCTTGCGTCCGGCGGCCAGGAGGACGGCCGACTTCGGCCCGTCAAAGGGCGCGAGCCCGATCGTGAGCTCGGCAGGCCCGAACACGATGCCGTCGCGCCGCGCCTGCCACAGGCTCGGGTAATCCAGGACGCGGGCCATCTGTGTGTAGGCCCAGGGATTCGTGCGGCGGAAAAGGCCCCCGTGCTCAAAAGACGCGAGCCACACGTACCCGACCGTCCAGGCCGACGCGAGGAGCGCGAGGAGCCGGATCGGACCTCCCCTCTTCCTGATGATCGGGGTCGGATCAAAGATCACCAACAGGCCGACCGACGCGACGAGGGTCCAGCCTCCGAGCAGCTCGGTCAGGTACCGCGACGTCGCCCCGGCCCAGCTGAACAGGATCGCCGCCGCGAGCAGGCTCGTCACGGTCGCGGCGGCCGCAGTCACGGCGATGGCCGGGATCGCGCCTTCGCGCCTGCGCTGCCAGACCCATGCCCACGTGACGAAGCCGGCGAGGAGCACAGGCAACGCGAACAGCGCCCCGTGCATCTCCTCCGACATCACGTATCCCGGAGGCATCGAGGCAGGCCACACGGTCTTGAAGAACGGGAAGTAGGGGCTCAGCTCGGGCAGGGATCCCAGGTAGATCCACAGGTTGAAGGGAATGAAGGTCGGACGGAAATGCTGCACGTGGAGCTCGTCCACGTTCAGGAGCTGGTAGCTCTGGCCGAACTCGCCGATCCTCCCAAATCGCTCGACGTTGTAGAGCGCCAGCGCGAGGCCGCCGAGGGCGAGCGGCGAACCGATGGCAATGGCGGCGCGGAGCATCGCCTGGCGGCCCTTGGCCGAGCCCAGGCCCTCCCCCGGCGGGGGCACCAGGGCGAGGAGCGGGATGGCGGCGGCCGCAAAGACAAACGTGACGCGGGACCCGACGAGGAGCGCGAGGCTGATTCCCATAGCGACGGCCCAGCCCAGCCCGCCGTCCCGGCGGAAGCGCCAGAGGAAATAGAAGGTCCACCACAGGCAGGCCAGGGCCGCGGCGTGCGGCAGCTCCCAGAATCCCGGGCGCCGCAGCGTGACCGGAAGCCACGCCGCGTGCATCGCCACGAAAAGGACGGCCCCGACGACCCATCCGGAGAGCCTCGGAAAATACACCATCCGGATTCCCCAGAGGAGACGCGCCATCGCCGCCAGCGCCAGCGCGGCAAACATGGCGGCCGCCACGCGCTCGGGCATCTCCTGGCCCGTCAGCAGGCGCCACGGGAGCATCAGCACCACAGCCGGCGTGGGACCGTAGTAGAGATAATACCGCCCCTTGTAATAGCTGGCGTCAGAAAGCCGGTAGGGGGCGTTCTGGGCTGGGTCGTAGGGATCTCCGAGCAGGGCCAGCTGGGGCGCAGGGGCCACCGACAGGGACGTGTGCCCGTGGAGGAAACCCTCGACGAGGTACTCGTAGTAGTGCCCGGCGTAGCCCGGGGACGCCTCCATCCCCGAAATCCCGTCGGCCACCCAGAGGAGCAGGGCGAATGAAAGAAGCCACGCGGCCCAGATTCCCGCGGGCAACCTAATCCGCGTCATGGGCGGCCCTTCAACGCTGCAGGTCTCCCGGATTCTCGGGAACGCCCGGTTCATCGAGCATCTGGACCGCCGTCGCCGGGCCGAAGTCCATCCAGTCATACATCGCCCATACAACCTTCTTGCCGGGTGTCACCTCGACAAGCTGGCTCCCCTTCCCGCCGTCCCCGCGCGAGCAGAGCACGGTGTCGCCATTGGCGAGGCGCTCGCACGACTGCGATCCGTGAAAGGCGATCGCCGGGGGTAGGTCGGACAGCCTGATTTCCCAGACGGTCTCGCCCCTCGGGCTCACCTCCCGGGTGAGCTCATCCTTCTCGTCCGTGATCAGTGTGTTTCCATTCCGAAGGCGCACGGCGGCCCACGGCGACCGGATGTCGTAGGACCAGATCTCCCGGAAGTCCTTGTCGTACTCGATCACCTTTCCCATCTCGAGAAACGGGGCCAGGTACGTCCCGCTCGCCGTGACGCGCATCCGCCTGAACTGCCCGTGGACCGTGCCCCTGTCGGTGGCGCTCGGCGCGGGGAGGGCGTGCTCCACCTCCACGGCTCCCGTCCGGATGTTCACGACCATCAGCCTCGGCGGGAGCCCGTTCGCCACGAGGAGCACCTTCTCCAGGCCGATCGGCTGGACGGTGTGGATCTCCGTCCCAGGCGGCGCGTCGAGCCTCCACACGACCGCCTTCTGCGGCGTCACCTCCTCGGCGTAGGCCATGCGCGAGAAGAGCACGTTGCCGTTGCTGAGCAGCCATGCGTCATCGTACTCCCATCCCCTGCCGGTGGAATACGTCCAGACGATCTTCCCGTCGCGGACGACGAAAATCGTGTTACAGCCTTCGCCGATGTAGAGCATCGGGTGCTGCGCGGCCCCGCTCCCGTGGAGCGCGGCCGCGGCGAGGTCCGGGTCGATCTTCCAATTCGGGGGATCGACAGGGGTCTCCGAGGCGCCCACCGCCGGAACACCCGGCGCCGTGAGCCGCGACAGGGCATCGAGTCCGGGCGTCGAGTCGGCGCGCGCGCCGGCAACCGCAGCCGAGAGGCCGGCGAAGAGGGCCAGCACCGGGGAAACCGCGCGCCGGTTCATGAGCGGCATCATGAGACCGGCGTGCCCCACCTCGTCCCGTTCAATTCGAGTGGCTCAGGACCTTCTTCTTCTCCGCCTGGAACTCGTCGTCGGTCAGGATGCCCTTCTTGCGCAGGTCATCGAGCTTCGTCAGCTCGTCCACAAGCTCGTCGGTCGACAGCGTGCGCGGGGCGGGCGCGGCCTCAGGCATGCCGGCCGAGGCGGCGACGGGCGCCGACGGCGGCAGCAGGGCCGGGTCGCCGGGATTGAGGGCCATGAACACGAGGGTCGCCTCAAAGTAGCCGAAGCTGAACCGCGGCTTCTTCTCCTTCATCGAGATTGGCTTGAGGACCTTGCCCTGGGCCTCGCAGAACTTGGACGCGGAGTCCGACGCCTCGGCCTTGAGCTGGTCGATGTCGCGCATGAACGCGCTCCCGCCCGTGCAGGTGATCGAAAACGTGCTGTTGCCGAGCGGCACGGGTGTACCGATTTCGTCGTGCGCGGAAGCGCGGCCGGCCAATGCGACGCCGAGGATCACTACCGAAAAAAACTTCACGAGGGTCTTGGAGTTCACACCGGAAACGTCTCCCGCAGGCGGGGATAGGTCAAGATTTCGATGCGCCGCCCGGCCACGGGGTCCCTTGCAATGCGGGTCCCGATCCGGCTGAATCGGAATCCACCCGGAACCCCATGAAGAGATCCACGCTCGTGCTCCTGGCGGCGGCCCTGATCGCCCTCCCTTCCCGGGCAGCGGCGGCCGCGGACCCGGGGCCGATCCTCACGGCGCAGCAGCGCGCGTTCATGACGTGGCACTTTGGCATGTTCGTGCATTTCAACCTCGCCACGTTTGCGGACACCGACTGGGCGGGCGGGTACGAGGACCCCCTGCTGTTCAGGCCCGACAGGCTCGACTGCCGCCAGTGGGCCGAGGCGGCCAAGGAGGCCGGCATGACCTACCTCGTGCTCACCGTGAAGCACACCGAGGGCTACGCGCTCTATCCGAGCGCCCTCACCGACCATGATATCACCCGCTTCAGGAATTTCCGGGGCGGCAAGGGCGACATCGTCCGCGAATTCGCCGACGCCTGCCGGGCGCGGGGGCTGAAGGTCGGCCTCTACTATTGCTTCCCCGGCGACTATTCGGATGCCGCCCACAGGAACGCCCCTCCCGCGAACATGCCCAACCTGCACGGGATGCCGCCGGAGGCGGCAGGGGACTATGTCCGCTTCATCAAGGCGCAGCTGGCGGAGATGCTGACCCGGTACGGCCCCGTCGACCTCCTGTGGATCGACCAATATGGCAACCCGTACACGAGGGACCGATGGCCGGAGATCCTCGCCTACCTTCGGTCCATCCAGCCCGGCTGCCTCGTCCTCGCCAACAATGCGCGGACGCTCGCCGACTCCGATATCCTCAGCTACGAGTATCCCTGGAAGGCCGACATGCCGCCGCCGGACAACGCCCTTCCCGCCGAGGTCTGCGACACGATTCAGACGGGGGGGCGCTGGTTCTGGCGCGAGGCCAGGGCCCCTTCGGACCTCCAGCCAGCCGAGGCCATCGTCGAGAGGCTGCGCCTCTGCAACCAGCGCAACGCGAACTACCTGCTGGATGTGCCCCCCGACAAGGATGGCCTGATCTCGGGACCCCAGCTGCAGAGGCTCAAGGAGGTGGGAGCCCTCATCGGGGCCGGGCAGCGGGCGCTTTCGCAAGCCCCATAACACCGCCGAGATGGGCCCATTCGGGCCGGGTTCATCCAAAGGCGCGCATCCTCGGGCACGCAGATACGTATTATAGGGAGGAAAGGCACCACCACCACCTCCGGATCCCACGACCCCGAATGCGTGTCCACATTTCCCGAATCCCCATGAAAACAGCCTTCAAGACCCTCACCCTCGTCCTCGCCGCCGGGCTTTGCACCGCGGCGCGCGCGGGACTCTTCTCCGACAACTTTGAAATGACCGTGGTCGCCGAGCGCGCCAAGGACGCCCCGGCCCCGCAGGATGGCCCCATGGCCTGCGCCGTCGTGGACGGCGGCTACATCGAGGCAGGCGACGCCATTGCGGGCGAGGACCCGCCGCCCGCGGACTTTGTGAAGAGCCAGGTCGAGGGCGCGCTGGCCCAGCAGGGTTTTCGTGCCGGCGTCTCCCCCGCCCTCCTGGTCACGTACCACTGGGGCATCCTCCGGGTCGACCATCAGCAGATCCGCGTGCCGTACGGGATCAACTCGAACCTCGATGCGCGCATCAACCTCGTCAGCACGGACGCCACCGGGGCCGAGGTGGAGAACCACATCCTCGGGAAGGAAAAGGGGGGCGGCCAGAGCAACGACGCGTCCTCGCCGCCGATCCTCGTCGGGCCGCTCGAGACCATCGTCGAGAACGCCCGCAAGCCCCGCTACTTCATCATCCTCTCGGCCTATGACTACGCGAGCGTCGCGCAGCACCAGCCGAAGCTCGTCTGGAGGACGAAACTGAGCGCGCAGGAGACCAGCGGGTCGATGCCGGAGATCATCCCGTCGCTGATCGCGCAGGGTGCGCCCTTCTTCGCAAAGGACATCCTCCTGCCCAAGATCGTCGAAGCGTCGATCACCAAGGCCCCCACCTACCCGCAGTCCGACAACGCGGGCCCGCAGACCGCGGTCGCGTCGAGCGACTCGGGCGCGGTCGACTCCGTCGTGAAGCAGGAGCAGACCCAGTTCTCGGGCAACGGCGTGGCAAAGGGCTGAGCGCGGGCCATTCCGCGGTTTGAATTAGACCAGCGCGGGGTTTGGGGCTAGGTTCGCGGGATCCCCACCCCGCCATGCCGACGCGCTCCGCCCTCCTCTGCCTCGCCATTTCCACGATCGTCGCCGCGGGGCGCCTCGGCGCCGGACCGGTCGCCGTCTTCAGCGAGAAGGAATTCTACGCCCTCGACGCGCTTCCCGCCCCGGTGGGTCCCGCGGACCCGGCCGAGCACGCGTTCTATGTCGCCTACGGGGACGACCAGGCGAACCACCCGTCCTTTGAGAAGACGATGGACCTCGTCAATCCGCCCTCATGGGGAAAGACGATCAGCGCGGACACGCACGGCCTGATCCGCTACCACCCGTCGTTCCCCGGCGGGTTCGTGTGCCGCCTCACGCTCGACGGCCTCCTGCCGGACCATGTCTACATCCTGACCCTGAATGGCAACCCCTCGCTCGCGGGCAACAGCCTGCTCCTGTCGCTGGTGCCGGGCATGTCGGTCGAGCGGTACTACGACTTCCTCATGGTGAAGTCGGACCTGCGGGGCCAATACGATTCCGGGTTCGGGATCTTCCTGAAGCCGGGCCAGTACGACGTTCGCTGCTACGTGAAGGACGCCAGCGACTTCAAGATCGTGCTCTACCGGGACTATTTCCCGTTCGAGGTGCGGGAGCCGGCCCCTAGCCCGCCCTGACCTCGACCTTGGCGGCCTCGGGCAGCCCGAATGTCGCCAGGCCCCCCTTCAGCTCGCAGCGCACCACGCCGCTCGCGCGGTCCCGCTCGCGCACGCGCACCCTCGCGCCGGGCTTCAGGCCCGCCTTCTGGATGAAGTCGAGGAAGGGCGTGCTCTGGTCCACGATGCGCTCGACGCGGAACGGCTTCTGTACCTCGCAGGTGGCGAGCGTCACGCCGGCGCCCCGCTCCAGGAGCGGCGACTTGCGGCTCGGGATCGGGTCCCCGTGCGGGTCCGCGTCGGGATAGCCCAGCAGGGCGTCGATCTTCACGAGGACGCGCTCGGAGATCGCGTGCTCCAGCGCCTCCGCCTCCTCGTGGACCTCCTTCCAGTCCATCTTCAGGAACTGGACGAGGAAGGTCTCCACCAGCCTGTGCTTGCGCACCACGGCGAGAGCATGGGTCCTTCCCTCCGGAGTCAGCCTCACGCCCTCCCTGGGAAGGTGCTCGAGCAGCCCCCGCGTCGCCATCGACTTGACCATCGTCGTGATGGTCCCCGGCGTCACCCCGAGCGCGTCCGCAAGCGCGCCCGTGGAGACGATCCCGCCGCCGTCATCCGAGCGCACGAGGATGGCCTTGAGGTAGTTCTCAACGGTGCTCGTCGGCATTCCACGTACCAATGCCCCATAACTATTTTGAAAACAAATGTATTTTGACTTTGACGACTCAAAATAGCTATTTTTATACTTCTCAATCATCGATTCTACAGATCAATCGCCACCGGAGACCCAGGACCCGCCCGCGCCGGCCCGCCCGGCCGTGTCCCTGGAGGGCCTGCACGGCACCGTCAGGCTCCCGCCGATGGCGGCCACGCCCTGGCGCCAGTATCTCGCCTTCGCCGGGCCCGCCCTCCTCGTCAGCGTGGGGTACATGGACCCGGGCAACTGGGCGACGGACCTGCAGGCGGGGGCGCAGTTCAAGTACGGCCTGCTGTGGGTGGTGGGCCTCTCGAGCCTGATGGCCATCTTCCTCCAGGTGATCTCCGCCCGCCTCGGCATCGCCACGGGAAAGGACCTCGCCCAGTGCTGCCGCGACTTCATGCCGGCGTGGACCCGCTGGCCCAACTACCTGAGCTGCGAGCTGGCAATCGCCGCCTGCGACCTTGCCGAGGTCCTCGGAAGCGCCGTCGCGCTCCACCTGCTCTTCCCGAGCCTGTCGCTGATGGCCGCCGTGGTCATCACCTCGTTCGACGTCCTCCTCCTGCTCTCGCTGCAGCGCTTCGGCATGCGGCGCATCGAGTCGGTGGTCCTGGTGCTCGTGGGCACGATCGCGGTCTGCTACTACATCGAGATCTTCGTCCTTCCGCAGACGCAGCCGAGCTTCCCCGAGATCACCCGCTGGCTCTTCGCGCCGGACCTCGGCGCGTTCATCCACGACCGCGACATGGTCTATATCGCGATCGGCATCATCGGCGCTACGGTGATGCCCCACAACCTGTACCTCCACTCCGCGCTCGTCCAGACGCGCCAGATCGCCCGAGACCCCGCCTCGACGCGAAGGGCCGTCTTTTACAACACGCTCGACACCACGGTCTCGCTGTCGATCGCGTTCTTCGTGAACGCCGCGATCCTGGTGCTGGCCGCGGTCGTTTTCTTCGGCCACCAGAAAGTCTCCCTGTCCTCGGGGCAGGTCGTCACCTTCTCCCCCGACTCGGACTGGATCCAGATCGCCTACGTGACGCTGGCGCCCCTTGTCGGAAAGGTCGCGGCGAGCATTCTCTTCGCCGTGGCCCTCCTGGCGAGCGGCCAGAGCAGCACCATCACCGGGACCTTGGCCGGCCAGGTCGTGATGGAGGGATTCATGCACTGGAGGATCTCGCCCTGGGTGCGCCGGCTCTTGACGCGGCTCTGCGCGATCGTCCCCGCCGTGATCCTCATCTCCATCACCGGGGGAAGGAGCATCACCGACCTCCTGACCCTCAGCCAGGTCGTGCTCGCCATCCAGCTCCCGCTTGCGATGTTCCCCCTCCTCATCTTCGCCGGCTCCTCACGGCGCATGGGCGAGGGGCGGGTGCGCGGGTTCCTGCTCGCGGCCGGGTGGGCCTCGTGCCTCGCGATCACGGTCCTCGACATCTACGGCATCCCCGGCGCGCTGCACGACGCCGCGCAGGTGTTCTCGGGCGGATAGCGCCGGGGGGTCATTCTCCGGCCGGCGCGGATGTCTCCCTCTCCAGGCGCTTCGTGAGCGCCGCGGCGTTGGGAATGGGCGTCGAGCAGGCGCCGTTCGCGCACAGGTAGGCCGCGGCATGCGGCAGGTCGGGGAAGATGGATTCGCCGCGCGGGGGCCCGCCCTCGCGCCGGTCCCACCACTCGACGAGCTTGTAGGCCGTGGGCGCCTTCTGCGCCGCGTCGAACATGGCCTGGGCGACGGGGTCGTCCTTGCCGCCGACGACCGTCACGTGGAGCGGCTCCGAGCGGACCTCCTCGACGGCCAGGAGCAGCGCGCCGACATACGGGCCGCGGTGCGACACCACCTCGGGCAGGAGTGCCCACTTCAGGGAGGACTCGGCGACGGCATGGTCCTCGGGCCGCCCCGAGGCGCGGGCCAGGAGGCTCGCAAACCGTGCCAGCCTCACGGCCTCGTCAAATTCCGGCATGGGCCTGGGGAACGAGGCCGTCGTCGTGTCCGACGAGGCGAAGCCGGGCTCGTCTCCCCGGGAAAAATGGGCGCGGATGAAGTCGTCCGCCGCCTCCGCCCGCTTCAGCCACGCCTCCTCGCCGATCGTCTGGTACAGGGCGAGGTAGGCCGCGCCCATGGCGAGCGTGTCGCCGAGGAACGGGCCGGCCGCGTCAACCTCGTCGTGGCGGAAGCCGCCCCCGGCGATCGCGCGGCGGGCGCTCGCCCAGTTGGCCGCCGCGACGGCCCGGCCGAGCGCCGCGCCGTCCCCGGTCGCCGCGGCATAGGCGCAAAGCGAGGAGATCATCCAGCCGTTCTCGCGGGCGTACTTGTGCGTGTCGATGCGCGGCACCCCCCGGGCGCGCCTGCCGCTGTCGGCCAGCGAGAAGTAGTCCGCGGAATGCTCGCCCTGCACCAAGTCGGCGTCCTGGCTCGTGTAGAAGGCGCCGTCGGGACCCTGGAGGAAATTGCGGACATAACGGTCGACGCTGGCCGCCTGCCTGCCGTACCCCCAGCCGGGCCACTGCGCCTCCGCCAGCGCATAGATCCTCAGGTTGTCGGCCTGGATGGACATGATCTTCTCGAAATGCGGGTTCACCCAGTCGCCCGCGGCAGAGTATTGGTAGACCCCTCCCCAGACCGGGTCGAATATCTGGCGCTGCAGGCGGAGCATGTCGCGCGCGATGAGCGTCGCATCGGCGTCTCCGCGCAGGGCCGCCCGCATGCAGTACTCCACGTTGTCGGCATCGAGGAACTTGTGCTCGTCGCTCCAGCCCCCGTCCACGCGGTCATACCGGCCGATGAGCCGGCCGCGGAGCTCGTCCGTGAGCGCGTCACCCGAGGGCGCCGGCCCCACGGGCCGCCCCGCCGAGGTCACAGAGGGGCCCGGTGACGGGTCGTCTATGATCGCCTGGAGCATCGAGGCCATCTCCGCAGGCGTCAGGTACCCGCGCCGGCGCACGATCTCGCTCCCGTCGGCCGCGAAGACGATTGTCGCCGGCCAGCCGTAGTCCTCATAGCGGTTCGACAGGTCCGGCCGGGAATCCTGGTCCACCTTGAGCGCGACGTAGCGCGAGCCTAGGAGGGCGATGACCTTCGGGTCCTTGTAGGTCGTCTCGTCCATCACGTGGCACCAGTGGCACCACACGGCCTCCAGGTCCATGATCACGAACTTGTGCTCCCGCTTTGCCTGGGCAAAGGCGGCATCGGACCACGGCTGCCACGCGATCGCGTCGGCCGCCCGGAGCGGAACGGCCACGGCCATCGCCAACAGGGAAAGGAGGACTCGGGGGCTCACGGGGGTATTACGAGCCGGCCTTCGCCAGGGACGCAACGTCACGGGGTTCCTTTCCCTGCCCTCGCAAGGACCGCGTCGAGACCGGCCCGGATCGCCGCGCTGTCCGGGGCAAGCCTCAGGGCCTCGCGGTACTGCACGATTGCCTCAGGAATATGTCCTTCGTTTTCAAGGACATGGGCCAGGTTGAAGCGGGCCAGGGCGTCCCCCGGGAAATCCCTCACCACCCCGGTGAACACGTCCCCCGCCTCCGCGGTCCGTCCCGCCGCCACGAGGATCACCCCGGACTCGATGCGGTAGAAGGGGTCGCCCGGTGCCAGCGACCGGACGAGGTCGACCTCGTTATTCGCATCCCTGAGGTTCCCGCGCGAGAGGTCGAGGAGCGCCGCCGCATTGTGGTCGACGATGCAGCGGTCGATGCCGTAGAGCACCGGGAACGTCGCCGACAATGCCAGCGCGGGGATCCACAGGCAGCGCAGGGCCGCCCGAGCCGTCCCGTTCAGCGCGCCCTCTGCCGCCATGACGCCCAGTGCCGCCAAGAGCGAAAGCGCCGGGAGGAACTCGAACTGGTACCTGGAGCAGATGCCAAAGAAGAGCGACATGAGGACCAGCGAGCTCGCCGCAATCCACGCCGCGCACGCGGCGATCATCACGAACCTCCTGTCCCTGCGGAACGTCCCGACAAGGAAGGCCAGTGCGATGCCGGCCCAGAGGACCGGCGCATTGAGGAGCGCGCCGGAGATATGCTCCACCTCGCCATGGTGCGCGGGGAGCGCCGCGAGCGGGGGCTCGCTCGCAAAGGGGAAATACTTCCGCCATGCGACCGCCTGGAAGAGGTAGAGCTTCAGGTTCGGCCGGAGGAACCCCGGGCTGAAGAGCCTCACCCGCGACACATACTCGGCTGCGAGCTGGTAGCGCTGCCCGAAATCCAGCGGGCTCCCGAAGCGGAGCGCGTTGTAGAGAGCGACCGCGGCGCCGCAGGCGCCCAGGGGGATGACCACCCCCGCCCACGCCCGACCGCTGCGCCGAATGTCGGCGCACAGGAATGGGATAAGGAGGATGGCCGCATTCGGGAGCACGGTCGGCCTCGCCGCGAACGCGGCTCCCATCGCGAGGCTGGCCAGCGCGAGCCACCGGCCCGCCGCGCCTGGCCTGCCTAGCGCCTCCCAGAGGCAGCGCAGCGCCACCGAGGTGCCAAGATAGCTGAAGGCGATCGGCACCTCCCACATGTCCGCCCGCGCGAGGAGGATCGGCGCGTAGGAGCCGAGGCCCATGATGAGGACCGCCACCGCCGGCATCCACGGGGGCGAGTCGGCAAAGAGCGCCGCGCGGATCGAGAGGAACAGCGAGAGGTTCACGAGGAGGCCCGCCGCGCACAGGCCAGCGACGGCCACCCAGTGCGCGAGCCACATGCCCGTCAGCATGTGCCAGGGGATGAAGACAAGGAGCGCCGGGGCCACCCCGAAGTAGAGGTACAGCCGCCCCTTGTAGTAGCTGAAGTCGTGGACCAGGTCCGGCGCGCCCATCCGGTACACCTCGTTCGCGCGGGGATCGTACGGGTCGGGCAGCCGCTCGAGTCCCGGGGGGACGGGCTTGTCCGCATACAGGTGGCCTGACAGGAGCCCCCGCGAGAGCCGGTTGTAGGCGTGGTCGGCCGTGTCCGTCATGCCGCGGCCGGTCAGGCCGACGGCCCCCAGGAAGAGGTACGTCGCGAACACGACGATGAGGGCTGCGGACGCGAGCCGGGATTCCATTGCGGGGACACCAGCTATTGCCCGCGCGCGGCGGGGAGTGCAATCCCGGTCCCTCAGTGGAAGTCGTGCGAGGACTGCGCCGGCAGGCCGAGGTCGGGCATCCCCTCGATCTCCTCCGCCATGATATGGATCACGCCCTTCTCGTTCTGGAGGCGCCCGGTGATGACGAGCGCGGGCTCGAGGTTGATGACGAGCCTCGCCTCCTCGAAGAGACGGGGCCTGACGATCGCGTTCGCCAGGCCCGTCTCGTCCTCGAGCGTGATGAAGCAGAAGCCCTTCGCGGTCCCGGGCCGCTGCCGCGTGATGACCGAGCCGCAGATCCTGATCCGCGCGCCCGCGGGCACGTCGGCGAGGCTTCCCGCGGGGTGCACATCCCTAAGGAGCGGCCGCGCGAGCTTCATCGGGTGGGCCCCCGTCGTCAGCGAGAGGTGCTGGTAGTCGGCCCTCAGCCTCTCGACGAGCGTCATCCGCTCGAGCGGGGACAGCTCCTCCTCGCCCCCCGGCGGCGCATGCCGGAAAAGCTCGTCGTCCCCGTGGAAGGCCTCGACCCGCCAGAGCGCTGCCCTGCGGTGGTCCGAGAGCGCGTTCAGCGTCCCGGCCCCGGCGAGGATCCGCCGCTCGGCGGCGCTGAACGCCGTGCGGCGCAGGAAGTCTGCCAGCGACGCGAACGCCCTCTCGGCCCGCGCGGCGAGCATGGACGCAAGGGCCGTCTCGCGGACGCCGCGCACGACGCCGATCCCCAGCCGCACGACCGTGTCGGAGTCCACCCGGCACTTCCCGTCGGAGGCCTGGACGCACGCGGGCAGGAATGTGACGCCGTGGCGCCTGCCGTCCTGGACCAGCGTCGCCGGGGAGTAGAAGCCCATCGGCTGGGCGTTCAGGAGGGAGGCGTAGAAGGCCGCGGCGCGGTGCACCTTCAGCCACGCGCTCGCGTACGCGATCAGCGCGAAGCTGATCGCGTGCGACTCGGGGAAGCCGTACAGCGCAAACGACGCGAGCGAGTGGATGAGGTACTCCACCGCGGGCTCGCTCACGTTGTTCTTGCGGAAGGCGGCCGTAAGCCGCTCCTTCATCTTGTCGAGGCGCTCCTGGGAGCGCGTGAACCCGATGGCGCGCCGCAGTTCGTCGGCCTCCGCCGCCGTGAACCCCCCGAGCTCCATCGCGAGCCGCAGGATCTGCTCCTGGAAGAGGACGACCCCCAGCGTGCGCTCCAGGATGGGCCTTGCGCGCTCGTCGGGATAGGTGACGGGCTCCTCCCCCACCCTGCGCTTCAGGTAGGGGTTGACGGCGTTGCCCTGGATCGGCCCCGGGCGGATGATCGCGACCTCGACCGCCAGGTCGTAGAAGTTCTGGGGCTTCATCCGCGGCAGCGTCGACATCTGCGCCCGGCTCTCGACCTGGAAGAGCCCGATGGTGTCCGCCTCCTGCAGCATCTTGAACACGGCGGGGTCGTCCTTCGGCAGCCGCGCCAGGTCCACCGGCTGGCCCCGCTTGGCGCAGATCTCCACCGCGTCCTGGAGGGCCGCCATCATCCCGAGCCCGAGGAGGTCCACCTTGAGCAGGCCCATGTCCTCGATGTCGCTCTTGTCCCACTGCAGGACGGAGCGCCCGGGCATGCGCGCGTTCTCGAGCGGCACGATCTGGTCGAGGCCCGTCGAGCACATGACCATCCCGCCCGAGTGCTGCCCCAGGTGCCGGGGCAGCCCGCGCACCCGGCGGCAGGTGTCGACCAGGGCGCGCAGCCGGGGATGGTCGTCCGAGACGCCCGCCATGCGCAGCTGCTCCCCGAGGGCGAGCGTCTGGGGCAGGTCGCCGCCGTGGAAGAGGCTCGAGAACCGGTCAAGCGCGTCGTCGGGGAAGCCCAGGACCTTGCCCACCTCCCGGATCGTGCTCCGCCCCCGGTAGGTGATCACGTTCGCGGTCATCGCCGCGCCCCGGCGCCCGAAGCGCCGGTACACCTCCTGGATCAGCTGCTCCCTCCTGTCGCCGCTCGGCAGGTCGAGGTCGATGTCCGGCCAGTCCGTGCGGCCCTCCGAGAGGAACCGCTCGAAGAGCAGCTTGCTCTCGATCGGGTCCACCGCGGTGATCCCGAGCGCGTAGCAGACGGCGCTGTTGGCCGCGCTCCCGCGGCCCTGCACCAGCGAGCCGCGCTCCCGCGCGAACGTGCACAGGTCCCAGACGAGGAGGAAATACCCGCTGAAGCCCAGCTTCGCGATGAGCGCCAGCTCGCGGTCGAGCTGGCGGCGCACGTCGCCCACCACGCTGCCGTAGCGCTGCTGGGCCCCGAAGTAGGTCATCTTCCTCAGGAACGAGTCCTGCGACTCCCCCTCGGGCACCGGATGGTCCGGGAACCTGTACCCGAGGTTCGCGAGCGTGAACCCGAGGCTTTCCGCGAGCCTGCCGGTGTTCTCGACCGCCTCTGGCAGGTCCCTGAAGAGCGCCTCCATCTCCCGCTGTCCCTTCAGGTGCCGCTCACGGTTGCCCGCGAGCCGCCGGCCCGCCGCGTCGAGGGTCGTGTGGTGCCGCAGGCACGTGAAGACGTCGAGGACGCCGCAGCTCTCCGGTGTCGCGTAAAGGGCGCCGTTCGTGGCGAGGAGCGGGAGCCGCTCGGCGCGCGCCCAGTCGACGAGGAAGCTGTTCCAGCGCTCCTCGCCCCGGGCCCGGTGGCGCTGGACCTCCACGTGCAGCCGGTCGCGCCCGAAGACCTCGGCGAGCCGCGCGCCCTCGGCCGCGGCGGCGGCCGGACCGCGTTCCAGCCACGCGCGCCTGACGGGGCCCTCCTCGTCGCCCGTCAGCGCCACGAGCCCCTGGGCCGCCGCCGCGAGCTCGCCCCACCCGACGCGCCCCTCGCCCTTCTCGGCCCTGAGGTGCGCGGTGGTCAGGAGGCTGCACAGGCGGCCGTAGCCCTCGCGTGTCGCGACAAGGACCGGCACCACGGAGCCGTCCTCCATCGTGAGCTCGGCCCCGACCAGCGCGCGCACGCCGGCCTCGCGCCCCGACATGTGCAGGCGCACGGCGCCGTACACGCCGTCCCTGTCGCAGAGGGCGACGGCCGGCATGCCGAGCCGGGCCGCCTCGGCGGCGAGGCTCTCGGGCAGCGAGCCGGCGCGCAGGAATGAGAACGCGCTGCGCGCGTGGAGTTCGACGAAGGGCATCGGGGAACGCCGCTAGTCCAGCATCCCCTCGACACACCAGCCGCCCCGGGTCCGCGCAAGCTGGTAGACGCCGCCCGAGCGCATCTCGACAAGCCAGGTCTCCACGGCCCACGCCTCGGGCCTCCACCATTCGCCCTCGGCGAGCCAGGGCCCGCGCACGGCGCGCACCGTGCCGTCGAGGCGCCCCCGCACGAGCTCGGGCACGCCGGCCCCGCAGTCGACCCGCACGGGCCACGGCGGCCGGAACCGGCGCAGCGCGGGACCGCAGGGTGGATGCACCGGCGCCTGCAGCGCGGGCGCCACGGCCTCTGCGGGCCTCTCCATCGTGAACGCGTCCGGGCGGTGGGTGTCGACCATGGCAGGCGTCCCCACGCGGTCGTCCCCGACGATCGCGGCGACGCGCGCGATGTTCTCCCAGAAGAGGGCGGGGTCGCGCAGGCCCGTGTCGAAAAGCCCGTCCTGCTTCTCGGGCGGGCGCGCCGGCGACGCGACGAGCCGGACAGCGGCGACCCGCGCCTCCGTCCTCACCGTGGAGAGGTGGCCGTTCATGACCCGGAGCCAGCCCTCGACGTCGGCGCCCGGCTCCGGGAGCCGGAACTCGCGCCGGTGGTCGGTCTCGTCCTCGAGGAGCAGCGTCAGGGAGAGCTTCTCCGCCACGAATCCCGCGCCCCGCAGCTCGAGGGCCACGCGCTCGGCGAAACGGCGCAGCTTGAAGAACAGCGGCTCGACCGACTCGACCGGCGGCTCGTAGGACCACTCCGCGGAAAAGCTGCGCGCGGGCTCGACGTGGCGCAGCACGCGTGTCGCCTCGCCCGCGGCCCGCTCCCAGAGGAGGACGCCGGAGGCCCCCAGCCTGCGGCCGATCTCGGCCTTCGGGATCGCCGTCAGGGCGCCGAGGGTGACGATCCCCCAGCCCGCCAGGATCCCCTCCTGCTCCCGCGTCGGTTGCGCGAACGCGAGCGATAGCGGCGCCAGGAAGTTGCCCGTGTCATCGACGATGAGGACCGGCTCCGCGAGCCGCGCGGCATACGAGGCGAGGAGCGGGGTCGCGCCCGCCCCGACCCGAAGCGGCAGGCCGGCGGCCGCGAGCTCCGCTGCGTGCAGGCGCATGAGCGACTCGGTGCGCGCCCTGTCGGCGCCCCTCAGGTCGACGGTGCAGCAGCCCGAGCCCGTGGATTCCACGCGGGGCGCGAGCGTGAATCCCGCGGCGATGATGAGCCGGTGGGCCTCGGCCTCCGCAGCCGGGTCCCGCTGGCACAGGATTATCCCGGGGCAGCGGGACATCGCGAGCGTCGCGGCGAGCCCGGGCGCGACGGCGCGCGCCTCGGGGGAGGCCTCGGTCACCCGGGCCTTGCGCCCGTCGCCCGACACGAGCGCGCAGGCGCGGCCGGCCAGGGAGGGATCGCTCCGGCGCAGGGCGTGCAGCGCAAAATCGGGCACCGTCAGGAAAGCGTAGTTCACCCGGCCATCTCCTCCGGCGCCTGCACATGCGCGCGGTCGGCCCGCACGGCGAGCCGGCCGGCCACGTCCGCCCGCGGCTCATCGGAATCCGCCAGGGAAAACGGCGTGCCGAGCACAAGCCTCCAGGGCACGGCGGGGACCATCGGGGACTCCGTCTGGACAAGGAAGGCGACGGTGCCGCTCTCCGCGGCGCGCTGGAGCCGGTACCAGGTGGAGGCGGGAGTCCGGCGCAGGGCGCGCTCCGCGCAGCCGCGCAGGTCGAGGACCACCGCCGCATAGTTGCCGTCGCGCACGAGGATGTCCGCGGCCGCGAAGGCCTGCTCGGGCGAGCGGCAGCGCACCCAGACCAGGTGGCGCAGGAGGTCTCCCGGCACGGCCTCCGGCGCAAAGCCGTCCGATCCATCGATGAGCGCGACCCGCTGGCGGGACGCCTGCGTCGACGCGAGCAGGCCCGCGACGACCGTCTGGCCTCCGCCGCTCGCGACGGGAGAGACGAGCTCCGTCAGGAGGCCCGAGGGAAGGCCGCCCCCGAGGGCGTCATCCAGCGCGGGGACGCCCGCGGGAACCCCGCAGGGCGCCTTCCGGGCCTTTTCCGGGAAGCGCACGGCAAGAAGCGACCGCAGCGCGGAGACGGTTTGGGAGGGAGCAGACACCAATCCTCATGAATTCAACCGGAGGGGGCGACGCCGCGGCGGATCAGGCCCACCACGACACCCTGCGACTCCAAAGTCCGCTCGGGGATGATGTCCTTGTAGCGCTTGTTCGCCGCACGCAGAACCGGGCGGCCGCGCAGGTGCACGAGCCGCTTGAGCGTTGTCGTGGTCTCGTCCACGAGCGCCGCGACGACGTCGCCCTCGCGCGGCTCGCGCCGCTCGAGCACGACCAGGTCGCCGTCCACGATGTGCGCGTCGACCATGGAGTCGCCGCTGACGCGCAGCGCCCAGATCTGGTGCGCGGCCGCGCGACGGACGCCGAAGATGGCGGGGTTCACCGCGATCGTCTCGTCGGGCACCTGCTCCTGCATCGCCGGCAGGCCGGCGGGGATGGTGCCGAAGACGGAAATCTCGAAAAGCTGGGCCTGCACCGCGGAGGCCTTCAGGCCCCAGGTGCGCCCGGCCAGCTGCTCGATCTGGCCCTTGTTCGCCAGCGCGCGCAGGTGGCCGATCACGGTTGACTGGCTCGCGAGGCGGAAGTGGCGCTGGATCTCGCGCGAGGAGGGCGGCACGCCCTTCTCGCGCTGGAACTGGCGGATGTAGCCGAGGATCTCCTCCTGGCGTTCGGTCATCATGGTGGTCAGGGATCCGAGCAGACGGAGAGCTCGTTGCCACTCGGCTCCGTGAAGTGGAAGCGGCGGCCGCCGGGATAGGAGAAGATGGTCTGGGTCACCTTGCCGCCGCCCGCGATGACGCGTGCGAGTGTCTCCTCGATGTGGGGATGGAAGATGACGACGAGCGCGCTGCCCGCCGCCTGGGACGCGCGCTTGTCGGAGCGCGCGAATCCGCCGGCAATGCGGCCATCTTCAAACGAGGTGTAGTCCGGGCCGTAGTCGGTGAACGCCCAGCCGAATACCTTCTCAAAAAACGCCTTCGTCCTTTCGAGGTCGCTGGCGTGAAACTCAACGTACATGATTTTATTGGTCTGATCCATCGGCAGTGGATGTCGCGCCCCGTTATGGGACGTTCAATCGAACGGCGGTCACCTGAACGGTATCGTGCGCTCGTGGCAAGCACCCAAGTTGTAAAACCTCCCTTGTCGACCGAAGCCCCTGCCGCTGCGGGGTTAGCGCCTAATGTTTGTCGGCGTGTGTAGGGCCGCCGGTCCAATAGAGGCCGAGATACCAGATGGTGTACCGCTCGCTGGAAAGGGAGCGGCCGACGCTGAAGAGCAGGTTGAAGTTCTCCGTGAACTTCAGGTAGCCGCCTGCGTTGGCGAGGGTGGCGGATCGGCCGAAGGCCGGGTCGCCAGGCTGCTGGAAAATCTCGGCACCAAGCGTGAGGTACTTGCCAAGGTCGCGCTGAAGCAGCACTCCTGCAAACCCCTGGTTCCGCTCGCCGGGCGCAGAGTTGAGCTGCAGTCCCCCGCCTGCATCGATCGTCCATGGGCCGAGGCTTTTCTGGGCCCAGATCGGAAGGCGGTACCACGTCTGGCCGTTGCCGAGTCCCCGCGCGGCGCTGCCGGTCGCGAGTTCCGCCATGGGGAAGATCCCGAGCTCGGGGATGGAGTCCGTCTCATCGAGGAACCGGTACTTGACGCCGATCTCGGTGTCGCCAAACCCGGACGCCCATCCGCTTCCCGGCGTGGAGACATTGGCCTCGGGCGCAACCAGGTGGAGCTGGGTGTTGGGGGCGATGCCGTAGTTCAGCTCGATGGCGGGCCCTGAGATGAAATTCGCGCTGGCCGTCCGCTCGCCCTGGCCGAAGACGTAGGCCTCCCAGTGGTTGAGGTCCACCGGGTCGGGATCGTCGGTGAGGAAGGGCGGCCCGCCGTGCAGCCCGAGGGCGCAGGCCAGGGCCAACAGGAGACCGGCTTGTTTTCGCCGGCGCCGCAGGTTGAAGATGGAGGCCCCCATGTGCGCCCGGACCTTGGCCGTGTTGGGGTCGGATGGCATCTTCGTTTTCGGGACTTGGTGACGGGTTGCTCAGAAAAAAGGAGGCTCGCACCCCATGGCACGAGCCTCCGATTTAACCTGGCTTGGTATTAGTGGCCGCAGGAACTGCAACCACTGCATGGGCCCTTGGCGCAGGTGCTGGGGCAGCAGACTGATGCCTTTGGCGTGGGTGCAGGCGACTTTGTCGCCGAATACCCGACGACTGCGGCCAACAGCGCCGCACTCGCCATGATAACATGTCGTTTTTTCATTATGCTGACGTTTTTGAATTTAGAGTTGTAGAGAGAGTCACTGTGCATCGCGCAAAACGCGGCGGCGGAAGCGGAGGCGGGTACGTGCGCATGTCTCCAAGGCAATCTAGGTCCCTATGCCGGCTATTTTCTGTCATGTTGATGACGATGACGTCGGTGACCGGCAGGCTGAAGATTCCGGAGCTCGAGCAAATGGGGCAGGTTGCCGGACAGGGACAGGCCGCGGCGCCATCGCAGGAGGATCTGTGCCTCGGGCAGCCATCCGCAGACCTGTGACAGGATGACTTTGAGGATGCCGGGGTCCTGAAGCCGTCCGCCGTGCCAAAAGCCAGGCAGACGGCTATGACGACGGAGAGCACCGATCTCATGGGCCGATTTTTCACTCGGGATTTGGAAATTGCCACTGAATTTTCAAGCACACTTGCATATTCCTTAATACGTATATACCTGTTTAAGTATGAATATTCGAGAATTCAAGGACGCGCTGCGCCAGAACCCGGAAAAACAGCTGTGCTTCATCCTGCCGGGCGGGGACACGATTCCCGCCGCCTTCCACATCACCGAGGTCGGCCATGTCACCAAGCACTTCGTCGACTGCGGCGGGACGGAGCGCACGGCCAGTGCCTGCGTCCTCCAGGCCTGGGTTTCCGAGGGGGATCCCGAGCATCGCCTTTCGGCCGGCAGGCTGGGCTCCATCCTGGAGCTCGCGGGGAAGGTGATCCCCTCAGAGGAGCTGGACGTTGAGGTCGAGTACGAGGGTTGCTGCATTTCCCAGTACTCGGTTGTCGGGAAGGTCGAGGGCGGCTCGGCCCTCACCTTCGCGCTGGAAGGCAAGCACACCGACTGCCTCGCCAGGGAAGCCTGCGGCCTCGAGTCGTGCGGTTGCGACACCGACAAGGGCGGGTGCTGCTGACTCCCATGAGCCTGATCAAGATATACCAGTGCCTCTGCGATCCGACCCGGCTTCGGATCCTGAACCTGCTGAATTCCGGCGAGCTGTGCGTCTGCCACTTCCAGGAGATCCTCGGGGAGCCGCAGGTGAAGGTGTCCAAGCATCTCGCCTATCTGCGCTCCCACGGGTTGGTGGAGAGCCGCAAGGAGGCCAACTGGGTCGTCTACCGTCTGCCCGCAAGGAGGTCGCGAGACCTCGCCGCCAACCTTGCGTGCCTGCAGGACTGCGTGCGCGAGGACCCCGTCTTCGCGCGGGACACCGAGAGGCGCCGCAAGTGCGAGTCGAGGTTCTGCGATAACAGCCCGCTGTGCTGCGCCCAGAAGGCCCGGAAGTCCAAGGCATTTGCGTCCCGTTCATGAGCCGCCCTCCTTTCAAGGTCCTGATCCTGTGCACCGGCAATTCGGCACGTTCCATCATCGCCGAGTACCTGCTTCGCGCGAAGGGGAAGGGACGTTTCGAGACCTTCAGCGCGGGCTCGCATCCGAGCGGGAAGGTGAACCCCTTGGCCCTCTGGGTGCTGAAGGACCACTATGACATCGATGCCTCGGGCGCCCGCAGCAAGTCATGGGACGAGTTCAGGGATGTGACGTTCGATTTCGTGATCACGGTCTGCGACAACGCCAAGGAGTCCTGCCCCATCTTTCCGGGTCATCCGGTCACTGCGCACTTCGGGTCTCCCGATCCCGCGGCCCTCGAGGGCACGCAGGAGCAGAAGAAATGGCTATTCGTTCAGGTTGCCTCGCAGATCTCCCAGCGGCTCGACCTGTTCTGTGCGCTGCCCGACCACAAGCTCGACTCGGGGCGCATGCGTGAGATCGGCGGGCAGTTCGCCGCCGAAAGCCGCGCGACGAGCTGAGCATGAGCGGCCGGACGACACGGGTCCCTCCCTGGTTCGTCGGCGAATGCCTGGGAACGTTCATCCTTGTATTCTTTGGATGCGGCAGCGTCGCGACGGCGGTCCTCACGGGCGCCCAAGTCGGAATCTTCCAGGTCGCCATCGTCTGGGGCATCGGAATCGCGACGGCGATCTACCTGACGGGCAGCCTGAGCGGGGCCCATCTCAACCCGGCGGTGACCGTGGGGTTCGCGGTCTGGAGCGATTTTCAATGGTCGATGGTGCCCCGTTACATGGCTGCGCAGTTCGCCGGGGCCTTCCTGGCAAGCGCAGCCCTCTATGGGATCTATCATGGCATTCTCGGCGCATACGAGGTCTCGCACCATATCGTCAGGGGCGGCGCGGGCAGCGAGGCAACGGCCATGATATTCGGGGAATTCTTCCCGAATCCCGGCGGCCGTCCCTTGACCGACGTCGCGCGGAGTACCGTGACGACGAAGACCGCCTTCCTCGCCGAGGCGCTGGGCACAGGAATCCTGATGCTCGTGATCCTTGGCTCGGTGGATGAACGGAACACGTCGCGGCCCAAGGCCCTGACCGCCGTCACCGTCGGGCTCACCATAACGATCCTGATCTCGCTCATGGGGCCCGTGACCATGGCGGCGTTCAACCCCGCGCGGGACCTCGCCCCGCGCCTGTTCAGTTCCCTTGCCGGATGGGGAAGCGTGCCCTTCAGCGTCAATGGCAGCGGTTGGCTGACCGTCTACGTCGTGGCACCATTCACCGGCGCCGTTGTCGGTGGAGGGATATATAGGCAACTCTTGGCCCCCGGCTATGCATCTACCGACGGCTCGAATGGTAGATGAAATGCACAGCTGAACATCCCGGCACCCCGATGAACCCGAGCCAAGGCCCGGGCGGGCCCTATCTCTGCCCCATGTGCGATGGCGTCGCATCGGCGAAGCCGGGCGAATGCCCGAAGTGCGGCATGGCGCTCGTGCTCGCCCCTGAGCATGTCGCCTCCAAGGGAACGATCTACACGTGCCCGATGCACCCGCAGATCGAGCGAGATCGTCCTGGTCCGTGCCCCATCTGCGGCATGGCGCTTGAGCCGAAAGTCGCGACCTCCGGCGGCGAAGAGGAGGAAAATCCGGAGCTTCGCGGCATGACGCGCCGGTTCTGGATTGGGGCCGCTTTCGCCGCGCCCGTCGTGGTTCTTGCGATGGGCCGATTCGTCCCGGCCATTTCCCGCGCGTCGGACACTTCCCTTGGCCAATGGGCACAATTCCTTCTGTCGACGCCCGTCGTGGGCTGGGCAGGGTGGCCGTTCTTCGTCCGGGGCGCCCGCTCGCTCCGGACAAGACACTGGAATATGTTCACGCTCATTGCGTTGGGCGTGGGAGCGGCGTGGGGCTACAGCGCGGCGGCATTCCTGCTTCCCGCCCTTTTTCCCGCGGCCATGCGCCGGGAAGGCCATGTGGAAGTTTATTTTGAGGCAGCCGTCGTCATCGTCGAGCTCGTGCTCTTGGGCCAGGTGCTTGAGCTGCGCGCCCGCTCGAAGACTTCCGGCGCCATCAAGGCCCTCCTCAACCTGGCGCCGGCGACCGCAATCCGGGTGACCGACAAGGGGGAAGCCGAGATTCCCCTGGCGCAGGTGATTTCCGGAGATCGCCTCCGCGTGCGTCCCGGCGGAAAGATCCCGGTCGACGGGGTGATCGAGGAGGGCTCCTCATCGGTTGATGAATCGATGGTGACCGGCGAGTCGCTTCCCGTGGAAAAGCATGCCGGCGAGCCGGTGACAGGCGGCACCGTCAATGCCAGCGGAAGCTTCATCATGCGCGCGGAGAAGGTGGGGGCGGACTCGCTGCTCTCACGCATCGTCCACATGGTGGCCAGCGCGCAGCGCAGCCGCGCTCCCATCCAGGGCCTGGTGGACAAGGTGGCTGGCGTCTTTGTGCCCGTCGTCGCGGGTGCTGCCGCCGTCACGTTCCTGCTTTGGTACGTGCTCGGCCCCGAGCCAAGCCTTGCCTACGCCGTCGTCAATGCGGTGGCCGTGCTCATCATCGCCTGCCCCTGCGCCCTCGGCCTGGCCACGCCGATGGCCATCATGGTGGGGGTGGGGCGGGGCGCGCAGGCCGGCATCCTTGTCAAGGATGCCGAGGCGCTCGAACAAATGGGAAAGGTGACTTGGCTGGTCCTGGACAAGACCGGGACCCTCACCGAGGGAAAGCCCAGCCTCTCGGATGTCGTGCGTGGCCCGGGCTGGGAGGCGGCGACGATCATCCAGCTCGCCGCTTCCCTCGAGCGCGCGTCCGAGCACCCCCTGGCAAGTGCCGTCGTGCAAGGCGCGAAGGAAAGAAGCATCTCGTTGCTGCCCGTGTCGGAGTTCCGGTCCGTCGCCGGCGGCGGCATCTGCGGACGGGTCGACCAGAAGCAGGTCGTCGTCGGGAAACCAAAGTTCCTCGTCGCTGAAGGCGTGCCCCAGGACCCCGGGCTTGAGCGGCAGGCAGAGGCGCTGCAGGGCGACGCCAAGACGGTGCTTCTCGTCGGGATCGATGGCCGGCTGGCGGGGATGCTTGCCGTTGTGGACAAGGTCAAGGAATCCTCGCGCGAGGCGATTGCCTCCCTTCATGAACTGGGCCTGAAGATCGTCATCGTCACCGGCGACAATCGGCACACAGCCGAGGCGGTGGCTCGCCAGCTGGGAATTGACCGCGTCGAGGCCGAGGTCGAGCCGGCGGACAAGATTGCAAAGGTCAATGCGCTCAAAAAGGACGGGGCCGTGGTCGCGATGGCGGGAGACGGCGTGAATGATGCCCCAGCCCTTGCGGCGGCCGACGTGGGCCTGGCCATGGGAACAGGCACCGATGTGGCCATGGAGAGCGCGGGCGTGACCCTTGTGAACGGGGACCTTCGGGGCATTGCAAAGGCCATCCGCCTGTCCCGCGCGACGATGGCGAACATCCGGCAGAACCTCTTCTTCGCCTTCGGCTACAATCTATTGGGAGTTCCGATAGCCGCGGGCGTGCTCTACCCGTTCTTTGGGTGGGTCCTGAGCCCGATGATCGCAGGGGCGGCCATGAGCCTGAGCTCCGTGTCGGTAATTACGAATTCGCTGCGCCTGCGCAGGGTCCGGCTTTAGGGCGCAAACCGCTTCGACTTTTGGCGCATTCTGGCGCAATAGAGGGGTGCCCCATGACCCTGAGTCACATTCCCTCGGAACCCCGCGACGACGAACTCAAGCGATTCGAGGCCGAAGGCGGCACTCCCCTGCCGACGGCATCGGAGCAAGGTTACGTGACCCACGAGGGCGCGCGCATCTGGTACGCGACCTATGGGTCCGGTCCCACCGTCGTCCTGTTGCACGGCGGACTCGGGCATGGCGGCAACTGGGGTAACCAGGTTCCAATGCTGGTTGCCTCAGGCTACCGCGCGGTGCTCGTCGACAGCCGCGGCCACGGTCGGAGCACGCGTGACGCGAGGCCCTACTCGTATGAGCAGATGGCCTCGGATGTCCTGGCGGTCTTGGATGCCGTGCATGTGGGGAAGGCCGCATTCATAGGATGGAGCGACGGGGCCTGCACGTCGCTGATCCTCGCCCGGAAATTCCCGGCGCGCGTGGCGGGCGTGTTCTTCTTTGGCTGCAACATGGATCCCAGCGGCACAAAGGCGATCGACTTCACGAATCCCCTCCTCGCCCGCTGCATCGAAAGGCACGTAAAGGATTATGCCCGGCTGTCGGCCACGCCGGACGAATTCCAGCCATTCTTCGACGCAGTCATCGAAATGCAGCGGACTCAACCCAACTACTCCGCGACCGACCTGGCCGAGATCAGGACGCCCGTCACGATCGTGCAGAGCGAGAACGACGAGTTCATCAAGCCCGAGCACGCCATGTATCTTGCGCGGAGCATTCCTGGGGCCTAGCTG
>Ga0302326_10002764_pt1 | contig 42263 bp, 34 predicted proteins | sample Palsa_T0_3_FD_202264 | JGI IMG/M metagenome (GOLD analysis project Ga0302326, IMG submission 202264) | Peat permafrost microbial communities from Stordalen Mire near Abisko, Sweden - Palsa_T0_3 | ecosystem: Environmental > Terrestrial > Soil > Palsa > Peat permafrost | place: Sweden: Abisko...
TCCAGGCGGCCCTGGGGACGCCGCCGATCGGCAGCGACGATGGGCGGTTCCTGTTCTTCGATCTGCGCGCTTTCGCGACGCGGCTACGGAGGCTCTGCACCCCAGCCCAGATTGCCGGCCTGCGCGACGCCATGCTCCATCCCCCGGAAATCACGTGGGGCACCGGTTTCTACGCGCCGGACGCGGACGGCGCACTGTGGGCGGTGCCCAGCGCGCAGGCGACCGTGGACAACGACTCGCGCACCGCGCGCAGGGTCGAGTTCTACTCCGACGTGCAGACCCTCGATCACGGTCACTACAGCCTGACCGTTACCGCTCCGGGCGGTGCGGTGGGCCACTTCACGATTACCGACACGCCGCATCCGATCGAGCTCGCCTTCACCGCCCCGCCGGGGATAAGCACTGTCAGCTTCGCCAGCACGGCGCCGGCCGGGCTCGCCCCTGGTGACCCGAGGTCGCTGGCCGTCCACTACTTCACCCCCATCATCTCGGGGGTGGCGCTCACGCCATTCCTCCCCGCCCAGTCATGAGACCGGACCCGAGCGCGAGCGCGTCGCGAATGTGGTGTAGCCGAGGCAGTCGTCGCCGGCGGGCGCCCTGAGCGAGAAGTTCGCCACCACCGTCAGCGACAGGATCAGCGGCGCCAGCAGCAGCCCGGCAGGACGAAGGTGGGGCGTCCCGTCCGCGTCCTGGGGCAGGACACGCGGCAGGAGCAGGGCGAGCACCTTGTAACACGCCACGGTTCTCTCGTTCCCGCGCCCGTGGACGACGACATCCTCGAACCCGGCCCCTTCCAGCAGGAGCCGCAGGCTGCTCGGGGTGAAGCGCCAGTAGTCGAAGGGGATGTAGTGCCAGCGGGCGGCGAACGGAGTGGTGATGATGAGCCTGCCTCCGGGGCGCAGCGCCCGGAACGCCTGCTCGAGGAAGGCCGGCGGCTCGGGCACGTGCTCGAGCGTCTCGGTGGCGAGCACGAGATCGGCCTCGCCATCCTCGAGCGGCCACCTGCCGTCGGCCCCGATCGCCCGGACGTCCGCGACCTCGTAGCCGAAGTGCTCGAGCGCCTGTTCGCTGTCGAGCCCGACGTAATGCGTGCCCGGGGGCAGAAGACCGCGGTAGGGCTGTGCTCCGCAGCCGACGTCGGCCACGGTGCCGGTAGCTCGCGAGAGCACCGGCGCGAGGTGCAGCCACAGCGATCCGGCCTGGAGGTCGAAGAACCTCCGCACGACCGCCATCAGCCGAGCGCGCCGGCTGTCCAGCGGTACGAAGATCGGCGGTCTCCAGCGCTCCCCCTCGCGGAACGCCAGGTTCTCAGGCCCCGCGCCACGTCTCATCCGTACCGGGCCTCGAGGTCGGGATGCTCGGCCAGCCACGCGCCCATCCGGGCGAGGCCTTCGCCGAGCGAGGTCCGAGCGCTCCAGCGCAGCTGCTCGGCCGCGGAGGTCGGGTCCCCTACCCAGACCGAGGTGTCCCAGGCCCGCGGCGCCATCGTCCCCCACTCGGGCTCGACCACAACCCCGAAGACCCCGCCGGCCAGCGTCACGAGCTCTTCGAGCGTCGTCTGTACGCCGCTGGCCACGTTGAACACCGCACCGGCCTGCGCCCGCTCGCTCGTGGCGGCCCGCACGAAGGCCTCGCAGGCATCCTCGACCCAGACGAAGTCACGGGCGGTGTCGCGGCCGACCAGTGGCGGCCAGCCGCCGGCGAAAGCGCGCCTGACGAGTGTCGGTATCAGCCGTCCCGGCTCTTCCCACGGACCGTAGATGGAGTAGAGCCGCAGCGTGATCGCGCGCACGTCGTCCTTGTCCGCGGCCAGCTGACACAGGTGGGTGGCCGTGACCTTGGTCACCGCGTAGTGGGAGTTCGGTCTGACGAGCTGGTCCTCCCGTGGGGGACGGTCCTGATAGCCGTACTCCGAGGATGACCCGGCGTTGATCACGGTGGCGCCGAGCTGCCGCGCCGTCCCGAGCAGCACATCGACAGCCCGGACATTGACCGCCAGCATCTTCGCCAGGTCCTGCTGCCAGGAGTAGGCGCCGTGCGCAGCGAGATGGAAGATCACCTCGGGACGCTCGGCCAGCACTGTGCGCTCGATCGCCTCGGGATCGCCAAGGTCCAAGCTCACTCGCGCCGCATCGTTGCCAAGCTCCGCCAGACGCCAAGGATCTCCACTCGGCCGGACCACGGCGACGGGCTCGTGGCCCCCGGCGAGCAGGTGGCGGACGAGGTTGGCCCCGACGAAGCCGCCGGCCCCCGTGACCAGCGCCTTCATGCCTGGCGGCGGGCGATCAGGCAGAGATTGCCGAGGGGGACGGTGAGCTGGCGCCGTCCGAGCGCGGTCGCCCGCAGGCGTGGGATCAGCGACTGCTTGAGCGCCCGCGGCAGCGGCAGCAGATGGGTCAGGTAGGAAACCGAGTACGTGTTGCTCACGGGGGTGACGCCGAGCACCTCGAAGCCCGCCTCGGAGAACAGCCGCCGCATCGTCTGTGGCGAATAGAGGAAGGTGTGCTCGACGTCGATGATCGGGCTGCGTTCCCCGAGCACGCGCGCCGACCACGCGGTGACATTGTGGTTGAAGGCGAGAATCACCCCACCGGGACGGAGGATGCGGCGACAGTCTCGCAGCAGGCCGGCCGGATCGGGCATGTGATCGAGCACTTGGAACAACGTCACCAGCGACAGCGAGCCGTCCTCGAACAGGCCCTCGCGCATCATGTCCTGGACGATGAGCGGCGCAATCCCAGGAGCGGCCTTGGCGATCGCGTCCCCGCTCGGCTCGACTCCCCGGACATCGGTCCAGCCGTGCTCCTTAGCCACCTCGAGCACGAATCCGCTGCCGCAGCCGACGTCGAGCAATCCGTGGCGTGAGCTCAGATAGCCGGCCGCCCGGTCAAGCGCGGCGCCGTAGGTGGCACGGAGCCCCTCGAGCTCTTCGCCGTAGTCGAAGCTCGAGTCGCGGTAGAGCTCTGCCAGCGCAGCGGCACCGAGAACGGGATCGGAGCGCACGAGACCGCACTGGCGGCAGCGCACCATCCGGTAGTGCATCCGGTCGGGGAGCCGTCGCGCCGAGAACACGGCGGGAGTGAACGCCTCGGGATCGAGATTCGCCGGGTACAGCTCCTCGCCGGCGGCCTGCGGGCCGCAGATCGCGCATTCGGTCGGCTGGAGGTGCTCCAGCATCGTGGTCGGGCTCGAAGTCATTGGTGGTAGGCGGGTCGCTCCTCGCCGGCCGGCGGTACCGGCGGCGGCTCCTGGGAAGGATTTGGCTTGGCGGTGGGTTCGGCACCGGTCTCCGTGGCGTTGTCGAACGGCCGGCCCGGCGAAGGCTCGGCCGTTGGCCGGTTGAGCATCGACTCGACGATGAACGGTGGTCGTCCCTTTACCTCCTCGTACATGTGCGCCAGGTAGGTGCCGATGATGGCCAGGCAGAGCAGCTGGATCCCGCCGATGAAGAGGACGACCACGATCACCGTGGTGAGGCCCTTCGGCGCCGAGGAAGGGTCGAGGACCCGGATCACCACCTCGACGACCAGCGCCAGGGCCGAGAACGCGACCACGGCGCCCGCCAGGAGCGTGATCACGTCGAGGGGGACGTAAGAGAAGGAGACGATCGCCCGGCGGGCCCATCCCACGTTCTTGCGCAATGAGTTCGTGGTGGTGCCGAACATCCGCTCGGGCCGGACGTAAGGGACGCCGAGCTGCTTGAAGCCGACCCAGGCTCGCAGGCCGCGCATGAATCGGTGCTTCTCCGGCAGCGAGTTCATCGCGTCGACGACGCGACGGTCGATGAGCCCGAAGTCGCCGGCGTCGAGCGGGACATTTACGTAGGCGAGACGCTTGAAGACGCGGTAGAAGCGCCGGTAGGCGAAGCGCATGAACGGGGAAGCCTCGCGCTTCACCCGCTCGCCATAGACGACGTCGTAGCCCTCGCGCCACCGGTCGACGAACTCGGTGATCAGCTCCGGGGGATCCTGAAGGTCGCCGTCGAGCAGGATCACGGCGTCCCCGGTGGCGATCTGCATCCCGGAGGTGAAGGCGCTCTGCGAGCCGAAGGCTCGGGCATGGTTGATCACGACCACCTGCCGATCCCGCCCGGCGAGCTCAGCGAGCACCTCGCGCGCGTTGTCGGGTGAGCCGTCGTTGACGAAGATGATCTCGTACTCGCAACCGATCTCGGTGAAGACCTTTACCAGGCGCTCGTACATGATCGGCACCGCGGGGGCGTCTCGATAGCAGGCGATTACCGCGGAGAGCTTCATCAGGTAGGAGCGGCGTACGTTACGGCTGCCGGACCGCCAGCGCCCGCAGGAGCCTGGCGGCCAGGCGCTCGGGACTGAGGCCGAGCTGCTCGTACATATAGTCACGGCTGCCCGAGATCCCGATCGGCAGCCCCGGGACGCCGATACGCAGCAGCCGCGTTCCCAGGGCGTGCTCGGCGATTACCTCGGCCAGCAGGGAGCCGAGCCCGCCGGTGGTGTAGTGCGCCTCGACCGAGATCGCCACCGGGACGCCCGCGAGCAGGCTGACGAGGTCACGGACCGGCGGCGGGCTGACACTCGCGACGACGGTGACGCCGGCCGAGACATCGGCCTGGGCCAGCAGGTCTGAGGCAGCGAGCGCCTGCTCGGACATCGAGCCGAGGGCCACGATGGCGACATCATCGCCATCGGTCAGCGACTGAGCGCGGCCGAGCTCGAAGTTGTCGTCGAGTGCCGGCACCGACACCGACTGCTTACTGACCCTTATGTAGGCAGGGCCGGGAAGCGGCTGTACGGCCCGCAGCACGGCGCCGACCTGGCCGGAGGAACCCGGGACCACCACCGTCAGCCCGGGCTGCACCCGCATCAGCGCGACGTCCTCGACGGCGTAGTGGGTCATCCCGTTGTGTCCGTAGTCGACGCCCTCGCCGATCCCGACGATGCGCACCGGGAGCTCGTGCAGGACGGGCCCGTTCCGGATGAACTCGTAGGGCCGCATGGAGGCGAAGGTCGAGATCGAGTACACGTACGGCGTGAAGCCGGCCTCGGCCAGGCCCGTGGCCACCCCGACCATGTTCTGCTCGGCCACCCCGGCGTTGAAGAAGCGGTCGGGGAAGCGCTCGGTGAACGGCTCGAGCGCCGCGAAGCCGAGGTCGCCGGTGAGCAGGACGATCCGCTCGTCGTCCGTGGCCAGCTCCACCAGCGATTCGACGAGCTCGCGCCTCACGGCGCACTCCCCTGGAGCTCCCCGCGCGCGATCCCGTACTCGTCGTCGGACATCGGCAGATAGTGCCACTCGATCCGGCTTTCCATGAAGGAGACCCCCTTGCCGAAGGTGGTGCGCGCGAGGATCACATGCGGCGTGCGGCCTTCGTCGGCCTCCAGGGACGCGAGCGTCTGCGTCAGCGCGTCGAGGTCGTGCCCGTCGAGATCGTGGACATCCCAGCCGAAGCTCCGCCAGCGCTCCCCGAGCGGCTCGAGGTCGAGGACGTCCTTGGTGTACCCGAGCGCCTGCTGGCCGTTGACGTCGATCACCGCGGTGAGGTTGGCGAGCCGATGATGGGCCGCGAACATGGCGGCCTCCCACGTCGACCCCTCATTGCATTCCGCATCGCTCAGCAAGGCATAGACCCTGCGCAAAGAGCCCTGGAGGCGCGCGGCCAGCGCCGCGCCGGTGGCCAACGAGAGGCCGTGCCCGAGCGAACCGGTGGAGAAGTCGACGCCCGCGAGCAGGTGCTCGGGATGGCCGGCGAGCTCGGTGCCGTCGCCGCAGAAGCTGTCGAGCTGCTCGTCGCTGAGTTGTCCCGAGGCGTAGAGCGCGCCGTAGAGCGCGAGGGCGGCATGGCCCTTGGAGAGCACGAGCCGGTTGCGGTCGGGGTCGTCCGGTAAGCCGCCGGCCAGCGGCCCGGCGTACAGCGCCGACAGGAGCTCAGCGATCGAGAGGGCGGAACCGATGTGCCCGACGTTGGCCCGCTTGGACTGCTCGATCACCGTCTGGCGGATCAGGGCCGCGATTCGCCGGGCGCTCTCGACCGTGGATTCTTCGACGGGGGCCTTGACGTAGCGGGACGACTCCTCCACCACCGTGATTGTATTGGCTATAGCCGATGTCGCGGGGTTGGCACCGGCCGCGGTTTGGCGTCCGGCCAAGCGACGATTCGCGCGCGTCACTTGTAGCCTTGTCCCTTCTATGCGCCGCGCCCTTATCACCGGCATCACCGGTCAGGACGGCTCCTACCTGGCTGAGTTCCTCCTCGACCAGGGCTACGAGGTGCACGGGATGGTGCGCCGCGCCTCGACCGAGAAGTTCGATCGGATCGAGCACGTACGCGACCGCGTCACGCTGCATCAGGGCGACCTGCTCGACCAACGCTCGCTGGTCGACACGCTCCGCGCGGCGAATCCGCAGGAGATCTACAACCTCGCGGCGATGTCGTTCGTGGCCGTGTCCTGGATCCAGCCCACGCTGACCGCCGAGTTCACCGGCGTCGGGGTGACGCGGATGCTCGAGGCCATGCGCGAGGCCAGCCCCGAGGCGCGCTTCTATCAGGCCTCCTCGAGCGAGATGTTCGGGAAGGTCCTCGAGATTCCCCAGACCGAGCGGACGCCGTTCTACCCGCGATCTCCGTATGGGGTGGCCAAGGTCTATGGGCACCACATCACGGTCAATTACCGTGAGAGCTATGGGCTGCATGCGAGCAGCGGGATACTTTTCAACCACGAGTGCGTATCGGCCACGACACCCCTGATGGTGCGGGAGAACGGGGTGGTAGGGGTGAGTACCCCAGCTGATCTGATGCCGCTGAGGCGGAAGGGCCAGAGCACTCAGACGCATGTCCCACAGGGGTTGGTCGAGGTCTGGGACGGTAGCGCGTGGGAAGCGATCACCGCGATCACTGCGACCCGGCGCCGGCGCACCGACCCCGATCACCGGCTGCTGTCCATCGAGGCCCGTGCCGGTGTCGTCGAGGTCACCGCGCACCACCAGATGCTCGATTCCGATCGCGACGCGCTGCCAGCACGCGCGGTGGACGCAGGAACGCGGCTGGCGTTGGCTGACGAGATGCCGGCAACGCAGAATTGGTCTGTGGTGAGCCCGGAGATGGCCGAGTTCCTCGGGCTCATGGCCGCCGGCGGATGCGTGCCGCCCGGCGCGACTAAGGCGGACTTCGCCAACAACGACGAAGAGCTCCGCTTCCGGATCACGCAGCTCTGGTCGAAGCTCTTCCTCGGCCGTGCGACGGGACAGGTGCTCCCCTCGGGCTGGGACCCAGACCGCGTCGTGGAGCACGTCCGTCTGATCGGCGCATCGAAAGCCCTTCCCTGGCTCCGCGAGCAGCTCTACACGCCAACCGGCCTCAAGCAAGTCCCGCCGCTCGTCCTCAACGGCGACGCCGAGGCCCGTAGCGCCTTCCTCGAGGGCTACTACGCCGGCGACGGGCTCAAGCGCGGCAACGGGAAATCGATCAAGACCAACAGTGCCGTCCTCGCCCAGGGGCTGTACTGGCTCTACCACCTCGAAGGCCGGCCGGCGTCGGTGTACGCCGAGCACCGGGCAGGCAAGACCTACTACCAGCTCAATCTTCCTTCAGCCGTCCGGGTCGGGGCCAAGGGCCAACACCTGCGCCGCGACCCGGCGGAAGTCCGGAGAGTGGTGGAGCCAGACCTCTCCGACGACGAGTTCGTCTTCGACCTCGAGACGGAGAGCGGCGTGTTCTGCGCGGGCGTCGGAGGGATCGTCGTCCACAATTCGCCCCGCCGCGGCCTCGAGTTCGTCACCCGCAAGATCACCTGGCACGCGGCGGCGATCAAGCTCGGGCTCGCCGATGAGCTGCGCCTCGGGAATCTCGAGGCCGAGCGCGACTGGGGATTCGCCGGGGACTACGTGCGCGCGATGTGGCTGATGCTCCAGCAGGAGGAGCCCGACGACTTCGTCATCGCCACCGGAGTCGCCCACTCGGTCCGCCACTGCGTCGAAGTCGCATTCGAGCACGCGGGCATCTCGGTCGACGACCACGTGGTGATCGACCCATCGTTCCTGCGCCCGGCCGAGGTTGAGCATCTCATCGGCGATGCCAATAAGGCCAAGACCAAGCTCGGCTGGGAGCCCGAAGTCAGCTTCGAGGAGCTGATCCGGATGATGGTCGACGCCGATGTCGCCCTTCTCGAGGGCCAGAGTTCACGTCGGCACCTTTGATGCAGTCGCTGCCCATCCGACTGGACGGACCGGTCCTGATCGAGTCCGACGTCCACGGCGATGACCGCGGCTTCCTCCAGGAGACCTACCGGCGCAGCGCATTCGCCGAGCTGGGGATCCGCGACGACTTCGTCCAGGACAACCACTCGCGTTCTCGGCGCGGGATCGTTCGAGGGATGCACTTCCAACCGGGGATGGCCAAGCTCGTGCGCTGCGCGCGGGGAGCGGTCCTCGACGTTCTCGTCGACGTCCGGCGCGGCTCGCCGGCCTTCGGGGAGTGGGAAGGATTCGAGCTCAGCGACACCAACCACTACCAGCTCTACTGTCCCGACGGCTTCGCCCACGGATTCTGCGTACTCAGCGAGGAGGCCGACGTCGTCTACAAGACCTCGGCCTACTACGCCCCCGAGCTCGAGCGCGGCTTCGCCTACAACGACCCGCAGGTGGCCATCGAGTGGCCCCGCGGCTCAGAGCTGATCGCTTCCGAGCGCGACACGAGCGCTCCCCCGCTGGCCGAGATCGCGGCGTCGCTGCCCTTCGAGTACGCGGGCTAGCGCCTTACTGAGGGCGCCTCACGGCGCCTCGCGCGCGTGCATCCGGCATCATTGCCTGGCCGATGCGCCGTCGCCTCGCTGTCACGCCTGTCCAGTATCGCCGCGTCACCTACATCGCGCTCGTCGCTCTGTCGCTTATCGTCCTCACTGGCGCCGCCGTTCGGCTGTCCGACTCGGGCCTTGGCTGCCCGACCTGGCCGAAGTGCTACGGCAAGATCTACCCGCCGCTGACGACGCACGCGCTGATCGAGTTCGGTAATCGCGCCATATCTGGGTTCGTGGGCATCATCTGCGTTGTGGTCGTGGTGCTGGCGTACACCCGCCGGCCCTTCCGGCGCGACCTCGTCTGGCTCGCGTGGAGCCTTCCCCTCGGCGTTCTCGCGCAGGCCGTGCTCGGCGGCTTCACGGTCCGCGAGCACCTCGCCCCCGGATTCGTGATGTCCCACTTCCTGCTCTCGATGGTGATCCTCATCTTCGCGGTGGCGCTCGCCTGGCGAGCCACCTTCGAGCCGGGCTCGCGCCCGCGCTCGAGCGACCGCCTCGGCGTGTGGTCGGTGCGCGCGCTCTCCGTCCTCGGCGCGATCACCCTGTTCGCGGGGACGGCGAGCACGGCGGCGGGTCCGCACTCGGGCGGGCTCACGGGCCAGGTCATCAAGCGCCTCGACTTCAAGGGAGCGGACACCCTCAAATGGGTAGTCCAGCAGCACGCGACGATCGCCGCTCTGCTCGGCGTCGCGGTGATCGCCGTATGGCTTCTGTGGCGCCGCCGCGGCGCCCCGCCCACGATCATGGAGCCGCTGACCGCCCTGGGAGTCCTGATTGCCGCGCAGGGACTCGTGGGCAGCGTCCAGTACGAGCTCCAGCTGCCCACGGAGATGGTGTGGGTCCACGTCGGTCTCGCGACCGCGACCTGGCTAACGATCCTGTGGTCGGTCGCGGCGGCGGGCCGGCTCGTGCCGCAGGCGCCGTCCGCGCGGGCACCCGCAGCCGAGGCGCGCCCAGACGAGGTCCGGGTCCCGGATCCCGTCGGTGGAGCCGTCCCCTAGCCGCGCCGCCTGTGCGCCTACCAAGTTTCGCGGCGCCGGCGGTCCTGTGCATCGGGCTCGCCCTGAGCGCCACCGGCTGCGGCGGCCACAGCCGGCGCCTGCGGACCGACAGCGGGGGGCTGTCGATCTACACGAGCCTGCCCTTCGAGGGTCCCTATGCCTCCCAAGCGCAAGCCATCTACGATGCCGAGCGGCTCGCGTGGGCGCAGACGGGGGGGGTGGTCGACGGGTACAAGGTCGTGCTCAGGCGGCTCGACGACGCGGGCTCGAGCGCGGGCTCGACGACTACCCAGGTGGCACTGAACGCCCGAATCGCCGCCGGGGATCCGAGCACGATCGCGTACATCGGAGACCTCACGCCGGGCTCGTCGGTGGGATCGATCCGGATCCTGAGCGGCAAGGGAATCCTCCAGGTGAGCCCTGGGGACACCGCCACCGGTCTCACCGGTAAGACGTTCGCACGGGTCGTCCCGCCCGACTCGGACGAAGCCGAGGCGGAGCTGGCGGCGGCGGGCAGCCGCAGCGTCAAGACCGTCTATCTGGTTAGAGACAGGACGACATACGGGCGCGACATCGCCGCCGCGGTCAGGAACGATGCCTCGAGCTACGGCATCGACGTCGTCAATGCCCGCGACAGGTACCTGGCGCCCGACTCCCGCGCTCTGGTGCGGGAGATCAGGAAGTCCAAGGCGGATGCGCTGATCTACGCCGGTTCGCCCGGGTCCCCGGTGGCGGCATTCTGGAACGCGCTCTCGACCGCCGACGGCACGATCAAGAAGTTCGCGTCCGCCACCATCGCCGTAACTCCCTCCTGGGCTCAGACCACGGCGGCGGCGCGCTACAACACCTTCCTCGGCGCCCCCGGCCTCTTGCACGGAGCGCTCCCCCGCGCCGGCAGCCAGTTCGAGACGGACTTCCTGGCCACCTACGGGAGCCGCGTTTCGTGGGAGAGTGGGATCTTCGGATACGTGGCGATGAGCGGCGTCCTCGAGGCCCTCCAGTCGCTGGGCGCCCGCGCACAAGACCCTCGTGCCAATATCGTCAAAGCGTTCCTGCACATAAGGGACCTGCCCTCGGCGCTCGGGACGTACTCGATCGTGGACGGGCACACGTCGTTCCAGGGTTACTACTTCACCACCTACAACCGATCCGGCGCGCCCACGACCGTGGTCCCGGGGCTGGCTTAAAGGAGGTATGACTTGTCTGTCGAGACCCCACGTCCCGCTACGATCGACACCTCTATGACCGCAGATCGCCCCGCAGCGGCCGGTCCCCTGCCCGCCGCCGCGCGCAGCGCCGATCCCTCGCTGAGCATCCTCGTCGTCGACGACGAGTCCGACCTGCGCGAGATGCTGACGCGCTCGTTCTCGCGTGAGGGGCACCGCGTCATGGCTGTCGCGGACGGACGCTCCGCCATCGACCGCGCCAGCACCGACCACTTCGACGTCGTCCTGCTCGACGTCGCCCTCGGCCCCGGCCCTGACGGGTACGAGGTGTGCCGGACCCTCCGCGGCCGGCGCAACGTCGTGCCGATCATCATGCTCACGGCGCTCGACTCCGAAGCGGACGCCGTGCTCGGTCTCGAGGCGGGCGCCGACGACTACGTGACCAAGCCCTTCGGGCTCGCGGAGCTGCGCAGTCGCATCCGCGCGGTGCTCCGGCGGGCGGGCACGCGAGCGATGGGCGATGAGGTCCTGGTCGTCGGGCCGATCGCGCTCGACCGCGCGCAACGCGAGGTGATGATGGACGGCGAGCAGGTTCGGCTCACCTTCTCGGAGTTCGAGCTCCTCGACGCCCTGATGGCCGATCCCGGCCGCCTGCTCAACCGCCAAGAGCTGCTGCGCGCGATCTGGGGCGACAGCGCCTACCGTGACCCGCGGGCGATCGACGTCCACATCCGGCACCTGCGGGAGAAGCTCGAGCCCGAGCCCGACAACCCGCGGTACATCCTTACCGTGCGCGGCGCGGGGTACCGCCTGCGGGGACCGTAGTGCTGCGGCGCCACGGTGCCCTCGGCCTGCGCGGCCGGATCGTCGGCGCGCTGCTCGTCAGCACCGTGGTTACCCTTGCCGTGGCCGCGCTCGCGCTCTTCTCGCCGCTGGAGCGCCAGCTCCGGGACGAGGCCCAGAGCACGCTGGTTCAGGAGGTCGGGGGCGAGCAGAAGGCGTTTGACCAGCTCACGCCCGACGACATCGCCGACGCGAACGCATCGGGCAAGCCCCCGACGAGCGCGCCCGCGAGCGGCGCGGCGGCTTCGAGCAACCTGGCCTCGGCCGACGTCGATGCGCTCGGCGGGCGCGCCGGAGCGACGATCAGTCTCTACGCCTACCCCCTGGTCATGATCGCCTCCGATGCGCCGAGCGGGTCGACGGACAGCCTGATCTCCGGTGCCGTCACAGAAGCGTTCCAGACGGACCGCACGGTTGAGAGCTTCGGCTCGGGATCCGACAGCGATGTCGCCCAGGTCGCGGTCCCGATCAAGATCGTCGGCACCACCTATATCTTGGCCGCGAGCCGTCCCATCACCGAGATCCCCGGCGCGGTCCACGTGGTGCGCACCGCCTTCATCTACGCGGCGTTGGCGGGTATCGCCCTGACCCTGATCCTCGGCATCCCGCTTTCGGCAACCTTGCTGCGGCGCCTACAGCGCCTGCGAATCGCCGCGCTGCGGCTCGCCCAGGGCGGACCCGCGGTGGAGGTTCCCGTCGACCGCGCCGGTGACGAGGTCGGCGACCTCACGCGAACGTTCGCGATCATGCAGCGCCGGCTGGCCCAGCAGGAGGAGGCACGCCGCAAGTTCGTGTCTACCGCCTCGCATGAGCTGCGAACGCCGCTGGCGTCGCTGCACGGAATGCTCGAGCTGCTCGACGACGACCTCCGCGACCCGACCCCGGATCTCCCCGACGCCCGGCGCCTGCTCGCGCGGGCGCGGGCCCAGTCGCGCCGCCTCGGCCGCCTGGCAAGCGACCTACTCGACCTCAGCCGCCTCGACGCCGAGGTCGAGCTCCGCTCAGAGCCCGTCGAGTTGGGCGAGCTGAGCCGCGCCGTGCTCGCCGAGTTCGAGCCTGGCAACGCCGAGCGTGGGGTGACCGCGCGCCTCGAAGAGGCGCCGGCGCCGTGCTGGGCGCTCTGCGATCCGGGCAGCGTTGCCCAGATCCTCCGCATCCTCCTCGACAATGCGGTGCAGATCACCGCCCCCGGCTCGGAGGTCCGCGTCGTCCTCCATCATGGCGACGGTCCCGCCGCCGTCAGCGTGTCCGACCACGGCCCCGGCGTCGCCCCGGAGGAGCGCGAGCTCATCTTTAAGCGCTTCCACCGCGGCCGCGAGACGGCAGGCTCGGCCGGATTCGGCCTCGGCCTCGCCATCGGGCGCGAGCTCGCCGAGCGGATGGGAGGCGAGCTCATCCTCGAAGACGAGCCAAAGGGCGGGACGGACGCGACGGGGGCGACGGACGGGACGGGAGCGACCTTTACCCTGCGCCTGCCGGTGTTGCATGCGCGCGACGAGGATGTCGAGGCCGTTCAAGTCAATTAAATGACAGCATCCGGCCATGGAGGAGCGCGAGCTGAGGGCGTTGCTGGAGGCTGACGAATACCACTGGTGGTATCGCGGCCGACGCCAGATCATCCGCGCGGAGCTCGATCGGCTGCCGCTGCCGGCGGGCGCGCGCGTGCTCGATGCCGGTTGCGGATCAGGACGCACGCTGCAGGATCTACAGGCCTACGGCGAGGTCTCAGGGATCGAGCTCTCAGAGCTCGCCGCGGAACACGCGCGCGGGCGCGAGCTGGGAAAGGTCCACGTGGGCAGGGTCGAGGAGCTGCCCTGGGAGGACCGCGCCTTCGATCTCGTCACCTGCCTGGATGTCCTCGAGCACACACCCGACGACATCGCCGCCCTCCGGGAGCTCCGGCGCGTAACCAAGCCTGGAGGGTGGCTGCTGCTCACGGTCCCCGCCTACCCGGCGCTATGGTCCACCCACGACGTGGTGAACCACCACTATCGGCGTTACACGCGCCGGGCGCTGCGACGAGCCGCCGTCGGGGCCACGTGGCGGGTCGACCGGCTGACCTCGTTCAACAGCCTGCTCCTTCCCGCGGCCGCGGCGGTGCGGGTCTCGCAGCGCTACCGGCTGCGCAATCACAACGATCACGTCTCCGAGCTGCGGGTGGGCCCGCACTGGCTGAACGGCGCGCTCGAGCAGCCGCTGCGGATCGAGGCCGCCGTGCTCCGGCGCGGCTACACCCTCGGCGCCGGTCTGTCGCTTCTCGCCGTGCTCGAGAACCTGGCGGGAGATCCGGGCCGGACGGGCGGATGACCCCACTTGCGGCGATCATCAGCGTCACCAGCAGCCTCGGCTACTTCCTCCCCGCCCTCGTCGGCCTAGAGTCGCTCGGCATTCCCAGTCCCGGCGAGACGGCGCTGATCCTGGCGGCGGGGCTCGCGGCGGCGGGCAAGCTCGAGATCTGGCTGGTCATCGCGATCGCCGTCGCGTCGGCGATCGTCGGCGACAACATCGGCTATGCGATCGGACGCAAGCTCGGCCGGGAGGTCCTCGAGGCGCCCGGCCCATTCGAGAAGCGCCGCAAGCAGCTGATGGCGGCCGGCGATCGCTTCTTCAAGCGCTGGGGCGGCCGGGCCGTGTTCTTCGGGCGCTGGGTCTCGTTCGTCCGTACCGTGGTCGCGTGGATGGCCGGGATCGACGAGATGCCCTTTCCCCGCTTCTTCTTCTGGAACGCGCTGGGCGGGATCACCTGGGCCACCACCGTCTCGCTCGTCATCTACTACGGCGGGAAGGCCGCGAAGAACGTGATCGGGAAGATCGGGGTGTACGGCGGGATCGCCCTGGGTGTGGCCCTGGTGATCGGCCTGATCGCGATTAAGGTGAAGGAGCGTCGAATCGGCTGACGCCGATTCGATTGCGAGTTAAACTCGCGCGGCCGCTACTGGCTGGGAGCGTCGGGACCGGCGGCGTCGAGGTCAAGCGCGGCGGAGTTGATGCAGAAGCGCTGACCCGTGGGGTTCGGTCCGTCGTCGAACACGTGACCGAGGTGGCCGCCGCACTTGCGGCACAGGACTTCGGTGCGGTTCATGAACAGGCTTCGGTCCGTCTTCAGCTCGACGTTCTCGGCCACGGCGGGCTCGTAGAAGCTCGGCCAGCCGGTGCCCGAATCGAACTTGGTGTCAGAGTTGAACAGCTCAGCGCCACAGCCGGCGCAGCGGTAGGTCCCGTCTTCCTTCATGTGGACGTACTCGCCGGTGAAGGGACGCTCGGTGCCGTGGCGGCGGAGGATCTCATATTGCTCGGGCGTCAACCGCTGCTTCCACTCGCTGTCGGTGAGCACCACTTCGCGTGTCTTGACTTCTTGATCGGCCATACCCATACGTTAGCGCGCCAAAGATGAACGGACGGTGACGCATGTAAGGTGTTAGACTATGCATATTAGGTTTTAGCCTATTATTCTTAGGAATCGACAGGAGGACTCCCATGGCCCCACCGATCCGCATCTCGCGCTTTGGCTTCGTCAACGCCTACCTCGTCCGCGAAGAGGACGGATTCACCCTCGTCGACACGATGATCCCCCGCAGCGCCAAGTCCATTCTCGGAGCCGCACACGACGCGGGCGCCCCGATCGTCCGCATCGCGCTGACCCATGCCCACGGCGACCACATCGGCTCGCTCGACGCGCTGGCCGAAGCGCTGCCGGGGGTGGAGGTCCTGATCTCCTCGCGCGACGCCCGCCTCCTGGCCGGGGACATGTCGCTCGATCCGGGCGAGCCCAAGGCCAAGCTTCGCGGTAGCTACCCCGGCGCCAAGACACGTCCCACGAGCACGTTCGAGCCCGGCGACCGGGTGGGCTCGCTCGAGGTCGTCGCCGCGCCGGGACACACGCCGGGACAGGTCGCCTTCTTCGACCATCGCGACGGGACGCTGATCTGCGGGGACGCTTACTCGACGCTCGGCGGCGTCGCCACTGCGGCCAAGGCAAACCCGCGCTTCCCGCTCGTGGCGATGGCGACCTGGCATCGGCCGACCGCCCTGGCTAGCGCGGTGGCCCTGCGCGACCTCAGTCCCGCCCGGCTCGCGCCGGGCCATGGCCGGATCGTCGAAGCGCCGGTCAGGGCGATGTCGGACGCCATCGACGCGGCTGCATAACCGTGCCGCGGCGAGGCCTCGACAGCGGCCAGGTGATCGACGCGGCGACCGTGATCGCGGACCGCGATGGCCTCGACGCCGTCACGCTCGCGCGAGTCGCCGAATCTCTCGGCGTTCGCCCGCCGTCGCTGTATCACCACGTGACCGGGCGCGACGGCCTGCTGCGTGCGATCGCACTGCGTGGCGTGCGAGAGCTGACGGCGTCGCTCCGGGCGGCGGCGCTGGGACGAGCTGGGACCGAGGCGCTCGCGGCGACCGCGCACGCCTACCGCGACTATGCCCATGCCCATCCCGGTGCCTACGCAGCGACCTTACGTGCCGCAACGCCCGGCGACTCCGAGCACGAAGAGGCCGGGCGGGCGGCGGTGGAGGTGCTGGCCGCCGTGCTCCGTGCGTGGCACCTCGAGGACGAGGAGATGCTCCACGCCGTTCGCGTGATCAGGAGCTCGCTGCACGGGTTCGTGTCGCTCGAGGCGGGCGGAGGATTCGCCCTGCCCCTCGACCTCGACAAGTCCTTCCAACGTCTGATCGAGACGCTCGCGGCGGGGCTTCCGGCCATCGCGGGCGCCTGAGCGCTCATGGAAAATCCCGACGCTGCCGATAACCCCCCCAAACAAGGGAGGCATCGCGGTGGGAAAAATGACTCGGCTTCTGACTCTGGTGGCGGCGATCGTGTGCGGCTCGGCGATGATGGCGCTCGCCGGAGTCGGCGACGCAGCGGACGCGCCGGCGGTCACCGGACAGGCCAGCTCGGTGACCGACACGTCAGTCACGCTCAACGGCACGATCTATGCGGGCGGCATCGACACTTTCTGGGCCTTCCAGTACGGCACGTCGACCAGTTACGGGCAGAACACCTCTCCCGTGGGGCCCCTCACGAGCACGACCGGGAACTCGGTGTCCACCGTGATCACCGGCCTGCAGCCTGGCACCACCTATCACTTCCGCCTGATCGCCGTGCAAGGTGAGGCCGGAACCTCGGGCGAGTCCAATGGCTTCACGGGCAACGATGAGAATCTCACGACCGGGGGCTCCGGGTCCACCATCTCTACTGGCTCCGCGCACGGAAAGCACGCGAAGGCTTCCCTGCGCAGCCGCACCCTCTCGGTGCGCCGCGGCGACGCCCTGATTCCGTGGGGCTGCACGGGCACCCCCGGCGCCGCCTGCCGCGTGAAGATATCGCTCAGCGCCCGCGGCAGGATCGCAGGCAAGCTCGAGACGGTGAGCTGCGGCCACGCCACCTTCGCGGCCGCAACGGGCAAGCGCCGCACGGTCAAAGCATCACTCGGCAGCAAGTGCCTAGCGTTGGTCGAGGCGGCGCCTCACCACCGGGTCGGCGCCTCCCTCAAGGCCACCGCGAGCGGCGGCGGGGGTCTGAAGGCCCAGGTAAGACTGGTGGGCTAGCGCGCTAAAGGTAGCTCCGCGCCGCCCGCTCGTCCGGCTCGAGCATCTCCATGATCAGGGACGACCAGCCGAACTCGGTCGCCCCCATCCCACGCCCGTTGAACGGGTTGTAGTACTCGCGCAGCCGCTCGACGGCGATCGCGGCGGCGAGCCCGCGCACGAGCTCTGTCGCCTGCTCCGCGTAGCCAAGCCGCACCAGGCCGAGCCATAAGAGCCACGCCGCGTTGACCCACGTGGGCCCGCGCCAGTAGCGCCGGAATCCGAACCGACCCTCGTCCTGGAGCGTGAACGTCGGGTCGTTGATCGCCACCGACGGCGGCGCGACCTCGGTCCAGAAGCTCCCCTGCTCGAGCAGATGCTCCTCCACCAGGCGCCGCCCGATCGCCTGCGGCAGGTCGGGAAGCGCGAGCGGCGAGAGGGCCGCCCAGGTGACAGCGATTCTCCCGCTCGGCTCGGGCCGGGCGAGGGGACGGAAGAGTCCGGACGCCTCGTCGTACATGCGCTCGAGGATCACCGGCGTCAGCGACGGCTCGCCGAGGGCGAGGCGCGAGAGGTTGTGGAGGACGTTGGTCATGACCTCACAGCACACCGGGCCGCCGGCGGCGAGGACTCGGCGCAGGTCGAAGCCGAGCCGCCGGTTGCGCCGCACGAGCAGGACGAAGCCGGGAAGCCCATGCGCGCGACGTCCCCAGATGGCGTCGAACTGGGTCGAGGCGTCGAGTCCCGACTCGTCGGGCTGGACGACCCAGATCAGGCCGTCACCGTCGAGATCGCGGTGCTCGGCGATCCAGGCGTGGTGACGGACGATGGCGGAAACCTGCGCCGGATCGCCCACCGCGATCCGCCATGCCCAGGCGAGGATCGGCGGCTGGATGCTCGCGGTCATGGTGGCGTCGGGCGAGGTTACGTTGTACGTCCACCGCCGGCGACCCGTGAGCGGGGTGTTCCAGAAGATCGTGTGGCCGATGAAGCCGTCTTCGCGCTGGGCCGTGAGCAGCGACTCGAGCTCGCGGCGTGAGCGGCTGGGATCGAAGTGGCGCCAGGCCACGGCCGTGAAGCACGAGTCCCAATACCACTGCCAGGGGTAGTGGCCGGGGCTTGGGCAGGTATAGGCGAAGGGCGCTCCGTCGGTCACGCGCACTCCCTCGCGCCAGTTCTGGCGCAGCGTCTCCTCGCACAGCGCGCGCACCGCGCCGGGATCGGTCGAGCCGAGGGATGTCGCTTTCGGCATGGTGACCGGTGGCGGGACGGTGCTGGTGGACGAGCGCTCGACGAGGCGAGGCCTCAGTCGTCGTCGCGCTGCCAACCGTGCTTCTTCGGCCCGTTGGGGCCGAACATGCCGATCACATGCTTCCAGGGGCTCGGCTTCATGCCGGGCTCGACATCTCGCCATACCGGCGCGCCACCGTGCGGGTTGGGCAGGCTCGCGGCCTCCGCCGCATCGATCGCCAGATCGACGCCGAACTCGTGCAGCGAGACGATCTGGTCGGCGGGCACGAACTGCTGGTGGTTTGCGCCCCGCATGACGATGCCGTGGAAGATGTCCTTCTCGGGCGCCGAGACGACGTGATCGACGCTCCCTACCTCCTCGCCGCCCGAGGCGTACACCGGTACCCCCTTTTCGAGCACCAGGTAGGCGATGGGAAGTCCTTCGTCCAAGCCAGACACAGTCCACACATTAGCTGGCCCGGGCGGCCGGGGAGACCGGCAGCTAGCCTGAGGGGTAGTCGCCCAGCGGCCCCACCGAGAACGTGATCGCCGACCACCTGCCCATTTGAGACGCATCGGCCCGGCGCTCGGAGAGCGCGAGTTCCGTCTGTGGTGGTTGGCCCTGCTCGGGATGGGGACCAGCCTGCAGATGCTCGAGGTGGCGATCGGGTGGGAGGTCTACGCACAGCACGGCAGCGTCCTCGATCTCGGCTGGATCGGCCTGGCTGAGTTCATCCCCATGTTCGTGCTCGCCCTCCCCGCGGGGCAGCTCGCCGATCGGGTATCACGCCGGCTGGTCTTCGCTGCCTCGCTCCTGCTCGGTGCCGCGGTCGGCGCCGGACTCGCGCTCGTGACCTCAGCAGGTGATACCTCGGTCGTGCTCTATCTGGCGCTCGCGCTGGGCGCGGGAACGGCGATGGCGATCGGGGCCCCCGCGTCGCGGGCGATGACCCCGACACTGGTGCCCCACGATCTCCTCGCGAGCGCGATGACTCTGCGCAATGTCGCCACCCAGGGAGCTCAGGTGGTGGGGCCCGCGCTCGGCGGTCTGCTCTACGGCGTCTCCCCCACCCTCGTCTACTCACTCGCGGCGGGCGTGTGCCTGGCGGCTTCGGGCTGCGTGCTCGCCATGCGCCCGCGGCCCGCCGCCGGGGCGCTGGACGGCAGTCAAGCAGTCGCCCCGGGGATCGAGAGCGTGCTCGAGGGCCTGCGCTTCGTGGGGCGAACTCAGATCCTCCTCGGCGCCATCCTCCTCGACCTGCTGGCGGTGCTCTTCGGCGGCGCCGTGGCGCTGCTCCCGGTGTTCGCCCGCTCGATCCTCCACGTCGGCGCCACCGGCCTCGGAATCCTTCGCGCCGCCCCCGCGGTCGGCGCGCTGCTCGCTGCCGCGGTGATCACCCGGCGGCCGATCGCGGGGAGGGCGGGACGGACGCTGCTCGTCGTGGTCGGTCTGTACGGCGCGAGCATCGTTGTCTTCGGACTCTCGCGCCTGTTTGGGCTCTCCCTGGTCGCGCTCGGCGTGGGCGGATTTGTCGATCTGTACAGCATGAACATCCGAGCCACCACGGTGGCGCTCGCGACGCCCGACTGGCTGCGGGGACGCGTGATGGCGGTAGAGATGGTGTTCATCGGCGCCTCGAACCAGCTCGGAGCGTTCGAATCGGGACTGGCGGCGTCCCTCGTCGGCACCATCCCCGCCGTCGTCGGCGGCGGGGCGATCACCGTCCTCATCGCGCTCACCTGGCGCTGGTTCTTCCCCGCCCTCGCGGAGGTGGATCGCCTCGAGCACATCAGCCCGCCCGAGTCCGCGGTGGCCGAGGTCCGGGTGTAGCCGCGGGTCAGGAGCTCGGCGCGAGCCGGAAGGGCTCATGCGCTTTGGCGGACCGCCCTACTGGTGCCCGGCGACGGCGTGAGGGACGTACGCCTCCTCGAGCAGCGCGATCTCCTCGGCGCTCAGGGAGAGCTCCTCGGCGGCGAGCGCGTCCTCGAGCTGGCCGAGCTTCGTGGCGCCGACGATCGGGGCTGTCACTCCCCGCTTGTGGAGCAGCCAGGCGAGCGCGATCTGCGCGCTGGGGACACCCCGCGCGGTGGCGACCTCGGTGAGGCGATCGATCACCGCGAAGTCGACCTCGGGCTGGTAGAGCGAATCGGCGAAGGCGTCGGTCTGCGCGCGTGTGGTCAGCCGCTCGCCCTCCCGAGTCCGGTTGCCGGCCAGCAGCCCCCGCGCCAGCGGGCTCCACGGGATCACCCCGACGCCCTGATCGATGCACTGGGGAATCATCTCCCGCTCCTCCTCGCGGTAGATCAGGTTGTAGTGGTTCTGCATCGAGACGAAGCGCGTGCTCGCCACCGCCTGCGCCTTGGCGAACTGCCACGCAAACATGCTGCTGGCGCCGATGTAGCGCGCCTTGCCCGCTTTGACGACATCGTGCAGCGCCTCCATCGTCTCGGCGATCGGCGTCGACGGGTCCCAGCGATGGATCTGGTAGAGGTCGACGTAATCGAGCCCGAGTCGCTCGAGCGAGGCGTCGATCGAGGCCATGATGTGCTTGCGCGACAGGCCACGTCCGTTCTCGCCCGGCATCGTCTGCATGTACACCTTGGTCGCGAGCACGTATTCCTCGCGCATCCCGAAGAGCTTGCGCAGCAGGCGCCCAGTCACGACCTCGCTCTGTCCACCGTTGTACGTATCGGCGGTGTCGAAGAAGATGATCCCGCCCTCGACGGCCCGACGCACGATCGGCTCGGCCGCCGCCTCGTCGAGCGCCCACTCGCGGCTCTCGTCCTTCCCGTAGCTCATCATCCCCAGGCATACGCGCGAGACGCGCAGCCCGGTATCGCCCAGGTTCCGGTAGTTCATGTCGGTCTCCTTGCCGGTCGACGACCTCTCCCGGCCATACCCGCCGGGCCGCATTCGCCAACCATGTCACGGGCTTTCTTAGGCCGCGGAGCGGGCGCGGCGAGGGGACGGGCGCGGTGCGGGCGGTCGGGAGCTTGCGGGCGCGGCGTGGGATTTTGCGCGCGGCACGGGACCTCGCGCCCGGTCTGCCGCGTATCCCCAGTGATGCGCTCCGGTCGCCGCCACCCCGCCGTGGGGCTGCTGGCCGCCGCGCTCGTGCTCGGGGCCGCGCTTGCTCTCGCCGCATGCGGCGGCGGGCACCGCGCGGTAGCCGCCTTGCCGCGGCTGTCGGGATCGCCGCAGCCAGGTCGCACGCCCACACCTTCCCGCCCGCCGGCCGGCCTGCGAGCCACCGTCGGCTACGCCTCCGATGATGCCTGCGGAGCTCAGGACCTGAGGCTCGCCGCAGTAGCTTGCTCCGGAGCCGTGCCCGCTTCCCTGCGCCGTCCGCTGCACCTACCGCGCCTCGCCGCGGGGGCGACCTGTCCCGTATCCCATGCCCGCCCTCGCACCTTCATGGGCCGGGTGGCCGGGCGCGGTCCGGTCTACGTCGCCGGGATGGCCGGCCCGGCTGTGCTCCCGATGGTCTCCACGCCGAAGAGCGCGTGGGCCAACCAGCAGGTGGTCGTCCTGGCCGCCCCGCGCTACCAGGGCCCGGTGCTGATCCGCGGAAGGCAGGTGAACGGGCCGAACGCGGTCGGGTTCGGCGGCGAGCGCGTCCCCGAGGATGAGCTCCAGCTCCGCGCCCCCGGCGTGTCGACCACCGACGAGCCACCAGGCTGGCGCGCCTGGCTGGAGCTGATCCGGGTGCGCACGGGTGGCTGCTACGCCTACCAGATCGACGGGACGGACTTCAGCGCCGCGATCGTCTTCCAGGCTCGCCTACGGTGAGTGGGCTGAGCCGCGGGCGCCTCATCGCCTGCCGGCGAGACTGACACCCAGCCAGACGAGCGCCCCGGCGCCGACGAGCCGACGGAACCAGTTCGCTCCACCCAGCGCCTCCTCCAGCCCCCACACCACAAAGCCAACGAGGGAAACGGCCCTCGCGACGTCATGCGCCGTTCCCGAGGTCCGCGACGCTACGCCTATCCCCGCCAGCGCCGCGATCAACGGCGGATTCGGGAGCTGCGCGAGCGGGAAGCGACGCGGCCAGCCCTCCTGGCCACGCTTCCAGAGCTCACCGACGGTCATGGTGAAATGCCCGCTCGCGTCAAGACTCATTCGGCGAACGACGTTGCTGGGCTCCGACAGCGACATAACGATCACCTGGATGCTCCCACTTGCTTCGGACACCGGTACGGCGCTGGACGTCCGTGCGGCCGTCTCATTTGGGGCTGACCAAACACCGAAGTAGCATCCCGGACAAGGCCGCGTTCGTGCTCGACCGCACCCTCCCAGATCGTGGAGGGGAAGTCCGTCGCGGAGCTGCGCCTGCTCCTGGGCGGGAGCGTGCGTCCGGAGCCGGACGCTCTTCCGCGGAGAAACACGCGCTCGCTTTCGTATTGGCGTAGCAGCCGCCAGCGCCCGCCGGCGCAGACACGCTCCAATTGCTAGCTGGCTCGGCGGGCGTCAGAAGCGCTTGAACGCCAGCGGCCTAGCGACTGCGATTTTCGGGCCAAGGGGCACTGCTAGAGTCGCGAAAGGATGGGACCGAGGAACCTGCGGCGGGGTCTTGTCATCGCGCTGGTAGTGATGCTCGCGGTTGTGACGGCGCACGCGGGGGCTGCTGGCGCGTCACGTGGTGCCTCCGACTGGGTTGTCAAGCCGGCAACCGTCAAGGTGCCGGGGCAGGCGCTAGTGGTCTCGTGCATGAGCCCAGCGATGTGCGTGATCAGCGGCCCGGGCGTCGGGAAGAGCGATGATTCCGCCGAGCTCGTTGTGCTGCACGACGGCAAGGTTGTTCGCTACCTGCCGATCTACGCTCCCTGGCTCGGGGCCGGCGGTGTCAGCATCAGCTGCCCTAGCGCTGCTGGATGCGTAGCGTCTGTCCCGACCATGTTCGGCGCAGTGCTCGTGAAGATCACCCGGACAGGCCTCGTGATCCACCGGCAGGTGAACGCCGCGGTCGGCACGTCGTTCGATTCGATCTCGTGCCGGAGCCAGACCACGTGTGAGTTGGCTGGCTGGGACGCAAGCAACAACGGCACGATCGTCGTGGCGGCCTGGAATGGCACTCGGCTCACCGCGGTACGGAGCATCTCGATCCCGACGGGATCCGGGGTGGGCCACACCTCGCCACAGATCGCCTGCACAGGGGCTTGGTGTGAGATCGCAGCCAACCTGCTACTCCCCAACTCCCCGTCCAGCGATGACGACGAGGCGTACTTGGTCACCACCTACCACGGCAAACCGATTGGATCGCACTGGGTCCCCGGCTACCAGTTCACCGGGATCTCCTGCTCAGCAGGGCAGTCGTGCTACACGCTGCTTGAGAATTACTCGCCCACCTCCAACCCCGGCTCGCTTCTAGCGAGAGTGATTCGCGGTGTCGTCGGCCCCCCAACCCAGACCGGCATGCGGGCCAACGATCTCGCCTGCACAGGCTCGCGGTGCACATTGGTCGGCGTCAGCCTCAGCAACCCCGCGCAAGCGGTCGGCCAGATCTCAACCTTTGTACGAGGCGAGAAGACTTGGTCCCGATTCGTCCCCGCCGCCCTGGGCTTAAGCGAGGTCAGCGTCGGCCCACGCGGATTCTTCGTGGCCATCGGCACCGGCCTACTAGGCTCGGTCTTGACCACGGGCTGATGCGCAGCTCGCCAGCCACGTGAAGCCGCGGGCGGGTGTCACAGCTGAGGCGGCCGTCTTGTCTTATAGGTCATAGGCCGGATCGCGAAGCGGATGATGAGACTGGAGCACACCCGATATGACCGCTGAAGAACACGACCTCGAGCAGTTGCGGCCGGCGTCGTTCGCGATCGCCTACCGGATGCTCGGCAGCGTCTCAGAAGCCGAGCGACTCGGCCGATCAGTGTGCGGTGCCCGGAAGCTGACGTCGCGGCGGGGAATCGATAACCAACGCACGTGTCGCCCTCAAGGCACGAACTCGGTGAGGGACGTTCGGAGCGATCACGGCAACATCGCCGGGTCCCAGGACGCGCTCATCACCGTCGACGCAGACCGCGAGTTCGCCCTCGATCACCGTCCAAGCCTCCTCTTCGACATGCTCGTGTTCATGGACCGCGGGCGCGCCCGCAGCGATCGCGTAGCTGGTCAGCGTCATGCGCTCGCCATGCATCGCGAGTCCCTCCAGCCCGGCACCGGCTCAATCGGGATTGTCTCGGACGGGGCGAAGAAGGCCACGTCATGAGAGTAACCGGCCCACTCACGCGGGAAGGCGAACTTCTGTTCTCACAACCGTCCGGCACTCTCGAGGCCACTCCAGGGTGCAAAAGGGCCGCACCTTTGGAATGCGAGGAGCAGACGGTTTCCTTGGACCTCGAGATCACGGTCGGCTTGAATGCGGGGGCAGCCGAAGCGGTGCTGGTGATGACGGCGCCAGGCCTCCGGCGCTGACTTCTTCTGGCGTCCCGATTGCGTAGGATTGGGCGCAGAGGCTTCAAGGCTTGGAAACGGAACCGAAACCCACGCCCTCGCTTCGCGAGGCGCTTGCGCCCGCCGCTCTGAGAGCGGCGCTGGTGCCCGGCCGCCCGGTGTTCGGGAACCCTTGGGATCGCGAGACCGACATGTTCGCCTGCTTCGCGGCCGTCAGCGTGATCGTTCCGTTCCTGCTCTGGTGTGGAGGCGAGCTCACAAGCGCCATCTTCGGCTTCGGCGCTCACTGGTCGCTAGGCGTGTTCATGGTCGGGGCGCTGGTTGGCGCTACCGGATTCATGACCATCGTGGGCCGGGAGCGGACCACCGTCACGGTCGACGTGCTCGCAATCACCGCGTGGATTCTCCTCGGCCTGATCATCGCGCCGGTCCTCGGGCTCGCCCCTCCTGCAGCGGCTGCGATCATCTGTTACGCGGTCATACTCGTGATCATCCTCGGCTACGTCCTCCGCGTCGGGCGCTTCGAGACCGCGTTCCTCCGTACGGTCAGCTGGCCGATCACCTGGAGCCTGTTCGCCCTGTGCTTCGCGTACCTCGCCTACAAGCTGGTGCTCTACCAGTAGGCACGGCAGGGTAGCCGGCCAAAGGGGCGAGGCTCGGAGGGCCGCCTCCACGGCGTTTCGGTGTTCAGCGTAGATCCCGGCATGCTGCCGATCGGGTTTGCCGACGCAGTTCTCAACAGCACCGCGGGTCCTGACACCGCGGAAGGACGCGTGTTCGGCTGGATCCGCAGCCAGCTCAAGGCCGGCCACGGCGCCGATCCCGACCAAGCCGCACAGCTCGTCCTCGAACTCGCCAGCGGTCGCGCCGACCGTCTCTCTGGCTGCCACCTCACCGTCGCCGACGACCTGGACGCGCTGCTCGCGCGCAGTGACGAGATCCAGCGTGATGATCTTCACAGACTCCGGTTGCACACCGGCGCCGGCACGACCGAGGCGGCGGGGCGCCAACCGTCAGCGTGACTCGTGACACTTCACAATCAGCCGCAGCCGGTATTGAACCCGCAGCTCGAGCACGTGTAGCAGCTGCCGGTCCGCTGCATCATGCCGCCGCACTGCTGGCACGCCGGCCCGAGGTCGAGGCCGTGGCCGACGGCCGGGCGCACGGGGGGCGAGTCGGTCAGCGCCGAGGTTGCGGGCCGGGGCGTGATCGTCGCGCCGCCGTTGCCCTCGCCGTTTGAGCCGCCGTTGGTCTCGTGCGTCGGCCGCGCCGTGTCGCTCCCGTGCGAGCTGGCGGCGTCCTCGGCCGCCTTCCTCGCCCGCACCTCGGGCGTGAGGATGCCGAGCTCCTCCTGCAGGTCGACATCCAGGAAGCGCGAGGCCAGCCAGCGCATGATGTAGTCGGGCATCGACTTCGCGAAGGGGATCTCCGGGTTGGAGGTCATTCCCTCGGGCTCGAAGCGCATGTAGCTGAACTTGCGCACCAGCGTCTCGAGCGGCACCCCGTACTGGAGTGAGATCGAGATCGCCGTCGCGAACGAGTTCATCATCCCGCGCAGCGTCGAGCCCTCCTTGCCGATATCGGTGAGGAAGATCTCCCCCACCGTCCCGTCGTCGTACATCCCGGCGGTGATGTAGCCCTCGTGACCGCCGATCGAGAACTTATGGGTGAGCGACTGGCGCTCGCGGGGCATCCGCCGGCGCTTGGGCGGCGCCTTGGCGAGCGCGGCGGACACGGCCGCGTCGATGTCGGCCTCCGTCACGGCGGGCGCGGTCGGGTCCGCGCCCTGGTGAGCGTCGGTGCGGAGCGCCTGCGCAGTCTTCGAGCCGTCCCGGTAGATGGCCAGCGCCTTGATCCCGAGGTGCCACGCCTGCAGGTAGGCGTCGGCGATGTCCTCGACGGTCGCGGTCTGGGGCATGTTCACCGTCTTCGAGATTGCCCCGCTGATGAAGGGCTGGACGGCGCCCATCATCTGGATGTGGCCCATGTGCGAGATCGCTCGCTCGCCCACCGCCACATCGAACACGGACAGGTGCTCATCGGCGAGCCCGGGAGCGCCAACGATCGTCCCGTGCTCGTTGATGTACGCCTCGATCTGCTCGATCTGCTCGTCGGTGTAGCCGAGCGTCTGCAGGGCGAGCGGGACCGTGCGATTGACGATCGTCATCTGACCGCCGCCGACGAGCTCCTTGTACTTGACCAGCGAGAAGTCGGGCTCGACCCCGGTGGTGTCACAGTCCATCAAAAAGGAAATCGTGCCAGTAGGCGCTAAGACACTGGCCTGCGCGTTGCGATAGCCGTGCTCCTCGCCCGCCGCCACCGCTTCATTCCACGTGGCTCGTGCGGCGGCCAGCAGCTCGCCATCGATGCACTCCGGGATCTCGTACGACGCATCGCGGTGCTTGCGCATCACCGCGTTATGCGGCTCGCGATTCTCCGCGTAGCGCTCGTACGGACCAATCGCCGCGGCGACGCAAGCCGACTGCAGGTACCCGCGACCGGTCATCAGCGCCGTGATCGCCGCCGCGGTGGCACGACCCTCGTCCGAGTCGTACGCCATCCCGTTCGACATCAGAAACGCCCCGAGGTTCGCATAGCCGAGGCCGAGCTGACGGAAGGCACGCGCGTTCTTCGTGATCGCGGGCGTCGGATAGCTCGACGGGGAGACCACGATCTCCTGGGCAAGCAGGACGATGTCGACGGCGTGCTCGAAGGACTCGACGTCGAAGGTGCCATCGCCGCGGCGGAACTTCATCAGGTTCAGCGAGGCGAGGTTGCAGGCGCTGTCGTCGACGTGCATGTATTCGCTGCACGGATTAGACGCATTGATCCGCCCCGACTCCGGGCTGGTGTGCCACTGGTTGATCAGCGTGTCGTACTGGACGCCGGGATCGGCGCACCGCCAGGCCGCTTCGGCGATCTCGCGCATCAGCTCGCGGGCTGGCACGGGCTCGCCGATCGGCTCGCCGGTGGCGCGGGCGATCAGATGCCAATCCTCGTCCTTCTCGACGGCGCGCATGAACTCGTCGGTGACCCGGACCGAGTTGTTTGCGTTCTGGTACTGGATCGAGTGGAAGCCGTCGCCGTCGATCGACATGTCGAAGCCGGCGTCGCGCAGTGCCGCGGCCTTGTCCTCCTCCTTGGCCTTGCACCAGATGAAGTCGCGGATGTCGGGGTGGTCGACGTCGAGGACGACCATCTTGGCGGCGCGGCGGGTCTTGCCACCCGACTTGATCGTCCCGGCCCAGGCGTCGGCGCCGCGCATGAAGGACACGGGTCCCGAGGCCGTCCCGCCCTTGGACAGCGGTTCCATCGATCCGCGGATCTTCGAGAGGTTGATCCCGGAGCCGGAACCGCCTCGGAAGATGTTGCCTTCCTTGGTGTTCCAATCGAGGATCGACTCCATGTTGTCTTCGACGCTGAGGATGAAGCAGTTGTGAACCGCGATGTTGTTGGTCAGGAACTCGCCCGACTCGGTCTGGATGTCGTATACGTCCTCGACGCCCAGCGGCTCGATCGCGACAACCTGCTCCTCGCGGAGATCGGGGCAGCGCTTCCAGCCCCGCAGCAACAGAGAATGCAGCAGCTTGTCGGACTTCTCGCGGCTTGGGAAACCGACGAGCTCGGCGAAGCGTCCGCGCTCTGAGCCGATCCCGATGCTGACCTCGTGGAGGTCGTGACGATCGGGCCTGGGGTCGCGCTTGTGCTGGCGGCGTGAATAGATGCCCAGGACCATGAGCAGGAGCTGAAGGTCCTCCGTCCACCGCTCGCCGATCACCGCGACAGCAGCGCGCGCGCTCTCCTGCCCATCCTCTCGACAGATCGAGACGTATCCGTCGGCCTGGAACACGCTCTGCAGGTAAGCGCTGATCTCGTCATGAGAGGCCGTCCACAGGCGGGCCGGAACCCGGATGTCGACCCCCCGTGCGAGCAAGCCCCAGCGCTCCACGAAATCACGTAGCACCTCGCCATAGAGCCGAATGCGCTGTACGCGGACACTCTTCGTGTCAGCCTCTCGCACCTTGCGATGCACGTCGGGAAAGACGACGTCGAGATGGTTCGTAACCCACTCGTACTCGTCATCGCTGGCGACGAGAAACTCCATCGTCAGCGAACGGTTCGTGCCGTGGTCGTACTGGCCGACGAAGCCATCCGCCTGAAGCCAGCCGGCGAGTGCCGCCTCGGATACCGCCACGCTGTCGCTTGGCTCGATCTCGTCATCGAAGACGCTCGAACCGCCTGCCGTCACGAGAGCAGATGCGTCGACCTTGGCGCGGTGGGGATGCAGGTGGAGGCGCATCCCGGCCTCGAGCTGGTCGACGCGCATCCAGGTCGGCTCGGCGTGCGACTCGTGTGCAGCCTTGACGACGTGATCAGAGGTAGCCTCGATGAAGCTCCCGTTCAGCAGCCGTACGCGCCAGACGGGCTTGCGTCCGTTGGCCTTGACGGCTACGACCCTGGTCACCCCGCTCGAGTCGTAGACCTCGCGACCGATCTGCTCGTCGTCCACAATCTCCCCGATCGGCACCATTCCCTCGGGCGTGGAGACGAGGGCGCGATGGGGAAGGCACGCCGAGCATTGCGGACTCTCCTCGAACCCCACGTTGAACCACACCGGCGAGTTGAACGCCGCCATCTGGTGGAGCAGGATGTGGGTGAGCTCGGCCTCGAAGGCGTCGCCGTCCTCCTCGGTGGCGAAGTAGCCGTTCTCGCGCCCCCAGCCGGCGATGGTGCCGGCGACCCGTCCGACCATCTGCTTGACCGAGCGCTCCCGCGCCGGCGTGTTCGGCTGACCGCGGAAGTACTTCTGGGCGACGATGTTCGTCGCGTTCTGGGACCACGTCTTCGGGAACTCGACCTCGCGCTGCTCGAAGGAGACCTTGTCTCCATGGCCGATCCGCGCATCGCGCAGTTCCCATTGGACCGTGTCGAACGGATGGACCCCAGGGGTTGTGAAGTAGCGGCGGATCGCGAGGGCGTCGGCGGGCTCCGGGCTTCGCTCGCGTGATGCGGCGACGGGTGTGTGTGGGGTCTGCGGGGTGGGCTCCATATCCGACCTGCTCCTCTGTAATCGCTGAATCTGCGTGCCTGGCCTCGCCTCCTATGGGGCCGGGGGGGCGTATGACCTTGGCAGGTACCCCGGACGGAACGGCATCGCCCGGTACGGCTTTCGCGCGGTCGGAAAGTAGCGCGATGCGGACTCCTATTTTATCAGCCTTTGCGGCCATTTTAGGCCTCCCAAACCCTAATCCGGCAGGAGCTTTTGCCCGCATCCTGCGGCAAGAGCCCGCGCCGCCAGGCAGCGCGCGCGCACCAGCGCCAAAAGGGGCCGTTAGCGCCGAAGGGCCGGCTCGCGCGTTCGGCTCGCGCCAGCTGCATGACGTTCAAACCAACGAGATACACACACAGCCGACGGCATGCGTCTGGCGCGAGACGTGACGTGCGAGCCGACCCCCCGCCAGGGCTAACCCATGCCCCGCAGCCAGTCTCCGAACTCGGACCAGATCCCGGAGGCTCGGTACGCCGCCTCACCCCAAGCGTGGCGCGATCGGCGGAGCCAATCGGGATCCCAACCCCAGGCGCGGGCGAACCCCACCGCCGCGCCCGCGGCCAGGAGCAGCGCTCCGAGGATCGCGAGGATGACGATGGGTGCGGGCAGGCCGGAGTCGCTGGCCGCCGTCGCCGAGCCCACGTGCAGGGGGGCGCCCCGGCCCACCGGCGGAGCTGCGGGAGGCGTCGGCGTACCGATGGGCGTCGTCGCCTTCGCGGCTCGCTGCTTCTTCGGGCGGCAGGCGCCGTCGGCTCGCTCCTGTCGCGCCAGCTCGATCGCCGCGGTCAGGCCCTGGTCGTATTGCTGGTCATCGTTGGGGACCGAGCTCTCGGCCTGCTGAAGCTCAGCCGGGGAGAACTTGCAGGGCGGGATCGTCTCGCTCGGGCTCGACGCGTAGGCCTGCTGGACGGCCAGGAACGCATTGGCGCCGGCGCGCGCCACCGGCAGGGCCAGACTCGCCAGCAGCGAGGCCCACAGCGCCGCCAAGAGCAGTCGACGTCCCCGCCGGCCGAGGCGATGAACGGGGTGGCACGGCATCGTCCAGCCCATGCTAGCGTCGCCGCGAATGGCCACGGTACAGCTCTGGGGCCCCGGCGTCGCCGAGGCCGGGCACGACGTGGAGACTCCTTTCGGCAGCCAGTTTCCCGGGACCGACAACGGCCCCAGCCACGCGCCCAGCGCGCTGATGCTCGCGCTGCTCGTGCTGCTGCTCTATGCGGCGTTTGCCCACGGCGCCGATTCTGATCCGGCCGAGGCGCGAGTGCAGATCGGGCTCTCGCTCGTCGCCGTCCTCGCCGGAGTCGCATGGCTGTGGAGCGGGACGATTCGCGTGAGGGCGCGACCCCGGGCGCTCGCCGGGATCGCCTTGCTCTTGGCCTTCGCCGTCTGGAGCGCGATCACGCTGCTGTGGAGCGTGGCACCGAACCAGACGTGGCTCGAGCTCAACCGCGACCTCGCTTACGTGATCGTGCTGGCGCTGGCGATCGGCGCCGGAGCCTCCCACCCGCGGCCATTGCCGGCGATCGCCACCGGCTACCTGCTCGTCGCGTTCGTGGTGACCCTTTACGGACTCGGGCAGAAGATCCTTCCGGGACTCGATATCGCCGGGATCATCGACCTCGATCAGACCGCTACCTTTGCCCGCCTCCAGGCCCCGCTCGATTACTGGAACGCGCTGGCGCTGTTCGTCGCCTTCGCGGTGCCGATCGCGCTGGTGATCGCTGCCGACAGAGCAAGACCGCGACGGATCCGGGTCTGGTCGCTTCTTGCCATCGAGCTCATGCTGCTCGTGATCGGGCTCACGTATTCGCGCGGCGGATTGCTCGCGCTCATCGTCGCGGTCGCGGTGAGCGTGACGCTCGGGGGGACGTGGCCGAGGTCGTTGATGCTGCTCGGCGCCGCGGCTGTCGCGACCGTGGTGCCGCTGTGGATGGCCCTGAACGTGCATTCGCTGAGCGGCTCTGGCGTGTCCCTCGGCGCTCGCGAGGCCGGCGGGGGTGAGTTCTTCGTCGTCCTCGTCGTCTCGCTCGTTGCCTTGTTCTACTTCGGGGGCAGGCTCGTCGATCGCGAAGCGCGCATCGAGCTGACGCCGGAGCGCATGCGGCGCCTGAGGCGCCTGCTCCTCGCCGGTGTCGGCGTGGTGGTGCTGATCGCCATCGTCGCGGTGGCCTTCTCCTCGCGGGGGCTCACCGGGTCGATCTCCCACGCCTGGCACAGCTTCACCACGCCGCATGCCACGGCAAACGTGAACAACCCGAACATCTCCTTCAATTCCGGGAACCGCTGGGTGTGGTGGAAGGAGGCGGTCGGGGCCTGGAGCGACCGGCCCTTCGGCGGCTGGGGTGCGGGGTCCTTTCAGGCCCTCGACCTGCTGTACCGGACCACCGGCGATCTGACCGTGCAAGACGCCCACAGCGTCCCCTTGCAATGGCTGGCGGAGACCGGTCTCGTCGGGGGGCTGCTGGCGATCGGGGGCTATGCGCTCCTCCTCGCCGGGGGTCTCGACGCGGCTCGCCGCACGACCGGTGCCGAGCGGGCGTTCGCGGGGGCGCTGCTCGCCGCGGGGGTGGCGTACGGGGTCCACGCGTTCTATGACTGGGACTGGGACATGCCCGGGGTGACGTTTCCGGTGATGGTGTTCCTGGGCGTGCTCGTGGGCTCGGGGATGGGCCGAGGAGCTGTGCGCGGCTCGCAGCGGGGCGCCGGGATCCGGGGTCTGGCGCTTGGCGTCTGCACCCTCGTCCTGTGCGCCTACGCCATCTCTGCCCTCCTTCCCAGCCTCGCCGCGAACAAGGCGAGTGCGGCGCTCACCCAGGCGGGAGCGGCCTCGTCGCGGACCCAACTCGAAAACGCCCTGGACACCGCGGAGCTCGCCTCGCGGCTCGATCCACTCTCCGACGATGGGCTCGCGGCGGCCGCGTCGGTCTCTCTCTACCTCGGCAGTCCGAGCCAGGCCCGTGACTATCTTCTCCAGGCGGTGGGCAGAGACCCGAGCGATGAGCGGGCATGGGAGCAGCTCGCGAACCTCGAGCTTCAGCTCCGCGACGTCAGGGCGGCCCAGCAGGCAGTCGAGCACGTGCTCGCGCTCGACCCGCGCGGCCCGGAAGGACGACAGCTCACGCTCGAGCTGCAGGAGCTGAGGACGCCACCGGGGGACTCCGCGACGGCGACGAGCACGCCTCTGCCCGTCGGCTGACCGAGCTCGCGGGGGCGACGGACGTCGCAGCGCTTACGGCGCGACGCCGAGCTTGATCGCGCCGGTGAGCACGAGTAGGGCGAGCGCCGTGCCGAAGGCGAGCAGAATCATCCCCACGATCGCCTCGGACGGCAGCCAGCGGGACTTCGAGCGGTGGCGTAGCGGTCGGTTCCTGGGTGTGGCGGTGGCGCGGGCGCCAGCCGACCGGCCGGCGCGGGTCCGGACGAGCCCCGCCTCCCGATCGCGCGCCGGTCTCGGAGCCTGCGGGGCGTCGGTTTCCGAGGGCTCATCGGCCTCCTTGGCCCCTGATCTCGGCGCCGCCGGGGTCTGGCCGCCGCGCCGTTCCTCCCGCGCCGCCCGCCGCTCAGCCTCGCGCGCGGCGCGGGCCTCGCGCTCGGCGCGCTCGCGCTCCTCGGCCTCGCGCGCCTGCTCGGATGCGGCGACTTGTGCCCGTGCTGCCTCGCTTGCCTGTTGTGCTTCGCGCATCGCCGCTTCGGCCTGCTCGCGGGCTTCGCGCTCCGCGACCGCCTGTGCTTGCGCCTTCTCGCGGGCTTCCCGTTCGGCGGCGACTTGCTCGTCAGCGGCGGCGCGGGCTTCGCGCTCCGCGGCCGCCTCCGCTTCGGCCTGCTCGCGCGCTTCGCGTTCGGCGGCAGCCAGCGCCTCGACGCGAGCGTGCGCTTCCCGTTCGGTTACCGCTTGCTCCTCCGCGTGGGTGCGGGCTTCGCGCTCCGCGGCGAGCTGGGCCTCCGCGCGCTCGCGCGCCCGGGCCGCGGCGCCGGCCTCGCCCTCGATCTCTGCGGCCCCCTCGTGCACGCCGGCCAGCTCTGCCTCCGCGCGCGCAAGCGCGTCGCGAAGCCGGTCGGCCTCGTCCGCGGCATTGGCCGAAGCAGCCCGCAGACCCTCCACTTCGGTCTGCGACCTCGCGACCGCATCCTGGAGCGCAGCGAGCTCGGCATCAGCGTCCTTCTGTGCGGCTTGACGCGCACGCTCGGCGTCGAGGAGCCGTGACTGGAGCTCGTCGGCGGCGGCCGCGAGCTCGTCGCGCTCATGCTCGAGAGAGGCGGCGAGCGACTCTGCGTGTTCGCGCGCTTGGGCCTCGCGCTGATAGTGGTCGGCGGCCCCGGCCACCTCCGCCTCGGTCCGCACGAGCTGCGCGCGCAGCTTCGTCAGCGTCTCGTCAGCATCGTCGCGGGCGACGCTGAGGGAGGCAACCTCGGACACCAGCTGCGCGACTTCCTCAGCGAGCTTTCCACGCTCTGAGGTGAGCGCCTCGACCCGGTCGCCCATCTCCAGAGCACTTGCCTCGAGCTCCCTGATGCGCAGCTCGTACTGCTCGCCCCGGCGCTCGGTCTCTGCGAGCGTCTCGTTCGCCGCATCACGGGCTTCGGAGATCTCGACCGTACGGCGCTCCGCTTGATCGATCGCGAGCTCGAGCTCGGCGGCACGCCGGTCGAGCTTCTCCAGGCGCTCGGCCGCGTGGGCGACCTCGGCCGATCGCCGGGCGACTGTGTCCTTGGCCGCTGCGAGCTCGACGGTCAGCCGTTCGCGTTCGTCGTCGAGCTCTGCCGTCTGGTCGCGGACCTCGCTGCGCGCGAGCTCGAGCTCCGCCTCGGCCCGCTCGAACCGGCGCATGGCTTCGTCACGGGCGGTTTCAGCCGTTTCGAGCAGGGCGGCCACGCGAACGCCTTCGGAGCGCTGCGACGCGAGGTCGCCTCGGGTCTCGGCGAGCTGCTCTCGAGCCCGTTCGAGCTCCGCGGCGAGACCGTCCCTCGCGGACATGAGCTCCACGACCTCGGCGGCGCCGCCTTCCGATGCCGCCCTCATCTCCGCCAGGGCCGCGGTACGCGCCTCGAGCTCGCCTCGAGTCGCCGCGAGCTCCGAACTCAGCCGCCCGGATCGACGATCGGAATCGGTGACCCTGCCGGCGGTGGCGGTCAGCTCCGATTGCAAGCGGCGCAGGACCTCTTCGGCGTCGATCCGCGCGGCGGTCATCGAGCCGAGCTCTGCGATCACGTCGGCCAATCCCTGTGCCAGCTCGTCGCGTTCGGCCTCGAGCGCCGCCCGCGCCTCAGAATCGCGCACGGCTGCGCCGTGCGCCCTGCCGAGCTCTGCCTCGATCGCACCGATCCGGGCGTGAGCGGTCCCCAGCTCCGCGACGGTCTCCATGGCTTTGGCGGCGATTTGGTCTCGTCTCGCCGTGACGTCGGCGAGCTCCGACCGCAGCCGATCGCGATCGCGCTCGAGGGCGCGGGCCCCGTTCTCCTCCGCCTCGAGCCGGCGCTCGAGCTCGTCGACCCGGGCGCGGGCAGCCATGGTCTCCTGCTCCTGAGCGGCCGTCGCGGCCTGGGCGGCGTCGGCGATGGCATGTGCATCGGCGATCGCGCCCGTCGACGCGCGGAGCAGGCCGTCGAGCTCGGCGATCCGTCGCTCAGCCTCGGCCGTGTGCTCGGCGTGGTCCGCCGCGCCGGCTTCGGCGCGACGCTCGGCCGCCTCGGCACGGCGCTCGACTTGCTCGAGCTCCTCGCCCGCGGCCGAGACGAGCGCTTCCAGGTCCGTCGCCCGAGCGGCGTGCGCTGCCGCCTGTGCCTCGAGCTCGGTCGCGCGGGCGGCGCCGGAGGCGATCTGGGCGGCCAGCTCGGTGGCGCGAGTCCGAGCCGCTGCTACCTCCGCCTCGAGCTCCGTCGCGCGAGCCTCGTGCCCCGCGACCTCCGCCTCCAGTTCGGTCGCGCGAGCCTCGTGCCCCGCGACCTCCGCCTCCAGTTCGGTCGCGCGAGCCTCGTGCCCCGCGACCTCCGCCTCCAGTTCGGTCGCGCGAGCCTGATGCGCGGCGACCTGCGCCTCGAGTTCGGTGGCGCGTGTGTCGTGGCCGATTGCCTGCGCCTCGCGCTCATTCGCCCGAGCCTGGCGCTCAGCGACCTCCGCCTCCAGTTTGGCGGCCCGCGTCCGATGGCGGGCGATATCCGCTTCCAGGTCGGTCGCCCGAGCCTCGTGCCTCGCGGCCTCCGTTTCGAGCTCGATCGCGCGAGCCTCGCCGGCCGCGGCGCGCGCCCGGGCCTGCTCGAGCTCGCTTTCGAGCTTGGTGCTGACCGTCGACGCCTGCGCGGCTTGGACTCCGAGCCGGGCGACCTCCTCCCTCGCCGCGTCGACGAGGAGCTCGAGCTCTACGGTGCGGCCAGCGTGCTCCTCGGCCCTAGCCGCTGCGCTCGTGGCCATCCGTTCTGAGTCGGCGAGGACGTAGCGCATGTCCTCGAGCTGGGATTCGAGCTCGGCACGTGCGTCTTCTCCCCGTGAGATCTCGGCGCGGGCCTCGGTCAGCTCGCGCTCACGTTCGGCGACCACGACCGAGAGCTCGTCGCGTCCCGCCGCTAACGCGGTGGCCCGCTCGCGTGCGCTCGTCAGATCGCGCTCGAGCGCCGCTCGTTCGTCCTCTTCGTCGTCGATCTTCGACTGCAGCGCGGCGACGGCGCTATGGGCCTGCTCAAGCTTGGCTTCGAGCTCGGCGGTCCCGGCCGCGGCGGCGGCGACCAGCTCTCGCAGAACCGCTACATCACGTTCCGCAGCCGCGGCGACCGCGGCGCCGTCCCGTTCCGCCTCCTCGGCGCGTGTGCGTAGTGCTTCCGCGGCGGTATCGGCCTCCTGCGCGCGCGCGCTCGCGTCCGCGAGCTCCTGCTCGAGACGGCGGACGGCGCCGACCCGCTCGGCCAAGCGGCGCTCGAGCTCGCCGCGACCGTGATCGGCCTGGGAAAGGTCGAACTCGAGGCCGGCGACTCGTTCGGTCAGCTCCTGCTCGCGGCTCTCGAGCTCGGTGGTGCCGGCTTTCGCCTGCTCGAGCGCGGTACCGAGTGCCGTCACCCGCGACCGAGCCTCTGTCACCTCCACCTCGAGCTCGAGCACCCGCGCCGCCGCCGCGCTCCCCTCCTCGCGGGCTTTCTCGAGGGTGACCGTGAGCTCTTCAATCCGCCGTGTCAGCTCATCCGAACGCGCCGCCGCCGCAGATTCGGATTCCCGGTGTCGCTCCGCGGCCGCGCTCCCCTCAGCCTCGAGCTCGCGCGCCCGGGCCGCAAGGCGCGTCAATTCGACCTGCATCTCGGCGGTCGAGCGCCCGGCCTCGAGCATCAAGGCGTTCAGCGCGACCGCGTGCGCCTCGGCTTCCGCGGCCCGCGCCTGGGCCTCGGTGACGATCTCTCGATGCTCGCCGACAGCCAGCTCGAGCTCCTCCGCCAGCGCTTGCGCCAGCACCTGTTCGGCGTGCACTCTCTCGTCCAACCGGGCGGCTCGTTCGTTGGCCTCGGCCACCTCGACGGCTAGGGCGGTGGAGCGGTACTCCAGCTCGCTGGCTTGACCCTCGGCCTGATTGATACGCGTTCGCAGCTTGCCCACGGTCTCTTCGAGGTTCGCCGCTCGGCTCTCGGCCTCATCTGCCCGTGCTGCGGCTTCGCGCGCGTTGCGAGCCTCGGTGGCGAGAGCAGCTTCGAGCTCTGCCACCGCGATGTCACGATCCGCCTCACGCCGCGCGAGCTGCTCAGCGAGATCCAAACGCAGCCCCTCGAGCTCCCCCGCACGCTCCTCGAGCCCCTCAACCTCGGACCGCAACGCCTCCACGCGCGTCTCGGCCTCCTCGGCATGAGCAGTCTCAGCCTCAGCTGCCTCACGAGCCGCCGCCAACTCCTTCCCGCGCCGGGAGACGTCGGCCGCCGCCTCATCCCGAGCGGCCTTCGCCTTCGCCAGCTCGGCCGCCAACGCCACCCGCGAACGCTCCGCCTCCGCCGCCGAAATCTCCGCCCGCTCCGCCCGCTCCGTCTCCGTGGCAACCGACGCCTCGAGCTCGGCCACCGCCGTGTCACGATCCGCCTCGCGGCGCGCCAACCGCTCAGCAAGACCAGAACGCGCCTCCTCGAGCCCCTCAACCTCAGACCGCAACGCCTCCACACGCGCCCCGGCATCCTTCGCCTCAGCAGCCTCAGCCTCGGCTGCCTTACGAGCCGCCGCCAACTCCTTCCCGCGCCGGGAGACGTCGGCCGCCGCCTGATCCCGAGCGACCTTCGCCTTCGCCAGCTCCGCCTCCAACGCCACCCGAGAACGCTCCGCCTCCGCCGCCGAAACCTCCGCGCGCTCCGCGCGAGCAGCCTCCGCCGCAACCGACGCCTCGAGCTCCGCCACCGCCGTATCACGGTCCGCCTCGCGGCGCGCGAGCTGCTCCGCGAGACCTGACCGCGCCTCTTCGAGCTCCACCACACGCGCCTCGGCATCCTTCGCCTGAGCTGCCTCAGCCTCGGCTGCCTTACGAGCCGCCGCCAACTCCTTCCCGCGCCGGGAGACGTCCGCCGCCGCCTGATCCCGAGCGGCCTTCGCCTTCGTCAACTCGGCCGCCAACGCCACCCGAGAACGCTCCGCCTCCGCCGCCGAAACCTCCGCCCGCTCCGCCCGCTCCGCCTCGGTCACAACCGCCGCCTCGAGCTCGGCAACGGCAATGTCGCGGTCGGCCCGTACGCGCTCGATCTCGAGGGTGTGAGCCTTTAGTTGCTCGGCGGTAGCGGCGAGCTCGCGCTCGAGCTGGCTCGCGCGCTCGCGGATCCGCTCGCGGTCGGACTCCCGGGCGGCGAGCTGCTCGCCGAGCTGGGCGCGCGCGGTCTCGAGATCGTGGGCACGACCCTTGAGGCCTTCGAGATCGGCCTCGAGTGCACGGGCGCGGTTCTCGGCCTCTCGGGCGCGGGCGGCTTCGCTCTCGATCTGCGTCTCAGCGGCGGCGAGGCGCTCACCGAGCTGGGCCTGTACTTCGCCCAGCCGATCGTCGAGCTCGGTCGCGGCCGCACGCGTTTGGTCGAGCGCCTGCCCCATCTCGCGCGCCTCCCGATCGAGCGCCTGCAGCTCCTCGGCCAGCTCTCCCCTGGTCCGGTCGGCCGCGGCGGCCGCCGCCTCGGCCTCAGTTGCCCTGCTCTGCGCCTCTCGCACGCGAGCGGTCTCCGTCTCGATGGCCTCCCGGGCCGAGGCGAGCTCTTGATCGCGCCGGGAAGCCTCGGCCGCGGCCGCGTCACGGACACTGGCCAGCTCCTGTTCGCGCCTGGAGGTTTCCGCCGCGAGCGCGGCCTGGGCGGCGGCGAGCTCCCGCTCGCGCCGCGAGGCGTCGTCTGCCGCGGCGTCGCGTGCCGCCTCCACGTCGGCGAGCTGCGCCTGCGCGGCGCTGAGACGCTCTTCGAGCTGCGCCTGCACTTCGCCGAGCCGCTCGTCGAGCTCGCTCGCGGTCGCGCGCGTGAGGTCGAGCGCCTGCTCCCTTTCGCGTGCGTCGCGTTCGAGCATCCGCAGCCGCTCGGCGAGATCGCCTTTCGCCTGCTCGGCCGCCGCAACCGCGGCCTCCGCCTGCGAGGCCCGCGCCTGTGCGGCGCGGTGACCCTCGATCGCCGCGGCAAGCTTCGTCTCAGCCGCGCGCTTGGCCTCACCGAGCGCTTTCGCTTCTGCTCGGCTTGTCCGCTCGGTTCGCTCTGCCTCGGTCCGCGCGTCGAGCTCCTGGCGCGCCGTATCCCGTGCGGCCGCGGCTTCGCCACGGACCCGATCGAGCTCGGCGGCCGCTTCGGCGCGCGTTCGAGCGAGCTCTTCAGCCGCCCGGGTGCGTTGATCGGCGAGCGCACGCTCGACCTCGGCCAGCCTGGCTTCTGTGGTCGCGATCGCGGCGTCTCGATCGTGCATCGTCTCGTCGAGCGTGGTCAGCGCCTCCGACTCGCGGTTCAGTCGTGCCTGCAGCTCCGAACGTGACTCCAGAGCGGCGGTGAGCTCTGACTCGAGGGACGCAACGCGCGAGCTGGCGCGAGTCTGGGCGTCTGACATCTCACCGGCTCGGCGCTCGGCCGCGGCCCGCCCCTCGCGCTCGGCCGCGAGGCGTTGCTCGAGCTCCTGTATCGCGTAGCGGCGGGCTTCAGCGCGACGCTCGGCCTCGTCGCGAATCCGCCTCTCCTCGCGCAGCTCCTCCCGGCCCGCGCGGCCCCGCGGCTCGATGGGCGCGGACGGACGCTCTTGCGTGGCGGGCTCGCTGCTAGCACGCGCAGTCGGCGATCGCTTTCGCCGTGTCGGCGACGGCAGTTCGACGACCCCGCCGTCGGACAACTCGAGCGCGAAGGCGGCGGGCCCTAAATCAAGCAGTTCCCTCGGCACCGTGTAGGCAACCCGCAGCAGCCCCTCCGGAGCGGGAGGCGCGCGTAGCGGCGCGAGCCGATGCGTCGTCGTGCCGTCATCGATCAGGAGCGACGGCAGCTCATTCTGGAGCGCGCCCTGATCAGACGGCCGCGCGGACAAGCGGAGCAGCGTCGAGACCGACCCCACCTCGACTCGCTCGAACTCTTGTAGCTCGATGGCGCTCACGGCCCTGGCCATCCGGGCGCGGCCGGCTGGCACAGCGGCGACCGCACGAGCCTTCGAGCCCGGGTCACAGCTTCAGCATCTCGCAACGCGATGTACCTGCTCTCTTGACTGATCTGGTAAATGCGACGACCGCTGGCGATTGTATGTCTGTTATATCTCCGGTGCTCATGGGACGTGCCCTCAGACATGGCGCTGGACGCCAGCGAGTCACGCCCTCGGTCGGGTCGCTGCCGTGAAGCTCATGGTCACCGGCGGGGCCGGCTACATCGGCTCGATCGTTGCCCAGCATCTGGTGGAGGCCGGCCACGAGATCGTCGTTTTCGACAGCCTCGAGCGCGGTCACCGCGACGCCGTGCCCGCGGCCGCCCGTCTGGTCATCGCCGACCTGCGAGATCAGGCTGCGGTGGCTGCGGTCGCCAGCGAAGGATTCGACGGCGTACTGCACTTCGCTGCGTTAGCGCTGGTGAGCGAATCGGTGGCCCACCCGGAACGGTATTACCGAACGAACGTCGGCGGAACGCTCAACCTGCTGGACGGGATGCGCGCCGCCGCCATACCACGTCTCGTGTTCTCCTCCACCTGCGCCGTGTACGGACAGCCGGACACCGTTCCCATCGCCGAGACCGCACCCACGCGCCCGGCCACTGCATACGGCGCCTCGAAGCTGGCGGTCGACCGGATGATCAGCGACGAATGCCTCGCCCACGGTCTCGGGGCGGTGAGCCTGCGCTACTTCAACGTGGCCGGTGCCAGCGGCGGATTGGGCGAGGATCACGAGCCGGAGACGCACCTGATCCCCAACGTCCTGCGCGCGGCCCAGGGGCTAGACCCTTTCGTCGAGGTCTTCGGCACCGACTATCCGACGCCCGACGGGACGGCGATCCGCGACTACATCCACATCGACGATCTCGCCGCCGCCCATCTCCTCGCCCTCGACGGGTGCCGCGAAGCCGAGCACCGGATCTTCAATCTCGGCAACGGCGGCGGCTTCTCGGTGCGCGAGGTGATCGCGACCGCCGAGCGCGTGACGGGGCGGCCGATCCCGACGCGCGAGGCGCCGCGGCGCCCAGGCGACCCGCCGCAGCTCGTATCGGCGAGCGAGCGGATCCGGCGCGAGCTCGGCTGGACCCCGCGCAAGCCGGCGGTCGCGGACATGATCGCCGACGCGTGGGCGTTCGCCCAGGCGCACCCGCATGGCTATCGATAGCCGCTAGGAGCCCGCGGCTACTCAGACCAGGCCGTCGAGTGCGCCGAGCGCCGCCGCGAGCACGAACTCGGGTGGCGCATTGGCGTCGATCACCCGAATCCGTCCGGGATCGGCGACGGCGAGCTCGCGATAGGACCGGTCGATGCGATCGAAGAAGTCCTCCGACTCACCCTCGAGCCGGTCGAGACCCTCGAGTCGCGCCCGCGAGCGCGCACGCGCCAGCGCCGGATCAAGCTCGAGCAGCAGCGTGCGGTCGGGCTCGAGGTCCCCCGTAGCGAATCGGTTAATCGCTCGTATCTCCTCTACGCCGAGGTTCCGGCCCGCGCCCTGGTAGGCGAGCGAGGAGTCCACGAAGCGATCGAGAAGCACCCAAGCTCCGGTGTCCAGGAGCGGGCGAACGGCTTCCTCTACGAGCTGGGCTCGGGCCGCCGCGTACAGGAGCGCCTCGGCTCGCGCGCCGATGCGCACCGCCGGGTCCTTGACCAGCTCGCGCACGCGTTCTGAGACCTCGACCCCGCCCGGCTCG
>Ga0302326_10002768_pt1 | contig 42231 bp, 39 predicted proteins | sample Palsa_T0_3_FD_202264 | JGI IMG/M metagenome (GOLD analysis project Ga0302326, IMG submission 202264) | Peat permafrost microbial communities from Stordalen Mire near Abisko, Sweden - Palsa_T0_3 | ecosystem: Environmental > Terrestrial > Soil > Palsa > Peat permafrost | place: Sweden: Abisko...
GCGCGCTCCACAAGGGCTACAAGCTCGCTGATTTGCGCGCGGACGTTCTCGCGGGCACCGTCGTCGCGATTGTCGCACTGCCGCTCTCGATGGCGCTCGCGATCGCGGTGGGTGCGCCGCCGCAACACGGTCTATACACGGCGATTTTTGCTGGCTTCGTCACTGCGCTGCTCGGAGGCTGCAAGTTTCAGGTGACCGGGCCGACGGCAGCCTTCGTCGTGATCCTCGCGCCCATCGTCAACAAATACGGGCTGTCCGGCCTGCTCACGGCTGGCTTCATGGCGGGGATCATTCTCGTCGCGATGGGGGCGTTCAAGCTCGGCCGCTTCATCAAGTTCATTCCATATCCAGTGACGACCGGATTCACGACGGGCATCGCGATGGTGATCGCGACGCTCCAGGTGAAAGACGCGCTCGGTATTCACGTCGCGACGATGCCCGATCACTACATCGAGCGGCTCGTCGCGCTGTGGCACGCGAGAGCGACGGCGAGCGGGCAGGAGGCAAGCGTCGCGGGAGCGACGCTCGCGTGCCTCGTCTTCATTCCGCGCCTGACGAAGAGAGTCCCGGCGCCGCTCATTGCGTTGACAGGTGTCGCCGTGGCGGCTGCGCTCGTGCACCACTTCGCGCCGCCGTTCTCGGTCGCGACGATCGGCACGCGGTTCCATTCGACGATCGGGGGCGTGGATGTCGCGGGGATCCCGCGGGCGATGCCCACGCCAGCGCTTCCGTGGTCGGGCGGCTTGACGCTGGCGATGATGCGCGAGCTCTTCTCGTCGGCCTTCGCCATCGCGATGCTCGGCGCGATCGAATCGCTCCTGTCCGCCACGATCTGCGACGGCATGACGCGCACCCGCCACGACCCGAACGCGGAGCTGGTCGGGCTCGGCATCGGCAACATCATCGCGCCGTTCTTCGGCGGGATTGCTGCGACGGGTGCCCTCGCGCGCACAGCCACGAACGTCCGGGCCGGCGCGCGCTCCCCGATCGCCGCCGTCACGCACTCGATTCTCGTTCTCCTCGCGATGCTCTTGCTCGCGCCGTGGCTCGACTACGTGCCCATGGCGTCGCTCGCCGCGCTGCTCGTCCTCGTCGCGTGGAACATGTCCGAGCTCCATACGTTCGCGGGGATGTTGAAGATCGCGCCACGCAGCGACATCGTCGTGCTCGTGACGTGCTTCTTGCTCACGGTGTTCTTCGACATGGTCGTCGCGGTGAGCGTCGGATTCGTCCTCGCCGCCGTCCTCTTCATGAAGCGCATGTCGGAGATCACCGAGTCCGAGCTGATGATCGACAACACGACGGAGGAGAAGCGAGGCGGCCTCGTCCTGCCGGCGGGTACGTTCTTCTACGAAGTCAACGGACCGCTCTTCTTCGGCGCGGCGCAACGCGCCATGGAGTCGCTCCACGCGAGCGAGAGCGACGCGTTTCGCACCATCATCATCCACCTCGGCAAGGTACCCGTCATCGACGCGACAGGATTCGCCGCGCTCGAGAGCGCCATCGCTGCGCTCGTTCGCCGCAAGAAGATCGTCGTCCTCGCCGGGCCGCTACCCCAGCCAAGGAGCATTTTCGAGAAAGCGCGCCTCGATGAGACTCACGCGGGCGCCGTGCACGTCGTCGCGGATCTCGACGCAGCGTTGAAAGTCGTCGAGACGCTGCCCGTGTAGTACTCACCGCATCGATGCGGTCGGTCGGAGTCACCGGAACGAACGGAAAGACCACCACGACGACGTGGATCGCGGCGGCGCTCGGTGCCCTCCACGCGCCGGTCTTTCGCACGACCACGCTCGGGCACTTCCTCGGTGAAGAAAAGCTCGGCGCCCTCACGGGTTACGCCGGCTTCGTGGAAGCGGCGCGCGGCGCGGAGGCTCGAGGTGCAAGGCTCGCCGCCATCGAGCTGACGAGCCAAGCCCTGTGGAGCGGTGCGGCCCGCGCGTGGCCGTGCGAGGTCGGGGTGTTCACGAACTTCTCGACCGACCACCTCGACGCCCATGGCGACGCGGAGCATTACCTCGCGAGCAAAGCGCAGCTCTTCGTGTCCGTGCCGAAGACCGGCACTGTCGTGCTCAACGGGTGCGATCCGGTCTTCCCCTTGCTCGCGGAGGTGATCCCGAAGGGGACCAAGCTCGTCACGTACGGTTTCGAAGGGCGAGGGCCAGCGCTTACCGAGCTCGATGCCGAGATCACGCACGCCTCTGTTTCGTGGTCCGGCACCACCTTCACCGTGAATGACGAGCGGGTCTCGCTGCGCGCCATCGGTGAGGTGTTTGCCGAGAATGCGATTGCGGCGTGGCTTGGCGCGATCGCGATGGGCGTCTCGCCGGACGCTGCCATCGAAGCGATCGCGCAGGAGCCGCCGCCGCCGGGACGATTTCAAGTGGTTCACGAGCGCCCGTACGTCGTCATCGACTACGCCCACTCACCCGACGCGCTCGCGCGGACTTGCCGAACCGGAAACACGCTCGCTTCGCGTAGCGGTGGCAAGCTCACCCTGGTCTTCGGTGCGGGCGGCAACCGCGATCGCTCGAAGCGCGCTCCCATGGGCAAAGCAGCGCGCGCCGCGGACCGCGTCATCGTCACGAGCGACAACCCGCGCGACGAAGACCCCGCCGTCATCGCCGCGGCGATCCTCGAGGGGATGGGCGGGAAGGCCGCCGAGATCGAGCTCGACCGCGGCAAGGCGATCCAGCAGGCAGTGGCCTCTGCCGGCCGAGAAGACGTCGTCCTCGTGTGCGGCAAGGGTCACGAGACCGAGCAGATCATCGGCGACGCAGTCCGATACTTCTCCGATCACGAGGCGATCGCCCTTGCTGTGCGCTCGCGCGCCGTTCTTCGATAAGGTGCCCGCTGCATGCTCGTCGACCGCGAACGCTTCCTGCTCCTCGTCGGTGCCCTCGCCGCGTGCCACGAGGCACGAGAGAGTCGCGCGGTGACGTTACCCGTCGTTGCTGCGCCACCCCCACGCGGGCCGACGTTCTGCGAATCCGTCGCGAAGGAGAACCAGGCTGTACTCATGCGCCCGACGGGTCCGTCCGAAGAGGCGCCGTGCAATCGAGCAGAGAAACGCAAGGAGTGGCGAGCGTCGGTCGAGAGCGGCAAGGTCGGGAAGTTTCTGAGCTACTGCCACGAGGGCAAAGGCGGAGTCTGGGCGGTCGTCGTCGTTTCCGTCAGCTTGGATGATCCCGGCGGAGAAGCACCGGGTTGCGGCTCGGCCGTCCAATACAAGTTGGTTTACCAGCACGATCCGCGGAAGACCGATGGCGCCATCATGTCCTCGGAACGATCCGAAATCGCTTGGGCGAACGAACGAGCCTCGTTCGCGGTCGAGAGCGTCTTCGATTACGACAATGACGGCCGAGACGAAATCATCCTCTCCGAGTCCCGGTGGGCGAATGGTGGTGGAGGTGATGGGCCATCGCTTCTGGTGCTGACGGCCAAGGGCGACAAGATCGCGGCCTACCCGCCCGCTCACGATGCGACGGCGGTGATGGACGTCGACGGCGATGGTCGCCCTGATCTGATCGATGGCGCGTTCTTCGAAGGCGAGTGTGATGGCGGGCTCGACCGTCGGAAGGAGCGCGGCGTGCCGCTGCTCTACCACTCGCTACCCAACGGGACGTTCTCCGCGTCCGACGAGATCGCGCGTCGTTGGGCGGTGACGAAGTGCCCAACAATGCCGAACGCGACACCCCTCGACGCGGTCAGCGCAACCTGTCAGCGCCTTTGGGGGCGCTCGCCAGACGCCATCTTGAAGGACGCCTCATCGTTGCCGCTTCCTCACTACGATTTGTGCAACGAACCGCCAGACGCGCTTCGCGTCGCCCCGCTGCTCAAGGCCGCGATCCCTTTCAAGACGCTGAACATAGACACGCCTGTACCATTCCCGGCACGTCTTCCGTGATCGGGTGCTCGCGTGACTAGGCGATGTTCGCAAAGATGCGATCGAGCGCCGCGCGCATCGTCGAGTGGCGCGCTGCCGTATCGCTTGCGCGAACCGCCTCGAGGGCAGCGCGGGCAGGCGCGGCTGCGCGTCCGATCGTGCCGAGGGCGGCGAGGGTTTCGTCGATGTCGCTGTCAGCCGCTTCGAGCGTGGGCAAAAGGCGCGTGAGTCGCACCGCGAGCGCTGCACCGAATGCTTCGCGCGTCGGACTCTGCGAGAGCCGGATGACCCGCCACACGAGCGCGTGAGGAAGCGGCGCTTTTCCAAGCTCGACGTACGCGACGAGCGTGTCGCCCCATCGAGGCGTCGCCAAGAGCTCTTCCGCGATCGTCACGGCGATCGGTCTGTCGTTTCGCAAGATCTCGAGCAGGCGATCGATGCTCGAGCTCTCGTCGAGCGCAAGCGCATCGTGGACTTCGAGAAAGTCGCAGACCTCCATGCGTAGGTCCCGGCGCACTGGCGGTCCCGGGACGCCCGCGTGACGAATGCGCGCGGCGAGCCCCTTGGGTTGCTGCGCGATCGCGTCACTCTCGGCGGCTGCGAGCGACTCCGCGCTCGCGGCGCGAAGCGTTGCTGGAAGAAACACGTCACGCGCCTCTGCGGCGACGCGCGGAAACGCACCGAGCCAAGGCGCGGTGTCGCCATCGAGCGTGAGCGAACGCGTCGGGCCCGGCTTCGGATCGACGTGCGGATTGTCGGAATACGCGTACTCCGTCGACAGCATGCGCACGTGACCGCACGCCATGCACGCGGTCGTCGCACCGCTCGCAAAGAGGACGGCACGCCAAAGCGCGGCGCCGCACGCGCATCGCTCGATCTCTTCGGGTGTAAGGATTGGATCGAGCTCGGGCATCGAACTTCTCGCGGACCTACGCCAGCTTCTTCACGCTGTCGCGAAGCGCGGGAAGGCGCGACTCCCCGCGCACGCAGTCTACCATCACCGGCACGGGCCTGAGAGCCGTCGCCATGAGTGGCCCGCGTCGTGCAACGGGCCTTCTTGCCACCAAAGAACTGACATGAGCACGAAAATTCACTGTTACGAATATGTCAATCAACCCTACGAGCGCGTGAGCGCGACGCTCGTGCGCGGTGCGCTCGGCATCTTTCAACGCGCCACGAGCAACGCCGCTGCTCGGGCCACTTCGCTCGTGAGCAAGCTCAAGCTGAGCTCACAAACCCAGAATCACGCTCGGGTAGCTCGTTCCGTCCGGGCCTTGGGCGGCGGTGATCGTGTCGAGCACGTCGCCGACCGCCATTGCGCCCGTTGCGTGTGCGATGAGATCGGTTCCCTCTTTCCAGAGCATCGGCTCCGTCGTCGCGCGCATCGCAGCGACGCACGCGGCGAGCGCCTCGCGGTCGGAGCCAACGACGGTCGGGAGCGTCTTGTCTCGCGTGGCGGAGCGGCAGCCGGGTGCCACCCTCTTCTCGCCGAAGCGGAGCACGGAACCGCTCGGCGCGATCTCGAGCTCGGACGAGAAGACGACCGCGTGATTGCGAGAGGTCAGCGCAAAGTGGATCTCGAGCTGCCGCGACCCGGCGACGACCGTGGCCGCATCCAGCCTGGCGTTGCTCGAAGCCGTGCCTATTGCCGCGAGCAAGCGGTAAGGCGCGGTCGCCTCGATCTCGATGCGTGCACGCTTCGCCCCCTTTGCCTTGAGCGCCGACGTGAGACGGCCCATGAGAGGGAAGAACGCGGCGTCGTCCGGAGGCGGTATCGTACCGAGAGCTTCTCCGTCGATGCTCAGGTCCGACTTGACCGACACGATCGCGAGACCCGGTGAAGGCACGACCGACACGTCTGCCGACACACTCGGTGTCGCCGTTATGCCGGCGTCCACCAAGACGGGTGCTGGCGAAGGCTCGTGGTGGCACGCTACGACGAGTGCAATGACCGCGCGCTTCACCCTCGGAGCATAGCCTGACGGGTGCTGGTATCGTGCCGACGTCATGGCCCGACTTCCGTGCCACACCGCCGAGCAGACGCGTCTCTACGAGCGCGGGTATCCGTACATGACCGTCCTCGTCGACGGCCACAAAGACGACAAGAAGCCCGCGCTCGCCGCCATCAAAGTCTTCCGAGAGTATTACGGCGTCTATCACGTGAGGTGGCCGCGACGCGTCGCGCACGCGTTCGTTCGGGCGAGCGCCGTCGCGTGTGACGGAGACTGGCGCACCGATGAGGTCGCGAAGGCAGCGTCGTCGACAGCGGACATCACCGCCGACGAGGCGAAGAGCATCATTCAAGCGTTCTTCGCCGAGGGTCGACGCGGCGGCGGGATCCATCAGACGTTCCACGCCATCTTCACGCTCGAAGCGCTCGTAGGGACGGACGTGGTGCTCGGCGCGATCGTCACCGGCCTCGAGGCCCTCCCGAACGCACGCTGGAACGCGCCGGATTCCAACAAGACCGGCTCCGACGATGAGCCCGCGTTGCTCGCTTACGCGACGGGACTGCTGCTGCTTCGAACGACCCAGCGCGCGGCGTTCGAGGCGCGGCTCGAGGCGCTCCACGCGGCCACCATCGCGGCGCAGGTCGCGCCCGGCGAAGAGACGGTTCGTGGCGCGCTCGACCTCGCGCTCCACGGAACAGACGGCGCGAAACGCACGCTCGCGAGCTCGCACTGGCAGTATTGGTACTACTACTTGATGGTCGACGATCCCGCGGTTCACCTCACGCGGCTCGCGAACAACGCCAAGTCGGACTGGGTGCCCGAGGCGCGCATTCTCTGGCTCGCGGGTGAGCCACTCTTTCCGATCTACACGAGCAAGAAGGGCCTCCGCCAAGGCAAGCGGCTGCCGAACATTCTTTCGGACTTCGGGATGTTCGCCCACGATGCGGTCGTGTCGCTCATGGTGGAGATGGTGGGCGTCAAAGGAGCAGGCGACGCGCCGGGCGATTACTTCCGCGAGAACGCGGCGTTTGCGACACCGAAGCTCGAGCGGCTCGCGAACGGCAGCGGCGCGGGTGCGGTGAAAGCGAAGATTGCTCTCGCCCTATGTTGATAGAGTGCTGGGATGACCGAAGGTGAATGTCGGTCGAAGCCGGGCGAATTCGCGCCGGTCGTCGACCGGGGCAAATGCGAAGGCAAAGCAGAGTGCGTCGTCGTGTGCCCGGTCCACGTGTTCGAGGTGCGCCGCATCGACGACGCGGACTTCGCAAAGCTCGGCGTGCTCGCAAAGCTGAAGAGCATCGCGCACGGCAGAAAGACGGCCTACACGCCCGCTGCAGATCGGTGCGAGGCCTGTGGCAAGTGCGTCGAGGCGTGCCCGGAGAAAGCCATCAAGCTCGCGCGCGCCTCCGCATAGTGAGATCGAGACTGAACGTCACTCGTCGTCGCCGGCCTCGCCGAACGGGTCCCAGTGCGTGGCGTATCGCAAGATGGAGGTGGCGAGGTTCGCGTTGGACGAGGCCCACACGTCGTCGAAGAGGATCCACTGCTGATGCCCAAACGCCTTCGTCACGTGTGGGGAAAACAGCACGGCGTGTGGTGTGATGTGGAGCACGGTCTTCTTCGCGCTTCCGTCGAATGCGTGACCCTTGGCTGTCTCGGCGAACTCCGCCGCTGCTTTCGCATGCGGACCCACACCGGCGCGTGAATGGTTCGTCCCGCCGACGTCGAGTGAAGGGTATGTCGCACACCTCGCGAGCCCCGCTGCGATGTCACCGTCGCCGTCCGCGACCATCGCGCGAAGGAGCCGCATCTCGAGTGGCCACGTCTCCATGAAGTCCTTCGACCAAGTCGCCTTTTCGGAGTGGGGCACCACGTTGCGCATGTGCGCGGCGAGCTCGGGCAAGCGAACGCCCTCGAATACGTGGGCCGACCCTGGGAGTGAATCGCTGTCGCTGAAGGTGAGGAGGCACGCGTAGGTGCGGCCCTGCCCGCGGGCTGCTGGCTCGAGCGACTCGACGGGTACGGGCGATTTGAACTTGCCACCGGTGCCCTTCGCGGGAGGGAGCTTCGCGTCCTCGTGGAGCAAGTACGCGACGCGCGACGCGCCTTTCTTCGCCGCGGCGTCGTCGAAGAAGAAGTACGCGAGCCCGACCTCGTCATCGTCGGTGCTCACACGAAGGGTGTGGGCGTCGAGCTCGATCTCGCCTTCGACGTAGAGGTGCTCCTCGAGCATGTCGCGAAGCGCCGCGATCGTTTTCGGTGGCTCGAGCTTCTCCTTCTTCGCGGCCCTGAAGATCGTATCGAGCCCGTACACGCGCCCACCGAGCTCGGCATTCGCAATGTCGCCGGGCTTCGCGCTCTTCTTGGCTTCTCCGAGCTTGCGTTGAAACCACGCGAGTACGCTCGGGGCCTTCAATCGCCGCACGCGCTTGCTCAGCACACCTTCGTAATGCGTCCGATAGACGAACCAGATGCCAGCCATGGCTGGCAACGTAGCCCACCGCGGCTGCACGGGATTGACGAACGGTGTTCGTGACATATAGTGCTCGTGTATGACGGTGCGAAACCCCTTCGATGCCCCCGACGTCACGAGTCGGCGGGGCGGTCGCGTGAAGCCGCCCCTCAGCCGTGACGCCATCGTGACGGAAGCGCTCGAGGAGCTCACACGTGACGGCCTCGCTGGGCTCAGCCTTCGAAAGGTCGCGGCCGCCCTCGATACCGGTCCCGCCTCCCTCTACGCCTACGTCGACAACCTCCAGGAGCTTCAGGCTCTCGTGCTCGATCGCGCGCTTGCGAGCGTCGACCTGCGGAGCAGCCGAAGAGCAGGGTGGCGTGATCGCCTCGTGAAGGTGCTCGCCTCCTACTTGGAGGTGCTGTGTCGAAGCTCCGGCCTCGCGCAGCTCGCGTTCGGCACGGTGGCAGTGGGGCCCAACGCTTTGCGCATCATCGAAGCGCTTTTGGGCCTCCTCGAGGAGGCCGGAATCGACCGTGCGAGCGCGGCCTTCGCGGTCGATCTGCTCATCCTCTACGTCACGGCGATCGCCGCCGAGCACAGTGACGGGGGCGACCCGGGCAATCCCGAGGGTTCGGCAGCCCGAGCCATCCGCGGCGTGGCAGAGCACGCGTACCCGCGTATTCATGCGGCACGCGAGGATCTCCTCGCAGGCACGGGCGGAGAGCGCTTTGCATGGGCGATCAACGTGCTGCTGACGGGCATCCTCGAGACGTCCCGAATGCGCTCGAAGGCACCGGGTTCACGTACGCGGGCGAAGGCCTCACGCCGGAAACGAAGGTCGAAGTGAGGCTGTTGTTTGCGCGATACGAACAGTGTTTGTCACGAACGTAGTCTGTAAAGCGCCTCGAGGGAATTCATGGAAGAAGCTTCAACGTCGGTGCTCGTCGTAGGCGGTAGCCTCGTTGGGCTGTCGGCCGCGGTGTTCCTCGCCTGGCAAGGCGTGGACGTGGTGCTCGTGGAGACGCACGCGGGCAGTCATCCGCATCCGCGAGCCGTCGGATACCCGCCGCGCACGATGGAGCTCTTTCGCGCTGTCGGTCTGGCCTCGGTGATCCCCGAGGCGCCCGCTGGCTTCAGGCTCCTTCGGTGCAAGGTCGAGAGCCTCGCTGGGAAATGGTTCGAGGAGTCCGATTGGACGCCGCCCGAGAAGAAGCAGGCCGCACCGCGGATGGAGTACTCGCCGCACACGGGCGCAGCCATCGCTCAGGACCGTCTCGAGCCCATCTTGCGCGACAAGGCCCGCGCGCTCGGAGCGGATCTGAGGCTCGGCACGGAGCTCCTGCGCTTCGAGCAAGACGCGCAAGGTGTGACGGCGTGGATGCGCGAGCGAAGCAGCGGCCGCGAATACACCCTTCGCGCCGCGTACATGATCGCGGCCGACGGCAGCCGAAGCCCCGTCCGTGAGGCGTTGGGCATCGGGCGAAAGGGGCCCGGCCATCTTCGTACGGTTCGGAGCGTCCTCTTTCGAGCTCCGCTCGCGGAGTACCTCGCCAAAGGGATCATGCAGTTCGAGATCGAGCAGCCGGATCTCAAAGCTTTCCTCACGACGTATGCCGATGGTCGCTGGGTGCTGATGTTCATGGACGACATCGAGCGCGACGACAAGACGCTGCTAGCGTGCGTCGCGCAGGCGATCGGTCGATCGGATCTGCCGATCGAGATCATCACGACGGGCCGGTGGGAGCTCAGCGCGCTCATCGCGGACCGATTCGCGTCCGGGCGCGTTTTCCTCGCGGGGGATGCGGCGCACACGCTCCCTCCGACGCGTGGAGGCTACGGCGCGAACACCGGCATCCACGACGTTCACAATCTAGCGTGGAAGCTCGCGGCCGTGCTCTCGGGCGCTGCGACCCCTAAGCTGCTCGACACGTACGACGCCGAGCGTCGTCCCGTTGCGTGGGTCAGGCTCGAGCAGACTTTCGTTCGGCCGGACTATGCGAAGCACGCACCGAGCGTTGCCGAAGGAGTCGGGATCCTCGACGAGGCGGCGGTGGAATTCGGGCAGCTCTATCGTTCGACGGCCGTCATGGGTGCCGGAGACGAGCTGCCAAAAGCGGCGCGACCCGATGACTGGGCGGGTCAGCCCGGAACGCGCGCGCCTCACGCATGGGTGACGGTCAACGGGGAGCGTGCATCGACGCTGGATCTGTTTCAGCGCGACTGGGTGCTGCTGACCGAGAACGAGCATTGGGTGTCCGCGGCAAGAGCGTGTGGAGCGAAGGTTCGATGCGTACGCATGGGCGTCGACTTCCAGACGTCGCACGCTGAGGCCCTTCGAAAGGCGTTTGGCCTGGGCGAAGGCGGCGCGTCGCTGATCCGCCCGGACGGCTATGTGGCGTGGCGTTCGACCGACCTGCCGAAAGAACCCGCGCGCATCCTCGCCGACGTTCTCGATCAAGTGGCGGAAAGACCCTGACGCTGCGCCGTTGCTGCAAAGTTCGACGGCTACGCGAACGCTGCTGCCTTCTCGCAACAATCACCCAATCGCCATGCGCGGGGTCGCGTCTCACAAGCGATGGCAGGTGTAGACATCGGTGGCGGGCACGCGAAACGACGGTCGCTCGACTCGGAGATCAACATGATCCCTTTCATCGACCTCTTGATGGTGACCATCTCTTTTCTGCTGATCACGGCGGTGTGGACACACATGTCGCGCATCAACGCTGACGTACGCGTTCCGAGCGCGCGGCCCGACGTGCCGCAGGAGCCCGTGGACGTCGAGAAGAGCCTTCACGTCGAGATGCGCACGCCCGACAAGTTCACGTTGATCTGGAAGATGGGCCCGCAGGTCGTGAGCTCCGTCGACGTTGCCCGCAAAGACGACGTCACGGAGGACAACGGGAAGAAGCTCGTTCGCTATCCCGACCTCGCCGCCAGGATCGAACAAGAGTGGAAGAGCACGGCCTCCCACCGCGACGCGAGCGACACGAAGCTCGACCGCGTCGTCCTCCACACGGGCGACGAGACCCCGTACATGTACTTGATCGGCGCCATTGACGCGATCAGCCAGACCCACCGCAAGTTCACCGACCCTCAATCGGGCAAGACGGAGAACGTACCCGCGTTCAACGTCACGTTCGCGGTGAACTGAGCGACCGAAGCGTTCAGTTGGGTGCGACCGCATAGGTCATGTACATTCGACGTGCCATGCGGGTGAGGGCATTGATGGTGGCGGCGTGTGCAATGATCGCAGCGTGTGGGCCAGGCGAGTGGCGACCCCCAGCCGCGCTCGATAGCCACGAAGACCCGATGAAAATGCGTCCGGGCTTCGGCAACGACGCGCTTCACACGTGGTGGCCGCTCACGGAGGCGGAGGTCGCAGCCGTTTCTGGCATCGAGCGCGCACGCCAAGGTGACGCTCACGCACTGCTCGCGCTGGCGGTCTTCGCGTCAGCCGACAAGCGTGACGGGGAGAGTTATGCGCGTTACGCGGACCGCGTCGATCGATTCGTCGAGGGTGTGCGAAAGACGATGGAGGGATCCGCAGACGACTGGCACCGGGGCGATGCCCTCAATCGCGCGATGCACGCCAGCTTCCTCACGGGTGCACCCGACCGGAAAGATCCAGAGCTCGGCGCCTACCAGCTCGACCAGGCTCGTCTCACGCGCGTCTTCGAGGAAGGTCACTTCAACTGCATCAGCTCGGCGCTGCTCTACACGATCCTCGCGCGCGCGTTCACGCTCTCGGTGCGCGGCGTGATCACGACGACCCACGCGTTCGTCGAGGCGGACGCCGCGGACAAACGCGTCGACGTCGAGACGACCACGAGCGATGGCTACGGTCGCGTCCACGATGAGCACTACTACGCGGAGCAGGCAGTGAAGTGGTCGTCGAGCCGCGGCCTCAAGCCGATGACGTTCGACGACTACAAGAAGCGGGACATCGTCCCGCCGTACGCGTTCGTCGCGCGCTCGATGAACGACGCGCGCATCAGCAACAGCGACACGCAAGGCCGCCTGTCCGAGGTCGCAGCGATGATCGAGCCTGACAACGCCGACCTCGCTTACAACCGCATGGTCGCGTACGTGAACGAGGGGAAGTGGCTCTACGATCACAAGGCGTCGCGCACCATGCTGCGTCTCGTCGAGGTGATCGCGCCGGTCGTTTCGGACATCGCGACGAAGTTCGCGTCGAACGCGAAGGTCATGCCGCTCGTCGCGTGGATGGCCTGGTACGACGCGGCCGCGCTCGAGATCGTCGGGCGGGGCGACGAAGCTCTCAGCGTCGCCGATGACGCGCTCGATCGCGTCGACCCGTCATGGAGCGATGCGGCGCTCCTCAAGAACGATCTCCTGGGCGTGCTCCTCGATAGAATGACGGAGCTTCAAACGAAGGGCGAGTACGAGAAGTCGCTCGCGGCGGTCGCAAAGCGCATCCCCGCGTGTCTCGCGAATGCCGCTTGCCAGAACAACCTCTACCTCACGTTCGATGGCTGGTCCGCACGCTTCCAGCAAGCGAACGACTACCCCGGCGCACGCAAGGTCCTCGAACGGTGCATCGCGCTCCTCCCCGGCGATACGCGCTGCCGCGCCGCGCTCGAAACGATCGGGAGCGCCAAATAGCGGCATCGCGCCGTCGAGTTGCGATGCGCGTTGCTCAAGCAGACCGGCGCAGGGCTCCGGAGAGCAGCAGATCGATCATGTCTTGCGTGACGCGCATGGCCTGTGAGGGCGACTGGGTCTTCGACTGCGCGCACCCGGAGTGAAAGAGGGCAACGAACATCTCCGGATTCACATGAGGGCACAGCTCACCACGCCGCTTTGCCCGTTCGATGATCGCCCGCGGGACCGCCTCGTGAGCTTGCCGCAGTGAACGGGTGATCGCGAGAAGATCGGGATCCGGCGCGTCCACGTTGAACATCCGCGAGAGCACGCGCCCCTCGCGTGACTGCATGAAGGCCAAGCGCCGCCGCGCGACCTCGAGCAAATCCCCACGGAGAGAGCCTGTGTCGGGTACGTCGAGGCTCGCGTGCCTCTCGGCGATCGACAGGAGTGCAGCCAGCACGAGCGATTCTTTCGTGGGCCATCGCCGGTAAACCGTCGTCTTGTTCACGTGGGCGCGCGTCGCCACGTCATCGACGCGCAGCGCGGCATAGCCAACCCGCGCAAGCTCGACGAGCACGGAATCCAGGGTTCGCCGCACGACAGGTGCCCCGCGGACCAGCTGAACGCGCTTCGAACGTCCGTTCCGCCGCGCTACGCCTCCGATGGGAACCTGCCCTTCAGATTCAGCGTACCACGTTTCGTGCGCGCCAAGTTGCCACATGGGGCAACCGTGCGCGCAACGATTGCGTATCGCAACTCGATGTTGCTGTCATCGCAACTCGGCGTTGCTCTTCATAACTTTTCTTTATGAAACTCAGCCTTATGTTCCGGCATGGTGATCCCGTGAACAAGAGACGCATCGACGCCACGAGCGCGCTCGCGTGGCACGCCGCCAGGCGGAAGGCCATTCTCGCAGCACACCCCGAGGTAAGAGAGCTATACGGCCACGCCCCCTCGACTGCCCTGTGGGCAGCAGGCCTCATCGTGGTGCAAGTCGGTCTGACGGCCTTTGCGCAGCACCTCTCGTGGCCAGCGGTGTTGCTGCTTGCGTATGTCGTGGGGCCTTTCCCGGCGCACGCGCTCGGGATGTTGATTCACGAAGCGGGCCACAACCTCGTCTTCCGAAAGACGTGGTCGAACAAGCTCATCGCCATCATCGCGAACTTCCCCCTCGGAGCACCCGCCGCGTTGGAGTTTCGTGTGCAGCATGCTCTGCACCACCGCCACCTCGGGGACGTTGACGGGAAGGACACGCAAGCGCCCACGCGTCGCGAGGCGGTGGTCGTCCGTGAATCGCCGTGGGTCAAGTTCGCGTCGTTCACTTTCGGGCGCTTCTACTTCCGAGCTCGCCCTGCCAACCACGTTCGCTTCGATGGGTGGATGGCGTTCAACTGGGCCTTGTGCATCGCCTATGGTGGTGTCGTCCTTTATTTCTTCGGAGCGAAGGCGTTCATGTTCGGGATGCTCTCGGGGCTGGTGGGCTTCGGGCCTCACCCACTCGGTGCCCGTCGCATCTCGGAGCACCTCACGGCACGTCGCGGCCAACCGACCAACTCGTACTACGGCGTGCTCAACCGCGTGATCTTCGACGCGGGCTACCACGTCGAGCACCACGACTTCCCGAACATCCCGTGGCAGCGCCTTCGCAAGCTGAACCGCATGGCCCGCGAATTCTACGACCCCCTCTATCACACGCGATCGTGGACCTCACTTCTGTTCTCGTACCTGTTCGATGCGCGGTACCGCGTGAATCAGTACATCGGCATGGGCGGCGATTGGATCGAGGAGTTCAGTCCGAGCACAGAGCTTTTGCCCAATCGCCGATCTCGGGGAGGGTCTTGAGGCGGGCGAGCTCACGCTTGCCGAGGTCGCCCGCTGCGCGCAAGAGGGTGACGGCAGCTCGGACGTCTCGGCTCGTGAAGTGGCTCTCGGGCTCGTAACGGCTGAATCGAAAGGAATCTTCGAGCCACGCTCCGATCGCGACCGCATCGGCTACGGCGCGATTCGCCTCGCTGATGCGCTCGAGGACGGCGCCCGCGTCGTACTTGTCGCGCCGCAGAAGGGCGGCCCCGAGCTCCGCGGGAGCAACGGCGCGAGCGAACTTCGTGCCCTCGTCGAACGCGGGCGCGGGCTTGCCCAGGATCTCGAGCGTCTCGCGCGCCACGCGCTCGAGCTCCTCGAAGTCTTCGTGCATCGTGTTGATCTGCGACGTGTACGCGTGAGGGAGGACCCAGCGCGCAACATCCTCGCCGAGCTTCTGAGCAGCGATGAGGGCGCCGTAGAGCCATGACGGACCACTGCGCGCACCGAGGACGCGTTCGAGCCAGTACATTCTTTTGGGGCTCGCGGTATCGAGCTCGAAGATCCCCGGGAGGAGGCACGCAGCGACACCGGCTTCGCGAACGGGCGTGAGCCGGGGACGCCCCATCGCCTCGTCGAACAGCTTTCGCGCACGGTCGGGCGTGAGCCGGGCGAGGGCAAGCGACGCTTCAGCCATCGCGACGCTCGCTGTCATGTCGAGGCGGACGCCGGGCTCCTCGGGGTCTTGGCCGCCAGGGACTTCGTCGAGGAGCGCGAGAAGCCGCTCCATACGTGGGGCGCGATCGACGAGACCACGCTTGCCGTAGACGCGAAAGACGCGACCCGCCGTCGTCTTCAACACGCGGAAGCTCAAGCCCCTGTCCGAGATGGCGATGGCGAGCCTCTCGGCCTCCTCGTCGCACGGGGCGAGGACAGCGTGGACCGCGGGCTGAAGGAGGTCCTCCTTCGCGAACACGTCGTCGAGCGAGTTTCGACTCTGACGCTTCTTGATCGCCTCGTCGATGGCCGCTGCCGACTCGAGCCATCGCCACGCTGCGGCGCGCACGGCTTCACGGGCTACCGGCTCGCTACGCTTCGTGAGCGCAGAGACGACGTGCTCGAGGCGAGCGTCATTGGGAGCGAGCGCTCCGATCGCGAGAACGAGCACGCGGAGCGCCTCTGGATGATGCGCAGCGCCTGCAAGCGCGCGCGTCACCCCGGCGAAAGCCTTCGGATGGCCGAGATCGACGCTGAGCCCAGCACCGAACGCAGCCGCGACCGCAGGCACGAGGGCGTCGTCGAGCTTCGCGCGGTGAGGCCAGTAATTGTACGGCTCGCCCGTCCGCTCGCGAAAATACTCCGCGATCATCTCGGCCTTCCCAGGGTCGCTCTTCGCGAGCGCCTCGAGCTCCCTATCGCGCGTCACGACGTCGCCGTCGTCGTTCTTGCGGGTGTTCTTCGCCACGAGCGCGCGCATGCTCTCGAGATCCGCTGGCGTCCACGCGTCAATCGGTGAAGCCCTCTTGCCAGCGAAGAACGCCTCGAACGCGCCAGCGAGCTCGACGACGACGTGGCCCTTCGTCTTCTTCGCGAGCGCCACGGCTTGCTTGCACGCGGCGTCGTCACCAAAGAGCAGGTGGGCGAGCATCCAATAGAGCGCGAGCTCGGGCTCCTTGGGCAGTGTCGCCTTCTCCGTTTTCCACGCCGACGCTGGAGGGGCCTTCGCGAGGTGCTCCGCGAATCGAAACGCCGGCTCGCGAGCGAGGAGGCCGAGGAGCCAATAGGCCCGTGCGAAGAGCGCGTTTGGCGCGAGGTGCTCCGGTCGCTTGGCGAGCGCCTTCTTTGCACGGGCCGCGAATGCCTTGCGAGCGGCAGCGGTCTTCGCGTCGTCCTCGTCCGACCATTTGGCGGCCACGAAGTCGGCGAGTGATTCCGCCTCCTTGTCCTCGAGCTCGCCGTTCTCGTGGTTGAAGAGGAGCACCTCGCACGTGCTCCAGGGGTGCGGTCTGAGCGACGCCCAGACTCGATCGCCTGATGCGTCTTGCCCGAACGGCACCATGCCCATGAGAAGGAGCACGGCCTGCTTGGCGAGTGTGACCTGGGCCTTGCCTTTCTTCGGGACGTCGACGTCGAGACCGAGGTACCACCCTGAGTCGTGGGTATCCGGCAGGCCTTTACCTTGGACGTCGATCCACTCGGCGACCTCCGTGGGCACCGCGTGACCGAGCGCGGCCTCGAGCGCCGCGCGCTTCTTTTTCCCCGCACCCGCACGCAAGCGTGCAGTGTGTCTGCGCCATGCCTTCTCGGGGACCGCGATCGCGCCCAAAACCTCGCGAAGCGCACCGCCGCCGAGCTGCTTCTCCGTGATGGCCATCGCCGAGGACGATACTAATGGAAACGACGCCTGTATTGCTCGTGCACGGCCTCTGGGACTCGGGAGCCATCATGACGCCTCTGAAGAGGGGGCTCCAGCGTCGGGGGATCGAGCGCGTTCACGCCATCGATCTGCTCCCGCGCAGCGGGCAGGCATCCATCGCGGAGCTCGGTGCCATCGTTGCGCGCGAGGCGGAGGCGTTCGCCCAACGGGAGGGCGTAGCGCGCATCGATCTGGTCGGCTTCAGCATGGGGGCGCTGGTCTCGCGCTGGTACCTCCAACGAGGTGGCGGGAAAGCGCGCGTCCGCCGGTTCGTGTCGATCTCCGGCCCTCACCACGGCACGCTCAGCGCTCACCTCCTGCCGTTCGCGGGCGTGCGCGACATGCGTCCCCATAGCGCGCTGCTCCGCGATCTCGCAGCGGACGTCGACCCGTTCGGCGAAGTCGAGGTGCACTGCGTCTACACCCCATACGACTTGTTGATCTTGCCAGCGACGAGCAGCCTGCTCCCCGGCGCGAGATCCACCCGCGCTTTCAAAGTGCTGCTGCACGGGCTGATGATCCTCGACCGTCGCGTCCACGGTCACGTCGCGGAGATCCTTCGCGCGTGAGTTTCTGATACGGCTAACCGATGCAAGGTGGTGGCTACGGATATGGTCCGCCCGTTCCTGCTTACGGTCCTCCTCCGAAGAAGAGCTTGGCGCCGTGGATCGCCCTCGGCGCTTTGGCGCTGCTCCTTCTCTTCGCTGGAATCGGCGCGGCAGCCGTGTACTTCCTCGTCCTCGCGAAGCCCTCGCCGCACCTCGCGCACTTCGTGCCCAGCACCACCTCCGTTTACGTCGAGATGCCAGGCTTCCAGCGGTCCGTCTTGTCAGCGGCGGGGATGAAGCCGCTCGATTCATCGCGCATCGACGAAAAGCAGATGCAGAGCGATCTCGTCACCGCGTTCGTCAAGTCGTTCTCGCTCTCGCAAGACGACGCTCGCGCCGTCGTGACGAGCCTCGACTCGAGCGCGTTCGCCGCGCGTGACACGAACGGAGCGACGAAAGCGGCGGTGCTCATCGCGTTCTCGAACGGCACAGCCGAGAAGCTCCTCCATTCGCTTCGCTTCTCCGATGCGGGCCCCTTCCTCAGCGGCGGTGAAAAATACGCGCTCGAGCGCAGACCCTTCTCGGAGGTGTCCCCGAACGCGGGGCTCATCGAGCGAGGCCTCTCGGAGATGCGGACCGATCACGGCAAGGAGCAGTCCGCTCTCGTCTGGTTCCCGAAGAAGAAGCTCTTGGTCTTCGGCGACGACGCGCTCGTGACCGATATCGCTACCGTCCTCGATGGCACCGCGGACTCGCTCGAGAAAAACGAAGCGTACAAGAAGGCGAAGCGCACGTTCGAGAGCGGGTCGGACGTGGCATTCTTCTTCGACACGCACGATCTCGACGACACGCGCACCGCTTCTGGTCGGAAGCTCCTCGAGGGCTACCTCAAGAACCGCGATCCAGTCACCGGCGCCATCAAGATCGTCAAGGCTGGCGTGATGATGGACATGCACGTGACGCTGAGCGGCCCTAGCTTGCCGCCGGACGACCTGATCGCGCCCGCACCCAAACTCGCCCTCCCACGGAGGCTCCCCGCCGACACCATCGCGTACATGGCGCTGTCGACGAAGACGAAGATGCCTGGGGCAGCCGTGCTCGGGACGCTCCTTCGAATGATCGCAGAGAACGATCCGGCAGCTGCGAAGGACGTTCGCGCGGAGCTCGACGCAATGGAGACGTCGCTGGGCTTCAAGCTCGACGACATCATCGACCTCACGGGCGACGAGGGAGCGATCGGGATCGTCCTCGATCCTGCGTTCAAGCTGGACACGACGAACGGGCTCGCCGACGAGCTCGGGAGCGTCGGGCTCGTCTACGCGCTGATGGTGAAAGACGACGCCAAGGCCAAGGCGGTCCTCGCGAAGATCCGTGCGCAGCTCGAGACACCCCAAATGGCGTCGGTCGCCAAGGTGACTTCCATCGGAGCCGACGGCTGGGAGGTCGATCCCGAGACGCCAGCTACGTTCCCCGTTCCGAACCTGACCGTGAAGTACGACGGCAAGCAGATCGTCGCCGTGGTCGGCGGTCCCGCGTTGACGGCTCGCGCGTTCGCCGCGCTGCAGACCGGCAAGGACACGCTCGCGAGCAACCCGACGCACGAGCTCGCTTTTGGCGCCATGCCCCAAGACGCCAACCTCTACATGTGGCTCGACACGGGGCGCATCACGAGCGTCATGTTGGATGGCGCGACCCACGTGCGGCGCAGCGCGACGAGCCTATCGCTCCCGATCGACGCTGTACGGCTCACCGGACCCGACCGCGTGACTACCGCGTTCGCGCTTCGCGCGACGGTCAAGAGCGGCGTCTGGTCCGTCGACGTGGACTCGCTGAACATGCCGGCCACGGCGCTCTTCTCCGTCGCGAAGGACCTCGACATCGGGGGTGCCATACCCCGCGGCGATCTCTTCGCCCCGCACCGCTGAGGGAATGCAGCCTCACCTCTTGGTGTTCGCTCTTCGTGGTCCGTCGACGCTTCGCCGCGTGTGCATCGCTCTTGGTTGCCGCCGTCATCGGCGTCGGTCCACTGACGTGGGGCCTCACGCCACCCGTCGAGAGGGTGCACAACCTCATCTGGTCGTTGGCGATCGCCGCGAGCGCATTGCTCCTTACCCACAAAGCGGCGCAATCGCAGGCGGTCGCACGTGGGGTCGCGTGGTCCGTGATCCTGCCGACGGCGGTCGTCAGCCTGGTCGCCTTTAGACATGGCTTCCATCCGAGCCTGCTCATGGTTCTCCCAGCCGCTGCTGCTGCGGTCGCGCTCGCGCTCGCGCGGCCGTTTCTTGACGACGACGAAGCGCGAGCGACGTTCGCACCGATAGCGATGCGCTCGTGGCTCCTCGCGTCCGCGGTCGCGGCCATTGGGTCTGGGCTCGCCATCGCGAGGCTCGCGACGGCACTCGCCGTGTATCGCTCCTCACACGTGCTGCTCGGGTTCATCGCGCTTGCGCTCGTCACATCCGGCATCGGCGTTGTTCGCATGCGGGCGTGGGGTGTGCTCGCCGGAGCGCTCGCTTCGGCGCTCGCGCTCGTAGGCGCCCTCCATTTTCGTTCGGACGTCGTCCTCGGATGGCCCGTGCTCGCGACGATGCTTCCCGGCTTGATGATGGTCGGCGGCGTCGTCGCGGCGCGCGCTGGATTCGGTCGCCCCCAAACCGCTCCATCGCTCCGAAGGCGCGAGGCCTTCACGACGGGCATCGCATCGTCGATACGTGTCGAAAGCTCTGCGGCCGAGCATGAGGACATCGAGGACGACGCCCTCGTGCTCGACAGGACGGCCCGCGCGCGTTCATAATGATGGCTTGCGCACGAGGATCAGGAGGGGGGTTGCCGCTTTCGTCGCGATCTCGTGCGCGCTCGTCGCGTGCGCCGACATCTTCGGCATCCAAGGCGGCGTGGTTGACGACGCCAGTGTGTCGAGTGACGGCGGAAATCCGAACGATGCCGACGCCGGGGCTGCGAAGGACGTCATTACCATCGGCGACGCCAACTTTGCGGTGTGCGATGGCGGCCTGACGACGCTCGATCCCAACGCGATCTACATCTCGCCCAATGGCAGCGACGTCGCGAATTGCGGAACGCAAACCCTGCCGTGCGCCACAATCTCGCACGCGCTCGGACTCGACGCCGGCTCCTACTACATCCTCGCCGGCCTTTATAACGAGCACGTTGCACTCACGGACCGATCGAATGTGACCCTCCAAGGCGGGTGGGTGCTCGACGGGGGCGCGTGGACGCAACAATGCTCGACCGACCTCACGAAGATCAAACCAGACGCGGGATCGGGTGCGACGTTGACGATCACGAGCTCGACGGGCGTCGTGGTGAGCCTCGTGTGGATCGAAACGCCGGACCAAGCTGCGCCAGGCGAGGCCCTCTACGCAGCCAGCGTGAGCACCAACTCCGTCGTCAACTTCAACAACGTCCTCATGGTTTCGCAAAACGCCGGCGCGGGTGCGAACGGAGGGATGGGGAGCAGCGACGGTGGATTGTGCGCCCTCCCCTACGGCGACGGAGGGGCGGGTAGCGGAGGGCCAGCCGGTGGGACTGGCTCGTGGTCAATGCTCGGGTTCGTCCCTTTTCAGGCCATGAACGGTACGAGCGGCAATTCCGGCATCGGTGGAAGCGGGGCTCCAGGTTCGACCACGACAGCATCCTCGTGCAGCCTCCTGTATTCTGGCGATAGCGGTAGTGGCGTGTGCCAAACTCAAAACGGGGGAAATTGCAGCGGGCTGCAGGGAGACCCAGGGTGTGCGGGCGTTGGAGGGTCAGGGGGCATTGGTGGAATTGGAGGTGCGCCGTCAGTCGCGCTGCTCGTGTGGGGCGGGTCCATCGTGACGCTCAACGCCGGAGCCCTCTTCACCGCCAACGGTGGTAACGGCGGCAATGGCGGCGCAGGCGGTCTCGGCGGCATCGGGATGAATGGCAATCCGGGAATGTCTACGAGTTGCTGTACGGCATGCAGCACGACGCTGGAGGCGGGGTGCGGATGCAGCATGTTCACCCCCGAGTCCGGTGGCGAGGGTGGCATCGGTGGGAACGGCGGAGCAGGCGGGTCGGGCGGCGGCGGAATGGGTGGGCCGACCTATCTCATCGTGGTCGGCGGTGACGCGAGCGTGAGCTTCACCCCGGCGCCGGTGATGGAGGCGGGGGCAGGTGGGAGTGGCGGTACCCCGAACGGGAACGCGGGCGTGGCTGGCAACATTCTCAACCAGTGATCTCGGTGCGCCGCGCTGGTCATCATCGTCTACATCGGTTGTGCCCTCATCTGGGGGACCACGTGGTTCGCGATCCGTCGCTGCATCGGCGATGACGGCTACCCTACGTTCGGCGCCGCAGCGCTGCGCTTCGCCATCGCTGGCGCGTTCATCGGTGCCCTCTACCTTCTCGGATGGGCGCGGCCTGGACCTCGAAGCCGCCGGCAGCTCGGGGCCATCGCCTTCTGCGGCTTGCTCAGCGCGGTGGGCTACGGGCTCGTGTATGCCGCCGAGCAGAGCATCTCGGGCGGCATGGCAGCTGTCCTCTATGGCACGTTCCCGCTGTGCACGGCGATCATGGCGACCGCCTCTCGCGTGGAGAAGGTCACGCGCACCGCGCTCGTTGGGTCCGGCATCGCGCTCGTCGGGATCGGCGTTGTCTTCGCTGACCGCCTCCACGTCTCGCATGCTCAGGGTGTCGGCGTCTTGCTCGTGCTCGCGTCCGTCGCGGTGTCGGCCCTCTATACGATCATCCTGAAGCGCGCCGTGTCCGACGTGAACCCGCTCGCGATGGCAGGGATCTTCCTCGCAACGTCAGCGGTCGCGCTCGGGATCTTCGCCGCGTGCGTCGATCGTCGTGCGTTTCCGTGGCCGCCGCCGAGAGGGCCGACCGTCGCGCTCGTGTATCTCGCGATCGTCGGGTCGGTGGTGGTCTTCGCCGCGTACTTCTACTTGCTGAAACGCGTGAAGCTGATGACGATCTCGACGCTCGTGCTCGTCGAGCCGATCATCGCCCTCGTGGTGGATGCAGTGGGAGAGCACGACGTCGTGCTCGTGCCGCGCACCTACGTCGGTATGGCGGTGACGATCGCGGGCGTGGCGCTCAGTGTGCTCACAGACCGAGCAAAGCCGGCGTGAAGGTCAAAATGGATTCTTGCGCTCGACCACGGGGCGCGCGGAAGCCGTTGCCGACGGCGGCGGTGGCGGCGTGATCATCGGTGTGGGCTTGCCCTTCTTCGGATCGTAAAACGTGCTCGTTGCATCATCGATCGCGCCGAGCTCCCACGCCACGCCCGCGGCCCGCAGTGATTCGTCGCACACCGCGTTCGACGGCCTTCCCTGCGGAAACGTTCGCACGCAGGCGACGGGTGAGCCCTTCAGGCGAAAGTCTTGATACGAGACGTACGCGCGATACGTCTTGCCGTGCTCCGGCTGCAGCACCGCTTGCTGCACGTTGCCGGTCACGTGGACCTCGCACCAGGGCTTCGCGGTCGCCGGGCTGCAGTCGGCCGAGGGGTTTCCAACCTCGGCGACGTGCAGCTCGACACGCGGGAACATGCTCGAGTCGTCCGTGCGATCGAACGCGGTCCAGTCGAGCTCGATGGGGAAGCCGCTGCTCGGAGGGGGAACGTCGATCGTCGCGGTCGCCCAACCCGTGCGGGCCTCGTCTCGCACTTGCAGACCGAGCACGTACGTTCCCCAGGCGTCCGGGACGAGGGTGACACCCAGCCCTTGGCTGCCCACCGTGAGCTTGGTCGTCGAGCCCGGTGGGACCGACGTGACTTGCCACCCGCGATCGACGATCGAGCCCGTGTGCGGTTTGCTGAAGCTCGCATCGCAGTCGACGGTTTGACCCGCCGTCGCCACGATCTTGTCGTGGCCGGGCAAGCCCGCGCCTGCGGTGCGACACAAGGCCACCGCATCGGGAGGCGGCCCACACTCCTGCGCATGCACCCGGTCGTGGTGAACGTGGATGTCGAAGGTGGTCGATGCGAACGTGACGATGTCCATCGGAGGCGCCGCATCCTGCTTGGCGGGGCACCCAGGCCCACCGAGCGTTTCGACGACGTAGATGTGAACACCGCTCGACTGACCGATGATCTTCTTCACCTCGATTGACTGCGCGCCCGGGTTTTGGCTCGTCGCTACGAAGAGCATCTCCTTGTTGAAGTCGATCTCCCGTGGTGCCGGTGGCGGTTGTGCGTCGTGCCGCGGGTCCTTCCAGATGAACAGCCACTCGTTCGTGTCGTGCACGGTGTAGAAGCCGGGCTTCTGCGCGACGAAGCCGGTCGTGGGCACGTGGAGGAACTCGATGTCATCCCCGACGTCGGGATTGGTGTGGTCGTCGATGGCCGCGCTATGGACGAGAATGCGATTCTGCTCCGTGCAGAACGCAAGCAGCCCAAAGAGCACCAAGCCAACCCGACGCATCGTTCCCCGCGCTTTACCGCATCGTCAAGGATTGGTCTATCCATCCGTGCATGTTCCACCCGAACGGTCCGACGTGGCTCGAGCTTGCCAGGCAGGCGCTGTCTTCGACGGAAGATGGCTATGATCGGCTGGCGCCGAAGTTCGATTACACGCCGTTTCGGACACCGGACGCGCTCGTCGAGGAGATCGCTCGGCGAATGGGCACCGTCCGCTCGGCGCTCGACGTGTGCTGTGGAACGGGCGCCGCGCTTCGCGCTATCTCGGCCACCGCGACCGAACGCGTGACGGGAATCGATTCGAGCGCCGGCATGCTCGCCGTCGCTAAGAACGTGTGCCCACCCCGCGTCGAGCTCGTCCGCGGAGACGCTCTCGACATGCCCTTCGACGCGGAGTTCGACGTCGCGGTGTGCGTCGGCGCGCTGGGTCACATCGCCGAGGCCGACGAGCCACGCTTCCTCGCCTCGATCCACCGGGCGCTCGTTCCGGGCGGGCGTTTCATGTTCGTTACGACGGAGCTCCCGCCGTGGACCGACCCCGTACGCGTCGTCGCCGAGATCTTCAACGGCGTCATGCGCGTGCGCAACGCCGTGTGGGACCCACCCTTCGTCATGTACTACCTGACGTTCCTCTGGCCGAACGTTCGCGGTCGCCTCGCCTTTGCGGGTTTCACCGACGTCGAGGTCGTGCGAGGGGCGTTTCCGAAGCCGTACGGACGCGCGCTCCTCGTCATCGCGCGCAAGTAGCGCAACCAGTGGCTACTTCAGCTCGCGCTCGATGCGGGTCTGAAACGCCGCGCGATCCGAGAGCACGATCTCGTCGTGATCGAGGTCGAGCACGATGCCCGGGTACATCGCCGCGACCATGTGCACGGTGTGAGGCGCCGCGCCCATCTGCGCTTCGATCTCACGCGCGAGCCTCGACCACGGCATGCGCACCGTGCCGTCCGCGCCGTGCGTACCCCAGGCCATGAGGTGCATGAGGAGCTGGTTGGCGAGACGGGCGGCCGTCGGCCCACCGCTCAGCGTGACGCGCTTGGTCGTGTAGAGATCGCGGAAGCGCTCGGCGATCGTGTGAAGCAGGCGGGCCATCCACGGCTTGAGCAAGTCGAGCTCTTGTTCCATCACGGGCCTCGTCACGACGAGCGCCGTCGTGTCCTCCGTGGCGACGACGGTGGCCGTCCGCGCGCTGTCGGTGAGCACGGCCATTTCACCGAATACATCACCGGCGCCGAGCGTCTTGAGGGCAGACTCGACGCCATTGAGGGTCTTTCGCACCTCGCACTGGCCCGACACGATGATGTACGCGGCGTGCCCCGCGTCACCCTCACGGAGGATCACAGTCCCTTTGGCGAACGTCGATTGCGGATACTCTCCGCCGCCGCGCATGAAGCGCAGGATGTCGCTCTTCAGGGTGTCGGTGTCGGCATAGCGATCGCTGCGATGACGGGCCATCGCTTTCATCACGATGCGCTCGAGCTCGGGCGGAACCCGGCCCTCTCCAACGATGCTGCTCGGTGGGACGTAATCAGCGACACGCGCCTTGAGGAGCGTTTCGTCGTAGCTCCCGCCGCGGTAGGGCGGCCTGCCGCACAAGATGTCGTAGAGCACCGCGCCGACCGAGAAGACGTCGCTCCGCGCGTCGAGGAGCACGCGGTTCCCCTCGGCTTGCTCGGGCGACATGTAGCTCGCGGTGCCGAGCACGGCGTCGCCCGTGTTGCCGCTCGGCGGGTCTGCGTCGTCGTTCTTGGGCGGAATGTACGACGCACGATCGGGCTGCGTGCCACGGACGCGCGCGATCCCCCAGTCCATCAGGTAGACCTCGCCGAAGTCTCCCATCATCACGTTGGCGGGCTTGATGTCGCAGTGGACGACGCCGCGGCTGTGCGCGAAGGCGAGCGCATCGCACATCTTCACGACGACATCGAGCAGATTGAAGAGGGCGTTCATGTTGTCGATGCCGCCCGGATGGGCGCGAAGCACTTCCCTTAGCGTGCGCCCCGAGACGAGCTTCATCGTGAAGTAGAGCGCGCCGTCACGCTCGCCCACGTCGTAGACGGGAACGATGTTCGGGTGGTCGAGCAAACCCGTCGTGCGGGCTTCACGAAGGAAGAGGCGCAGCATGCGGTCGTCTTCGCGCAGCATGGTGTGCATGGTCTTCATCGCCATGCGCCGTCCAATCGCGCGATCGACGACGAGGTGCACCGAGCCCATGCCTCCGCTCGCGACGAGGCCCTGATCTTCGAGCCGCTCGGCCGGTGGCTTGCGCATCTCCGCGATGACGTGGGCGACGTCGTCGACCGGCTCGATCGGTGCTTGCTCCGCGTGCGTCTCCGGCGCCGGTGAGCTCGGATGGTCGCTCTGCCTCTTGGCGTGGGCAGCGACAGTGCGGTCGATGTCGTCGCTCACGCCGTCCCCTCGAGGGCGAGGGGAGTCGTTCCGGTGAGCGCGCAGCTCTTTTCGTAGAGTGCTCGGGCGAGCTTCGGATCCTTCGCGCGTGCGCCCGGTGCCACCTCGCGCTCGTCCGAGAAGTAAGCGCCCGTCGTCTTCGCGAGCGCTGGATCGGTCGCGACCTTGACGCTCGTCCGCGCGCCCGATTCGACGCTGGCTCCACCCCCGCCGAAACCCGAGCGGAGAAGCTTGGTCGCGATCACGCCCGGATGAAGCGCGTTCGACGTGATCCGCGTTCCGTGAAGGCGCCTCGAGAGCTCGTTGGAGAAGAGCACGTTCATGAGCTTCGACGATGCGTACGCCTCGTAACCGCCGAAGTGGTGCTCGAACGTCAAATCGTCGAGGTCGACCTGGCCGCTCGAGTGGACGCCCGACGCGACGTGCACGATTCGACCTTGGTCAGCAGCACCGAGCGCCCCGATGAGCGCGTGCGTCAGAACGAAATGCGCGAAGTGGTTCACCGCGAGGGTGAGCTCGAAACCATCCTCCGTCACGGTGCGCGTCTTAGCGAAGACCCCCGCGTTGTTGATGAGTACGTCGATGCGGGGGTGCTTCTTCGCGAGGGCGTCGCCCATCGTTCGCGTCTGCTTCATGCTCGAGAAGTCGGCGACGGCGATGTCGACGTTCGAGGACGCTAGATCATCGGCGGCTTCTTGCGCGCGCGTCTCGGAGCGACCGTGGACGACGACGAGGAAACCCTTCCGAAGAAGCGCGACTGCTGTCTCTTTGCCGATGCCTTCGGTCGCCCCCGTGACGACCGCGATGGGCGGGCTCACTCGAAAGTGACCTCGATGTCGCCCGGCTGAACCTTCTCGAGCCGTGGCGGGATGGCCTTGAAGAGCGAAACGATCTCGTCACCCCACTTGCCGCCCGCGGCGCGCGGAAGATCCTTCGCGATCGCGTCGAGCTCCGCGCGGTGCTCGGTGCTGAACCCGAGCTCCTTCGCCAGCCGATCGAGGAGAGCCTTCTCCTTGTCGTCCACGTCGTCGTCAACGCCGCTCATCCACACGGCCGCGACGTAGGCAAACGCTTGGTCGCGCGCGGAGAGGCCCTCGAGCAGAATCTGATCGAACGGGAGGCTCTTCTTGAGCGCTTCGTCGAGCTTCGTGCGGAAGTCTTGGCTGAGGTTCAAGACCTCGGCCGCTCCGCGGACGCCAGCCTTCTCCTTGTCATCGAGGCGACCGTCGGCCCATGCAATGGCGATGAGCAGTCGCAACGTTTCCGTGCACGCGTGGGCGCTGATGGTGAGTCGTCGCATGTCCGCTGTTCTAAGCTACGACGCGGTGCCGAACAAGGGTCGCCGGCCACAACGTCGCCCCGGCGTTCGGCCCAGGCATGTCGTCGTCATCATCATCACGACGATCTTCCTCGGCCGGTGGCGCACGCCGGTCCAAAAACCGGTCCCAAAACGAAGCGCGCGCCTGCTCGACCTTCTGAAGCACGGGCGCGATGTATCACGAAAGGGGTGCGACGGGCAAACGGATGACGAATGTCGTCCCGGCGCCGCCAGCCGTTCGAAGGCTGGTTTCGCCGTGGTGCACGTCCACGATGCGCTTGACGACCGTGAGTCCCAAACCGGTCCCTGACGGACGTGTCGTGAAGAATGGCTCGAAGACGCGCGGCTGATGCTCGGTGGCGATGCCCGGCCCGGTATCTTCGATCTCGATGCGCACCGCGCCCCGGTCGTGGTGCATGCGCAGCGTGATGGTACCGCCGCGCGGCCCTAGCGCCTGGACGGCGTTGATGGCCACGTTGAGAATGGCCTGCCGGAGCAAACGCACATCCACGGGAACCGGTGGGAGATCGCTGTCCACTTGGCGATCCACGTGGATGGGCCCGGTGGCATCCGCGGTTGCCGCGTCGATCGCTTCGGTGACGATTGGCTCGATCCGCTCCGGCCGCAACGCCGCGCTGACGGGTCGTGCGAAGTCGAGCAGGTCGCCGACGATCTCGTTCATGCGAGAGGCTTCTTCCTCGAGGATGGCCAGCAACGTGGTGAGGCGCGTGTCACCGCCGGCGCTCGCTTGTTGGCGGATGGCGCCGATGGCGTTGAAGACGGCTCCGAGCGGGTTTCGGATCTCGTGCGCGACGATGGCCGCGAGCTCCCCGAGCGCGGCGAGTCGCTCGCGTTGAACGAGCTGCTCCTGCGCACGGGCGAGATCGGCATAGCTCTGGCGGAGATCATCGAGGAGGCGCTTCGCGCGAACCGCAGCAGCGAAGTGGGCACCCGCGGCCTGGAGCACTTCGACGTGGGAGGGTAGGAGCGCAGCCTCGTCGGCGTAACCCGTGTTCATCGCCCCAACCACCCGCGCGCCCGCGATGAGAGGCACGGACGTCGCCACGGCGAACTGCATCGGGGCGAGCCGCTCTTGAAGATCGTCGGGCATCTCCGACCATCGCCACACGACAGGTTTGGCCGTCCGGTTCACGACGCCAAAGATGGGACCCACGAGGGGGATGCGCGAAGCGCTTTCGACGATGCTCTCGGGTAGCCCCATGTTGAAGGCGAGGGTCGCCTCGGCCGCGCCCTCTTCGATGAGGTAGATGGAGAGCCACTTCGTACCGAGCAAACGCATCAGGCTCGATGCGGTGACCTGGAAGAGCGCGCGGAGCTCGCTCCCGGCGCCTGCGGCTCCAGCGATCACGTTGAGGGCCGCGAGCTCGTCGTTGCGCGCCGAGAGATTTGCGATGACGCGCGCAGCATCGAGCGCGGCAGACACTTGAATGCGCAGCAGGCCGAAGCTCGCGAGATCCTCCTCGAGGAGCCAATCTGCCATCACCATGAGGAGCTGCCACGGGCGCTGTTGGACGTCGATGCGAAGCGCTATCGCGCGACCGAGCGCGGCCTCACGGGCGACCGTGCGCGCGATTTGACCCGCGGCGGCACCGCCGAAAAACATGTCGGCGTTCAGCGGCAGGTCATCGAGGAAGGCGCTCCCTTCCTCCCACGCTCGCCGGGCGGCCACGTCCCACGGACCGCGAGCTCCGCGGACTTGGATGCGGGCTTCGCGTTCGAGGCGCTCCATCGACCCGTTGGGAGCGCCGACGTCGATGACCTCGAGACCGTCGTCGTCGCAAAGGATGCGGCCCCACGCGATGCCGAGCCCCACGAGACCTTCGCCGAGCACGCTGAAGATGCGCTCCTCCGCGTGCTCGCGTTGAACGGCAGCGCCCAGACCGGCGAGCTCGCGGAGATGGGCTCGCCTGCGTGCGAGGTGTGTGCGGTCCGCGAGCTCGAACATGACGTCCGTTCCCGCGCCGACCTTGATCCACACCTCGACGTGACGCGACGAGCCGTCCGCGTGGACGACGTCGAGCTCGTATGACTCGGGGACGAGCTCGCCGCGCAAGCGCCGCTCGTGGCGTTCACGGACGCGTGCGCGATCGTACTCGGCGACGCGGTCGAGAAAAGAGGCCCCCAGGAGCTCGTCGCGCTTCCATCCCAGAAACCCGACGAATGCATCGTTGACGTCGACGAGCAAGCCGTCGCGGATCACACCGAACGGGAGCACCCCGGACATCTCCAGCACCACTACCATAGCCCCCCCTACGCGACGCGCTAACATTCGAGCGTGGACGCGCGCAGGCTCGCACTCGTCGCCATCGCAGCGTGTGGCACCCCGTCGCCGATCGTACCCAGTGATGCCGGTGCAGAAGGCACGAGCGTGCCCGAGGCAGACGCGCCGTTCGTCATGGCCCCGCACGTGGCCTTTCCACCCATTCCGCTGAACGGTGGGGCCGCCCTCGCGTCGGCGAATCTGGTGATCGTGACGTTCGAGGCCTATCCGTTCGCCGATGACGTCGAGGCGATGTTGGATTGGATCCCGAGCTCGGCGTGGCTTACGGCGGTGGGTGCCGAGTACGGCGTCGAGACGCCCTCCGTGCTCGCGAAGGTGAGGCTCTCGGGCTCGCCGCCCGCGTTCGCCGCGGCCACGGACTTCACGACGTACGATCGTCGTTCGTGCCGACGGTTCAGCTCGTCCCCGGTACGGCCAACAACGGCACGTCGTCCGATCTCGTGTTCGGCGTGCCTGCGTCTGCTGCGTCCGGAACCACGGGGGTCGTCCTCGTGCACTCACTTCACCCCGGCGACGCCGTGTACTCCCTCGAGCCGCTCGTCGTCGTCGCCGACTGAGGGTGTCACTCCGTGTCGAGCTTGAGACGTGCCACACAGAGCTTGAACTCGGCTCGCGCGCGGCGAAGACGTGACGCGACCGTGCCGCTCGGGATCTCCAGCACGGCGCTGATGGTCGTCGTCGTCAGCCCTTCGAGCTCGTGAAGCACGAACACGTTTCTGAGGTCGTCCGGCATGGACTCGAGCACTTGCTCGAGCAGTTGCTTGGCCTGCTTGTCCGCGAGCGCCTGCTCCGGATCGTGGGCGTCGTCGGTGACGCGGGCGAGCACCGCATCTTCGCCGACCTCGCGCCGTCTTCCTTGCGCCCGGCGCGCGTTCGCGGCGACGCCGCGCGAAGTCGCGAACAAGAAGGCCCGCTCGCTGCCGTCGGTGATGGCATCGAGCTTCTGCGCGGTGATGATGAACACCCGTTGCGCGGCGTCGTCTGCGTCGGCTGCGGGCACGCCGAGGGCGCGCAGCGAGCGCCAGACGAAGTCGAACTGCGTCTCGACCAGGACCCGTAATCGCCGTTCGTCCAGTGCTGCAGCAATGTGCAGCGCGCGCGGTTCGGATCGCGAAATCGACATGACTGTCAGATGGATGACTGTACACTCACCCGGCATGCTCGTATTCGCCGCTTGCCGGCTGGATGCGTACGCGAAAGCGCGGTTTGCAGAGCTTTGTCACGCGGCATCACAGCAGACGCAGCTCCAGATCGCCGCGCGGCACGTGTCGCAGTACGAAGACCTCGCGACGCTCCTTCGTACCGTCGAGGGAAGCATCGTGTGGGCCCCTCCCATCGTGGCGGTCGAGCTCCTCGACGCGAAGCTCGCCGACGTCGTTGCGTTGCCAGAACGACACGGGCTCCTCACATCGAACGTCGCCTTCATCGTTCGCATGCAAGACGCGGCAAAGACGCTCGACGACTTGCGCGGTCGTCGGGTGATGTGGCTCGATCGTCAGAGCGCTTCCGGCTACGTCCTCCCGAGGCTTCACCTCGCCGCGCGAGGTCACGACCCCGACACCTTCTTCTCGAAGGAGGCCTTCGGCGAGACGCACCTCGCGGTCCTCGATGCCGTCTCGAACGGCACGGTCGACGCAGGAACGTCCTGGTGCCGCATCGATCCGAAGACCAACAAGACGCTCGATGCGGGGTGGATACGGTCGGACGGGCTATCGATTCGTCCCGTTCGCGCCGCCCACACCCTCGGCCCCGTGCCCAATGATGCCGTGCTCGTGTCGACGAAGGTCCGCACGACCGACCGTCTCCGGCTGGTGCGCTGGTTGCTCGAGCCCGACAAGGCGTCGCATGGTCCCCTCAAAGAGCTGATGAGCACGCACGTCTTTCGAACGCCCAGCCCCGCTCACTTCTCGGCGTTGCGAGAGATGCTCCTCGCACGAAAAATGCGCTGATGCTGAATCTGTGATCCGAAAGCACCGACGGAGACATACGTACCGTGGGGTGACGTGGTAATCGCCCACGGACCAGGAGTTACCGATGAAGTCCCTCTATGCATGCTTGTTCGTCGGGGTGGCCGGAGCTTGCTCGAGCGGATCGCACTTCGGCGACGACGGTGGAACCGACGGGTCGCCGTGCAACGGCTGCGACGGCTACACCCCACCGAACGACAGCGGCAATCAGTTTGGTGACACGTCATCGGACGCGTTCAATGACGGCGCCACCGCGGTGACCACCGTCTACGCCAACACCGATGACACCCTGTACTCGCTCGATCCGAGCACCAACGTCGTCACCCTCATCGGGCCGTTCGCTGGCAACAGCGATGCCGGAGACGACGACACCGTCACCGATCTCGCGGTGAACGCGAACGGTGACCTGTACGTGAACACCGAGAGCGCGATCTACACCGCGGCGCTTCCGACTACGATCCCTGGCACCGTCCAGCTGACGAAGCTCGCGTCGATCGCCCTCGCAACCGGGCAGAGGTTCTACGCGCTCGCGTTCGCTCCTGCTGGCGCCCTCGCGACGACGGAGGTGCTCATCGGTGGTGATGGCGACGGTGAGCTTTACGCCATCAATACGAGCAATGGCACGACGCAGGACCTCGGCAGCTTCGGCACCGACCCGAGCCACTCGGGTTATGACTTTGCGCTGTCCGGCGACTTGGTCTTTTACATGGACGCCACGAACACGCCGACGGGGCTCGCCACCATTCGCCCGTGCAAGCCAAAGACGACGACGTGCCTCGAGACGAGTGACTACCTCGCAGCGGTCGACATGGTCGCTCTCAAGACGGCCTACACATCGACGACGCCAGCGCCGTCGGTTCGCAAAGGCATTTACGGCGGGACATCGACCTCCGACGGCACGGGCACCAACTACGGCGACCTCTTCGGTTTGGGCGCGTGGGAAGGCAACGTCTATGCATTCGCTCGCAAGGACACGGCGAATGCGACACCGCTGCTCATCTCCATCGCGACGTCGGGGGGGAACGCGGGGCAGGGCTCGATCATTTCGTCTGCGTTCAGCTTCACCAACGGGTGGTCGGGCGCAGGGGTGACCACGACCGTCAGCGTGACCGTGCAGCCGCCGCCGAACTGAGGCTACTCTCGCGGTGGCATGGCGACGTCCGTTCCTGATCTGCTCCACCCATCGCCCGAGAACCGCATCGACGCCGAGCACACGCGACTCGCCATCGCGCTGGCGTTCGCCAGCGGGGTCGCCGGAGGGCTCTTCGCGGACGCCCTCGATCGCGCGACGGTACAGGCTTCGACGTGGCAGCCCGCGTCGTTCGCGAACGATCTCTTCGTGCAGCAGTTCGTCACGCTCTGCTTTCGACGGGGCGACGACCGAGACGGAGCGGTCTCGACGACGCAGATCGTCAAGCTCCTCACTTGCCCTCCGAAGGACAGCGCGGTCGTTCGCCACCGGCGGGCTGTGTTGCAGGAGCTCGTCGCGTCGCCGGAGCTCCGCGCTGCGCTCGAGCAGCTCCATGCGTCGCTGTGTCGTTTTCGAACGCTGCTCGAGGGCGCCTCTGGCATTGGGAAGTGGGATTCCAATCGGCGGCAGCTCGACATCCTCGCGGTCATCAAGGAAATCGTCGACGCCATGGCCGAGGGGTTCGCAAAAGCCCAATCCGGGCTCGCCGTCCTTCACACCTTCGGCAAGGCGGTGCAAGACGCGGAGCCCTATCGCTCTCTCTCCGATCTTCTCCGTTACGAGGAGAAGCTCGCGACGCTGAACCTCAAGGTGGGCGTCGGGGCGGACGGGCGCATCCGCGGGTTCGAGGTCGTTTCGATCCAGGAGAACGTCGGCAATCCGTTCGTGAGCTCCGTGCTCGGGCGGTGGCTCTCGAAGCTCGAGCTCTTCGTGCGCGGCTTCAAGTTCAGCGAGGGCGAAGTGATGGCGCGCTTGATCGACGCCGTCTTCGAGGGGCTCGAGGGGGAGGCCGTGCGCTTCGTGCAGCTCCTCGGTGACGTCGAATTCTATCTCGGCGCGCTCGGGTTTCGCGATCGCTCGGAGGCCGCGGGCCTCGCGGTGTGCTTGCCCGAGCTCGTCCCGCCCGATCAACCGCGCGTGCTGACGAAGCTGTTCAATCCGCTCCTCCTCGCGCACGGCCAAAAGCCCGTGCCGTGCGACATCCGAACCGACAGGCATGACACCATCGTGCTCGTGACGGGGCCGAACTCGGGCGGCAAGACGCGCCTGCTGCAGAGCATTGGTCTCACGCAGCTGCTCGCGCAGGCGGGCCTCTTCGTGCCCGCGCGCGAGGCTGCGCTCTCGCTCGCGCCGGCGCTCGTCGTGTCGCTCATTCAGGAGACGAAGGCCGACCAGGTCGAAGGGCGCCTCGGCATGGAGCTCATTCGCATTCGTGCGCTCTTCGAGCAGCTCCCGCCGGGTGCAATGGTGATCCTCGACGAGCTCTGCTCGGGGACGAACCCCTCCGAGGGCGAGGAGATCTTCGAGCTCGTGATTCGAATGCTGACGCGGCTTCGCCCGCAGACGTTCATCACGACGCACTTCCTCGCGTTTGCGGGCCGCCTCGAGCAGGAGCACAAGATCGCCGACTTGCGGTTTCTCCAAGTGGTGCTCGGCCCGAACCACGAGCCGACCTATCAGTTCGCGAGCGGTGTGGCGCAGACGTCGCTCGCGGGGCATGCCGCGGCGCGCCTCGGTGTCACCGGTGAGCAGCTGAATGCGCTCATCGACCGCAACATCGCGGCCACGCGCGGCTGAGCATGTCGACGTTCCTCACCAACAAGAAGATGGCGCCCGCGCTGGCTGCCCGCGTCGAAGCGAGCATTCGCGGTGACAAGGCGCCCACGCTGGTGCGCGCGCTGTCGAGGTTTGGGATCGTGGTCGCACTCGTCGCGCTCGTCGTGTGGGCCGTGATCAAGGGGCGCGAGGGTGGGCACATCCTCGAGCGTGAGCGGGCGTCGTTGCTGGATGCCGTACGCGTCGCGAGCGTGTCGCTCGGCGACGCTCGTGAGGCGATCGGGCGCGACGAAGGGTTCATCGAGCGTTTGGCGGGCCGCTATGAAGGTGATCTCGAGGCGAGCGAGCTTCGCGGTCCGAACGCGTTCGCCGCGGTGCTCGGGCGCCCGCTCACGTACGTGCGCGGGCCGATCGACGAGATGCGCAGCAGCGCGGGGATCGACAAAGCGGCCGCGTCGTCGTTCAAGGATGCGTTCTTGTTCTGCTTGCTCGATCCACCGCGTGCGCGCAACGAGGCCGCGTTGCTCGGGAAGGTGCGTGCGGCGTATACGAGCCCTACGCTGGTCGAGGAGCGTACGCGCAATGCGTATCGTCTTGCCGATGCGTATCGGGGGGTGCGGATGATTGACTCCTCGTGGGAGGAGCGCGCTCGGGGAGCGCGTGACCTTCGGGACGTGACGGCGCTGCGGGCGGAGCTTGATCGGACGCCTATCGAGCAGGCGAAGCGGACGCTTCATGCCGAGCTGCTTGTCATCGTCGTTGATGAAGTTGGAGATGCGACTTCGGCTGCGGAGCTCGATGGGGAGCGGGCGCATGATGTTCGGGTGGAGATTGTGGATATGACCAAGAGGGAGGTTCTTCTGAGGGAGAGGCGGCATGTGGATCCGGCGGTGTGGTCGTCGGGGGCGAGGGTGGAGTATGCGGGGGGGTTGGATGGGTGTGGGGTGGCGTTTGATGTGAGGATGTAGCTCCCCTCGGGCCGTGCTCGCTTCGCTGCGCGCGGCCCGGTCCCCTCCGGCCATCGGCCGGGACTGCGTAGGCTGCGTGCATCGGCCGCTGGCGAGGGGACGGGGTGTGGGGCTGCAATGTGATTGCGGGTGGGTCGCTCGCCAAAGCTTCCAAAGAGCGCCGCTTGCTCCTCAGGGCCACCGAAGGCCGGTCTCGCAATTCACGTGGCGCACCGTTGCGCCGGTGCGGGTGATGTCGATCACGCCGAGGACGATGGGGAGATCGAATCGCTTCGGCCCGACCGAGCCGGGGTTGAACACCGTCACGCCCTTGTCGTGCGCGGCGAACGGAACGTGCGAGTGGCCGCAGACGACGAGCGACGCGTCTTCGGCCTTCGCCATGCGGGCGACGTCGGCGCGGAGCTTCGGTCCGTTCACGGCGATGTGAAGGAGAAGGAGGTTGAGGAGCGTCGCGTCGCCTTCGTGGATGGCGATCGAGGATCGCGGAGCTCCGCGTAGCGATTCGAGGCGAAGCTCGATCGAGGATCGCGGAGCTCCGCGTAGCGATTCGAGGCGAAGCCTCTCGGGGGCTTGGGGGGCGGAGCCCACCACCTCGATCGTGACGACGTCGGGCAGGTCGGCGGCGCGCTCGTCGATGTTCCCGCGCACCGCGGTGACGGGCGCGTGGCGCTCGAGCGCACGAAGCACGGAGAGATCGCCGATGTCGCCGGCGTGCAGAATGTGATGCGGCGCGATCTCGCGAAGGCGGTCACCCAGCGCGGGATGCGGACGGCCGTGGGTATCGGCGACGGCCGCGATTCGAAGCGGGCCCGAGCCGAGCGCGAGCGCGGTTCGCGTGTGAAGGCCTCGCGCCTTCGGAGCGACGAAAAGGCGTTTCACCATCGTAGGCGAGGATGACATTTTGCTGGCACTGCGATCGAAGGGAAGTGAGCGGCGATGCGTTGCGAGCGTGACCCGTCGCAATGCGACATCGCGCACGCTCGCTACGAGGTGTATTCCTCGCACGTCGAGGTCGCATGATCGTCGTGCAAGCGCTTCACGTCGCTGCGGTATGTCGCACGTAGGCTCGTCGAGCTCGCCCCCACCGCGTGCGACATCCCTCCCACGCGATGCGACGTCGGCCCGTTCAAGTGCAAGGACGACCCGCGGCAGCGCGATTGTGCTCCGCGTCGCTGTACGCTTCCCCACGCTCGTGGCCGCGGTGAAGCGATCGAGTGAACTCGAGCAGAAACGCGCATTTAGCGCGCGCCGCGACTCTGCAAGACGACACCTGTACCCATAGAGTGAGCCCCGACACTGTGGAAGTGAGCCCCGAGGTGATGGAAGTGAGCCCCGTGACAATTTGCGCCTGCAACGCCGCTCCCACGCGTCGAAGAGTGACGGTGCTCGCGCGCACGGTGACGATGCGCGCGAGCCCTGTGACGATGTGCGCAAGCAATGTGACGGTGCGCGCAAGCGCCATGACGATGCGAGCGAGCAATGTGACGGTGCTCGTGCACACCGTGACGATGCACGCGCGACGGCGAGCTTTGTAAGCTCACACATGCACTGCGCGATTTGAACGGATCTTTTTGCGCGAGAAAATCTGCACGCGTTCCGCTTGCACAGTGACGATGGCAGCCAACACTATAACAGTGCTCGTGCACACTGTGACGATGCGACCGCACACGACGGAGCTGCACGCGCAAACATAGACGGGGCGATCGTCCACAGTGACGGGGCTCACTTCCATAAGGTCGGGGCTCACTTCCACAGTGCACGGGAGACTTTACAGAGGCGAGCTCATATGCGGCTTCGCCAGGATCATGAATGACTCCCACGAGTTACAGGTTTGTGCGAAGGAGGTGAGGTCGTCCTCTCGAAGCGCCTCGCTGCTGTTGTGAAGCGCATCAACCCGTGGCTCTCGGACGACAACGTGCAGAAGGCTGTCTTGCGAGTCCTCCGAACTGATCGCATTGTCCCTCGCATGCAGAGCCCCGGAGTCGTCGATGTCCGCAGCCACCACTCGGTGCCAGTAACCCTTGATCGCCTGGCGTCGCTCCTAGCGGAGCGAGGCCTCATGGTCTTTGCCCGGATCGACTTCAGTGGTGACGCAGAGCGCGCGGGTCTCGCGATGCGTCCGATGCAGATGCTCCTCTTCGGCAACCCGAAGGCGGGAACCCCGATCTTGATCGCAGCGCCGCGCGCCGGGCTCGACCTGCCGCTCCGAGCCCTTGCGTGGGAGGACGCCGACGGGACCGTCTGGGTCTCCGCGAACACTCCAGAGTACCTCGCTTCGAGACACGGCTTGACGCCAGACTTGGTCGCACGAGTCGCCGGTGCGGGGGCACTCATCAAGAGCGCAGCAGAGTAGGATCTTCACTTCACGTAGCGAGGGACGTGCAAGCCAACACGCAGACTCAACCACCGACGCCGGTGTACGGGCGACTCATCCACATCGGGCGCGGCGCGGTCGTGTGCTTTGGCGTCTCGGTCGCCATCCAGTGGATCATTCACGTGATCGACTGGGTCGAGTGGTCCGCCATCCGCAGTCGGACGGTGAGCGGATGGGTAGCTCCGCTCGAAGAGGTTCTCGGAAGGTTAGTCTCGGGGTCGCGCCTCGTGTGGTTCGTGCTCTTTCTCACATGGATCCACCGGATGGTGACCAACACAGTCGCTCTCGGACGCAAGGGGATGACGGTGACGCCAGGAAACGCAGTCGTTTGGTTCATCATTCCAGTCGCCAACTTCTACAAACCGTTCAAGATCGTCCGTGAGCTCGCGGCATGCTCCAGCCCGAGTCGCTCGAAGTTGACGCCACCGAGGTTGGTGGCGACGTGGTGGGTTCTCCTGCTCACCGGCAACCTGCTGAACCTGTCGGCATCGGCGCTCCGCACGTTGAAGGTGATCGACCTCGACGCGTTCATGCCGCTGGCCGTTGCCGCGACCTCGCTTGCGACTGGCGCAGCGATCGCGACCTACTTCCTCATCCGTTCGATCGACGCCAACCAGGAGCGACTACGCCGCCGCGCCCTTCGCAAGGCCGCTCGAGCGCAAGCTCAGCCCCCGGTCTGACCCGCCCCGTACGCCAATTCTTCTGTCGTGGCGGACGACGGGATGGCGTACCTCGAACGGAGCGGCGCCCAGTTCAACCTCGGAAAACGCACCGAGTCGCATGCCGATGCAGCGACGGCATGCGAGCTCGGTGTCAACGGCGGCTGCGCCTACGCCAAGATGCTCCGGCCGAAGTAAAGCCTACTGGAAGAGGACCGAGCCCCCAGCGGAGGTGCTCGACGACAGCGTGACCGTCGCGTTGGCTCCCCTCGGGCGGTGCTCGCTTCGCTGCGCGCCGCCCGGTCCCCTCCGGCCATCGTCGGCTCCCCATGCCGGGTGCTCACCGCCCGTGCAGAAGCCGTGACCCTGACCCTCCGTGTGCGTCGTGCCGTTTGGCGGGAAGATGTGTACGCGCGTTGCTCGTCACGCCCTTGTCGTGCGCGGCGAAAGGAACGTGCGAGTGGCCGCAGACGACGGGCGACGCGTCTTCGGCCTTCGCCATGCGCGCGACGTCGGCGCGGAGCTTCGGTCCGTTCACGGCGATGTGAAGGAGAAGGAGGTTGAGGAGCACCGACCTGCCTAAGCTGCACAAGACACCGCGATGGCGACCGATCTGCGAGCGTGCAACGATGACGACGTGACCGCTCATCGCCTTCGACTGCTCGGCGCGGCATCATGCGCGGCAACGATGCTCGCGTGTGGAGGCATCGACGACGACCGCGACGCTTCTGCCGCAGATGCAGCATCGAACGACACGACTGTCGTGGACGCAGTCGATGCCAGCGACCTGTTCGACGTCATGCCGACCTCGTGTCCTCAGGGTGGCTCACTCCAGCCAGGCGCGCCGTGGCCGATGGTGAATCGTTGTCCGTCGCGCGAGAGCCGCACCAACGAGCTGGTGGCGCAGGACCCGAGCGTGAAATGGACCGTTCAGACGAGTGGCGGCGGGATCCCTTCATGGGGCTATCAGTTGGGGCCAGTGGTCGCTGCGGACGGCACGGTGTACGTGGGCGGAAGCCAGCTCACCGCAGTCACGTCGACGGGTACCGTCAAGTGGACCTTCGCAGACGCATCCGGCCAAACACTGCTGGCTCCGATGGTCGGCGCGGACGGAAGCGTGTACGTGGGGACGCTGTCGGGAGGGCTCGACGCCATCGACGCAAACGGAAGTGTCGAGTGGTCGTTCGCTCCCGCGTGCGCGCCGAGCCTGCCGCCATATGGATGTCTTGGAGGGTTTCCGACGATCGCGAACGACGGGACGATCTACACGGAGGTCAACAACGGCGGGATCGACACGCTCAATGCGGTGAGCTCGAATGGGCAGGTCCGGTGGTCCTATGTGCCGACCGGCGCAAACCCTCCTGGCGACGTTGACACCATCACGATCACCTACGACGGAACCGTCGTCTTCGACCACTTCTACGAGCTGGTTGCGCTCAGTCCAACCGGCTCGCTCGACTGGACATGGACCAGCGGCTCAGCGCCCACCCAGGCATCCGTTGGTGCGCCGAGCGTCGGCTCGGACGGCACCATCTACGTCGTCACCGCCAACCCGAACGCTCTCCATGCGATCGGGTCGAACGGAGTCGAGATCTGGGAGTATGACCTTGGCAGCAGCTTCTACGCGAACGGGACAGCGCCGACGATTGCCGCTGACGGTACCGTCTACGTGGGCGGTGGCGGTGGACTTCAAGCCGTCAAAGCCGGACTGCCCGTCTGGGGGTTCGACTTCGACTTGTATGGAGAGGTGTTTTCACCGACGAGCATCAGCGGCGACGGCACGCTTTACGCGAGCAATTCGGTTGGGGTGTTCGCCCTCAGCCCGAGCGGCTCCGAGCTGTGGACGATCAAGACGCCAACCGCGATCCCTTGGTTTGGGGTCGCCATCGGCACGAGCGGCGTGCTCTACACGGTGGACGAGGATTCGGTGCTGTACGCAATCGGACCATGATGGCCTCGCTGGGGAGTGAAAGAGCACTCGAGCTCACGGAAGGTTCAAAACATGAACGGGCGAGCTCTCCGTGCGACCATCCGTCGAGCCGTTGGCCAGCTCGCCATACGTGTTATCGCCCCAGCAGAATGCACCCGCGACCGTGCGGGCACAGGTGTGGTCTTGGCCAGCGCTCACATCGAGGGCCTTGGGTAACGGTGACACGAGCACGGGCCCGCTCGATAGCATCATTGCGGTGCCGTCTCCGACCTGGCCGAAGTAATTCTCTCCCCAGCATTGGATGTCACCCGTCGACGTGACGACGCACGCGTGAGCGTTGCCTACAGCGACCTGCATCGGAGACCCCGGGACCGTTCGTGGAACAGCGGAGAACGTGTTCGCTCCGCCGGCGTCGAAACCGAGCTCTCCCACGTCCTAAGAGCTGCACATGTGTACGAAGCTCCGGCGGCGAGCTGCGTGGTCGTCACGGTCGTCGACGTGTCGAAGGCGCCACTGTCGTCGGATGGAGCATCAACTGCACCGCCACGCAAACAGGGCGGCGATCAACGACTGCGGGCGGATGAGTGCCATAGGTCTACGCGCACATACCGAAGGCCACCCCGCAAGAGCGCAGCATCGCTGAGAAAGCGGCCTTCTGGCGTGTCTTTCCTAACGCGTAGCGCGCCGCGCCCGTGCGCATCGCACGAGACCGCGTTTCCTGCCATGCTCGACATTGTGTAGGCCCATGATGACGGCGAGCCCCTTCGTGCTGTCCTGCTGCCTCGTCGCGTGCGGCGGTGAGGTCGTGAAGCCGCCGGCGGATGCCGATGCGGTGATGGACGCGATTGCCGACGCGACTCAAGACACGAGCGACGCAGACGCGGCGAGTTGCCTGATTGACGCATCGGGCGAGCCGCAGCAGTGCTCGACTGCCTCGTACTGGATCGCTTGCACCGGTCATCAATGCCTCACCAACACCCTCGATGACCCACAATGCGTGCTCGACCTCGATGCAGGTTGCGTGAGCGTGTGTGAACCGAATCAGTTCGGTGCCGCCTGCAACGGGCAAGGTCCACTTCCGGGCTTCGACTGCGACGCGTGTGAGGATTTTCCGTCGGGGCCGCAGGGCTTGATGATCTGTTGCTGCACCTGCACGCGTTAGTTTAGCTCGGCTCGCAAATCAGGTCGCCGATGGAGGCTACGCTTGCGAGTCCTCCAGAGTCATCGCATTGTCGCTCGCATGCAGAGCCCCGGAGTCGTCGATGTCCGCAGCCACCACTCGGTGCCAGTAACCCTTGATCGCCTGGGCTCGCTCCTCGAGGAGCGAGGGCTCATGGCCTTTGCCCGGATCGACTTCAGTGGTGACGCCGAGCGCGCGGGTCTCGCGATGCGTCCGATGCAGATGCTCCTCTTCGGCAACCCGAAGGCGGGAACCCCGATCTTGATCGCAGCGCCGCGCGCCGGGCTCGACCTGCCGCTCCGAGCCCTTGCGTGGG
>Ga0302326_10002770_pt1 | contig 42227 bp, 38 predicted proteins | sample Palsa_T0_3_FD_202264 | JGI IMG/M metagenome (GOLD analysis project Ga0302326, IMG submission 202264) | Peat permafrost microbial communities from Stordalen Mire near Abisko, Sweden - Palsa_T0_3 | ecosystem: Environmental > Terrestrial > Soil > Palsa > Peat permafrost | place: Sweden: Abisko...
TTCGGCCGGCGATGCGGTCTGCCAAATGTCCATCGACCGGAAGTGGCTGTGATCGGGCTTCGGATAGCTCACACCCCGGATGATCGCCAGCTTCTGGCTAGTCCATTGCTGACGCAGGCCTTTGAGCGCCGGATTGAGCCCGAGTTGCCCGTCCAGGTGCAGAACATCCTGTGGTGCATAGGCGAGCTCTGGCCGGGCGTCGTGATAGGCGTTGTCGGCGTAAGGGATAAGGGTGTTGATTCCGTCGTTACCGCCGTACAGCGTAACGAGCACGAGGACTCCGCTGCCCGCGGCCAACGGCCTTTCCTGCCCGGCGTGCATCAGTTCGGGCAAGGTGACCCCCATGCCCCTCACGCCCATGGCTCCTGTCGCTAGGCCGACGGCACCGAGACCGGCACTGGCAAACAGGAACTTGCGGCGACTCAAGTCAGGCATCGGGCACCTCCTTACGACGTCAGGTATTCGGGCGAGTTGACGGCTGCGGCGGTTAACTGAACTGGGTTGTCCACCAATGGTTTCAGCGCGTTGGCGGTCCGGTCCGACCACGAGCCGACGCCGATCAGGTAACCGACGGCATCGATGCGGTCGTCGGCAGCGGTGCTCTCGACAGAGGACAGATCACCGGCGCGCGCGAGTTCGGTGGCGGCGCGCAGCCGCACGTCGGCGCTGGCGGTCGAAAGCCACGCCCGGCCGTACGGCCAGCCGCCGACGCTGGGGGGATAAAACGGCCGCTGGCCCAGCGCTCTGAAGGTGTTGTTGACCATCTTGACCCGTGTCGGGTTGTCAAGCGGAACTCGCAGTGAACGGATCACTCCGACCGTCCACTCGGCCGGAGTGTTGACGATGGCGGCCCGGCTGCCAACGAAATCCTGGTCGGTCAGGATCGCGCGGGTGAGAGCCTTCAGGTCGCGCTTGGGACCGTAGGCGGCCACGACGCGGTCGAGTGCCTGCTGCGTCGGCGGATCGTCGGAGGCCAGCTGCCGCCAGAGTCGGCCCGCCACGTAGTCCGCCGACTTCGGTTGGGCCAGCACGCTATCGCAGAACCCCGCCGCGTCGAAGTTGCGAGTGACACCGAACAGCGTTTTAGCCGTGCCGTCATGCCGCTTGGGTACCACCGTGGTGCGTCCGCCTGGCCGGATCGCCCACCCGGTCAGAGCCCTGGCTCCCTCCTTCACGTCCTCCTCGGTGTAGCCGTTGCCGTGCCCGAGCGTGAACAATTCCATGAATTCGCGGGACAGGTTTTCGTTGGGTGCCTTGGCGGTGTTGGTCTGCGCGTCCAGCCAATGCAGCATGGCGGCATCGGTCAGCATTGAGTAAGCCAGGGAGCGAAAGTCGCCGAGCGACAGCGCCCGTAGCTTCTGATTCTGCGCCCCCATGTGGGAAGCCTCGCGGACCTTCTCGGCGGAGGTGGCGAAGTGGTTGTGCCACAACAATGTCAATTTCTCGTGGAGCGGTTGTTGAACGGCCACCATGCGCCGCAGCCACCAATCCGACAATTCCGACAGCTGGCCAGACAGCTCTTGGTTGTATTGCTTGTGCGCCGCCTGCGTGGCGCCTTTACCGGGCGCTTTCAGCGGATCGAAAACGGGCATCGGTGTAGTGACCGCACCGGGGTCGGCGTCAGGGTTTGCGTTCAACGCGGCGTCGACGTAGGCCGGCCAATCCTTCGCGGCGACAGCATCGACCTGCGGCCCCGTCACCCCGAAACCGGCGCGACGCAGCATGCGTGCGGTGGTGATCCACCGGTCCGACTGGCCAGCCACAGAGGGAGTGTGCCGGGGCTTTCTTGCGATCTTCTTGCGGTCCTGGTTTGAAGGCGACTGTCGGCCTAGAACGTGCTGGTCGGTCGTACGCGGTTGGCCATGTCGATCAGGTTGTAGCGGTGCGCCTGGGTGGGCGCAACGCGGGCCAATCCACGCAGAGATGCTTCGACGCCGAGCCGCAACCCGTGCTCGGTGAACGGAAAGCCGAGTATGTGGTTGGTACTGGCCTCGTGCTCGCCCAGCCAGTCCAACGCGCTGCCCAACACCAGCGCGCGGATCTGCAGCACGCGAGGCTCAGTCGGCGGCAGAGCCTCCACTCGTCGTGCGGCGTCGCGGATCTGCTCTTCGGTGATCTCGCTTGCCGACCGGCCGGACAGCAGAGTCACCGCGCTGGTCAGCCGCGCTGTTGTGAAATGCCTTGACGTGGCGGGCACTTCGTCCAGGGTGCTTACCGCACCCGCACGATCACCTTCGACGGACTGCGCTCTAGCAAGACCGAAGGCCGCTGAAACGACCCCGTCATCGGTCTTCCACACCTCTTCGTAATACATGTGTTCGTCTGAGCTACCAGCCAATTCGGCCGTAGCCGCCAGTGCCATCTTGGGCGCCAACTCGCCGGGGAAGGTGTCCAAGACCTCGCTGAAATGCTTGATCGCCAACGCATAGTCGCCGGTGAGCAATTCGGCCACCCCGCGGTACCAGACCAGCCGCCAGAGCCAACCGACCCGGTCGGCCAGGTCGTCGAGTTTGCGGGTGGCCTTGGCGACGTCGCCGAGGTCGAGCAATGCCCGCACTTCCATCAGCGGCAGCTCGATGGACTCCGATAAGTCGATATCGTCCGAATCCATTGCGCCGTGCCGGAATGCACGCAGCGAATCCAGCGTCTGCACCGGCTGCGACAACACAGTCGCCTGCAGCAGAGGCGCCGCGACGTCGGCCGGATCTACCAGCGGCACCTGCAGTGCGGTGACGATCTCCTTCGCGGTCAGCTTCTCCGCATGCACGTGACCGTCCAGGTACACGTCGGTGTGGGCGACCAGCAGGTCTTCCCCGAATGTCGAACGGCTGCGGGAGAATATCGTCGACAGTCCCGGCCGCCGTACACCGGTGTCCTGGGCGACGACTTCGCGTAGCACACCCGACAGCTGCCCGGACATCTCTTCTGCGGTGGCAAATCGTCGTCGCGGATCCGGATCGATTGCGCGGCGCAGCAATCGGCCGAACGAGTCGTACTCGGTCAGTACCGGATCGTCTTCAGGAAGCCCGTCGACGTAGCGGCCCCCGCGGGCACGCAACTTCAACGTCAGCGCCGCCAAAGTCCGTCCGACCGTGTAGATGTCGGTGGCCACCGTCGGACCGGTCCGCACGATCTCGGGTGCTTGGTAACCCGGTGTGCCGTAGAGGTAGCCGAACGAGTTGATCCGCGACACAGCTCCCAGGTCGATCAACTTCAACTGTTCTTCGGTGAGCATGATGTTTTCCGGCTTCAGGTCGTTGTAGACCAAGCCGAGGGAGTGTAGATAGCTCAGTGCCGGAAGGATTTCCAGTACGTAGGCGATCGCTTCGGCGACGGTCAGTCGGTCGCGTTTGCGGCGTTTGAGCGATTGCCCACCGACGTACTCCATGACGATGTAGCCGACGGGTTCGCCGTGGCTGTCGAGGTGCTCGACGAAGTTGAAGATCTGCACGATCGACGGGTGCACGACCTCGGCGAGGAATCGCCGCTCTGCCATCGCGATCGCCTGGGCCTCGGCGTCGCCGGAGTGCACCAGGCCTTTGAGTACCACCGGACGATCGTTGACGTTGCGGTCGAGCGCCAAGTACACCCAGCCCAGTCCGCCGTGGGCGATGCAGCCCTGGATCACGTACTGGCCGGCGACGATGTCACCCGGATTCAGCTGCGGCAGGAACGAATACGGACTTCCACAGTGCGGGCACCAGCCCTCCGAGAGCGCCTTGCTTTCGTTGGTGGATCGACCGACCGGCCGTCCGCAGTTCCAGCAGAACCGCTTGGATTCCGGCACAACGGGATTGGGCATCAATGCTTCGAGCGGATCGATGTCGGGAATCCGTGGAATCTCTACCAGCCCACCGCCCAGGCGTCGCACCGGTGCGCGTGTTGCCGATTTCACCCGATCCGGCGGCTTGATGTCGCCCGGGTGCATGGGCAGATCGTCGTCGTCTTCATCGTCGAAATCGGGCCGGAAGATCGCCTGGGTGGCGATCGGGCGACTCTGAGCGGACGAGTCGACCATCGAGTCGAACGGCTGAGTGCCTGGACTGGCGTCGTCGGTGTCCTGGTGTTCCGGTTCTGCCGGTTGGTCGGCCATCAATCCACGTACCTTGGGATGGGTGGCGCGGGCGCAAGGCCGAGCACCGTCAACCATTTGCGGTACAACGCATTCCAGGTTCCGTCGCGGCGGATGCGTTCGAGAGTGCCGTTGACGAACCGAACCAGTCCGTCGTTGTCCAGCTTGACCCCGACGCCGTAGGGCTGAGTGCCCAGATTGGGCCCCACGATGTGCAGATAGGGATCCTGGGAGACCAGCCCGGCCAGGATCGAGTCGTCGGTGCTGACCGCGTCGACCTGCCGCTGCTGCAGCGTCACCAGACAGTCGGCCCAGTTCACCACCTCGATTACGGTCACCGGCGGCGAGATCTCGCGGATCCGATGCAGCGACGTCGTGCCCTTCGCCACGCAGACCCGCTTGCCGGACAGGTCGGCCGGCTTGGTGATCGGGGAGTCGCGAGGGGCGAGGATGCGCTGCGCGGCGTCGAGATAAACGGTGGAGAAGTTGACTTGCTTGCGCCGGTCGCAGGTGATCGTCATGGTCTTCACGACGACGTCGACCTCAGCCTTCTCCAGCGCGGTGACCCGCTCGGCCGATGACAGGATCCGGTACTCGACTTGCGACGGGTTGCCGAAGATGTCGCGCGCGATCTCGCCGGCGATGTCGACGTCGAAGCCGACGATTTCACCGCTGATCGGATCGCGGAAGCTGAACAGGTTGCTGCCGATGTCCAGGCCGACGATCAGCCTGCCGCGGGCGCGGATGTTGGCCACCGCGGCGTCGGCTTCGGCCTGATCGCTGAACGGGCGCAGGCTGGCGGTGGGATCGCATTCGTCGGCGGTCTTATCCGGCGGCAGTGGTGGCTTTGGCGCCATCTCCTGCATACCGGCCGGGGTGGGCGGCGGCAGCGTCGGCGCGGGCGAGACGACCATGGCACCGGACTGGCCGCACCCGGCCAGGATCGTGGCGATCGCCAGCGCGGCGAAGCCGCGCGCAGCGGGTCGACACCATGTTCCCGTGGCGATCGCCAGCGCGGCGAAGCCGCGCGCAGCGGGTCGACACCATGTTCCCGTGGCGATCGCCAGCGCGGCGCTCAGGGTCCGGAGCGGATGCGACGTCATCGGTACTCGCTCAGCCGGGGCCACAACCCGAGAGCGACCGCGACCGCAGCGCCCAAGCTCAACACGATGGCGCCCACCGTGGCACCGGCAAGTCCCGCGCGTGCGTTGAGAACGTCGTCGCGCAGTTCGTGGCGACTCTGCTCCATCGCCTTACCCAACGCGCGGTCGAGTTTGTCGAACGCGGGAGTGGAGTCGTCCGCGCCGCTGCCCAGTGCCACCTGGGTGGCGGCCCGGTAATTACCGACTGCGATGTAGGAGTTGATCCGGTCGTCGGCTCGACGCCATTGGTTCAGCACCGCACCGGCATCCTGCAAGTCGCCCTTGTCGACGGCGTCGCGTCGGGCGAGGTATTCGTCTAGTTGCTTGTGCATGGCGTCGATGCGTTCGTAGAAGGATTGCTTGCGGACCTCTTCGTCCCCGCGCCGAATCAATGACAATGTCTCGTCGGCTCGCGCCTGCTGCGCAGCGATGGACATGTTCGTGACGGTCTTCAGTGACTCTGCCGCAGTGTTTTTGGCGCTCCGGCTTCCGCTGGTGGAAATCGCGAGCGCGGTACCCACCCATACCACCATAACGAGAATTCCCAGCGCACCGGCGACAAGACCGGGGTTGATCCGCCGTTTGGTCCGACGGGCCAGCCACCGGTGGGAGAACGCGCCGAAGACCGCCGTCGCGAACACGACGAGAATCACCGGCGCCGGAATCTGGGTCGACGCCGTGGTTTCCAGGTCCACCCGTTCCGATGTCTCGCCGTAGAGCCGCTGCGCATCCGGCAGGATCTTCGACTGCATGAGCGTCGACGCCTCAGACAGATACGACGACCCGACCGGGTCGCCGGCCCGGTTGTTGGTGCGGGCGATCTCGATCAGCCCGGTGTACACCGCCAACTCGGCGTTGACCCGTCCCAGCAACTGCACCAGCGGCTCGTCGGTCAAACCGCTGGAGGCCCTGGTCACTGCGACCGCTGCGTCGGTGATCGCCTGCTCGTAACGCTGCCGGACGGGCTGCGGCTCGGCCTCCGCGATGAAGGCGGTCGCGGCGGCAGCGTCGGCCACCGAGAGCGTGGTGTAGAGCCGTCCGGCGGCGAACGCCAGCGGCTCGGTGTGGCTGAGCACCGTGGTCAGTGCATGCTGCCGCTGATTGATCGTGGTCGACGTCGCGAACGCACTGAGGCCGCCGAGAATTGCCAGCACGAGACCGATCGACAGAATGCGACCCGGAGTCGTCGCGACGAACCACCAGCGGGGGTGGGCCGGTTCGATTGGCGACCGTGAACCCAGCGGCTCAGTCGACGGGTGCGCCAATTCAACGGTCACGTCTGTTCGAACCTCATCTTTCCGGCGTGCGTGACTCGAACGGTATAAGCGAATTCTAAGAGCTAGCCAACAAGATGCGGGGATGTCGGGCCTGATTGCCGGGACCATCTCAACCCGTGGACCGAAGACGCGGCCTCGGGCTGCTTATTCTGAACGCGTGCGCGGCGACGGTGATGGATGGGTGGTGTCCGACATCACTGGCAAGGCTTATTGGGGTGTGCACGGTGCGGCCGGTCTGTTGCTACGGGCGCCACACCCCGACGGCGCGCACGCGGTGTTGCTGCAACACCGGGCCCCGTGGAGTCATCAGGGCGGAACCTGGGGTCTGCCCGGCGGTGCGCGCGACAGCCACGAGACCCCCGAAGACGCCGCCAAGAGAGAAGCCGAGGAGGAGGCCGGCCTGCCCCGCGATCTGCTGTCGGTGCGGGCGACCGCCGTCACCGCTGAAGAAAGCGGTACCGACTGGACCTACACCACCGTCCTCGCCGATGCCGACGAGCTGCTGCAGACCGTGCCGAACATAGAGAGCGCCGAACTGCGCTGGGTTGTCGAGGACGAGGTGACCGCGCTGCCACTGCACCCTGGATTCGCGGCCAGTTGGCAGCGGTTGCGCGCCGCGCTGGAGCTTGTGCCGTGGAGCCCCCGCGATCAGGCTCGGGCGACTCCGGCGCGCACGGTCGAGATCGAGAACGGTGGGCTGGTGTTGCGCATCGTGGGCTTGGCCGACTAGACGAGGGCCGAACGGAGCTGCTCAGCTGCGTCCCGTGGATCCTCGGCGCCGGTGATCGCGCGCACCACCACGATGCGCCGCGCACCGGCGGTCAGCACATCGCGCAGCCGGGTCGCGTCGATTCCGCCGATCGCGAACCACGGCTTGTCGGTCGCGGACTCGGCGGTGGACCGCACCAGCGGCAGACCGGGTGCCGGACGTCCGGGCTTGGTGGGAGTCAGCCAGCACGGCCCCACGCAGAAGTAGTCGACGTCCTCGGCGATCGCGGCGGCGACCTGCCGGTGGTCGTGTGCGGACCGCCCGATCAGCGGGTCTTGGCCGACGATGTCGCGGGCCACCGGCAACGGCAGGTCGTCCTGGCCGAGGTGCAGCACGTCGGCCCCGGCGGCGCGGGCGATGTCGGCGCGGTCGTTGACGGCCAGCAGCGCGCCGTGACGTCGCGCGGCATCGGCCAGAACCTCCAGGGCTGCGAGTTCGCTGCGGGCCTCCAGCGGCCCGAATTGATGCTCACCCGTCGAGCCCTTGTCGCGCAGCTGAATGATGTCGACCCCGCCGGCCAGGGCTGCGTCGGCGAATTCGGCCAGATCTCCGCGCTCACGGCGGGCGTCGGTGCACAGGTAGAGCCGGGCGTCGGCGAGCCGGTGGTGGGATGGGTGCACACCGCGACGCTAGCGACTACCGTGGGGATCCGACACGGGAGTCCCGCGACCGGGGGCTGAGAGTGGGCACGTCGGCCCGTACCGTCACACCTGATCCGGATCATGCCGGCGAAGGGAGCGGAAGGTGCCAACGGACTCGGGAACGCTGGCCGTCATCGGCGGCGGCGTCATCGGGCTGTCCGTGGCCCGCCGCGCAGCGCAGGCCGGCTGGTCGGTGCGGGTGCACCGGTCCGGGCAGCCCGGCGCGTCCTGGGCGGCCGCCGGAATGCTGGCGCCGCACAGCGAGGGATGGCCCGGCGAGGAGCGACTGCTGCAACTCGGACTGGAGTCGCTGCGGCTTTGGCGGCAGGGCGAATTCACCGACGGTCTGCCGGCTGATGTGATCACCGCGCGGGAGTCGCTGACGGTCGCGGTCGACCGCGCGGACGTGGCCGACCTGCGTACCGTCGCGGACTGGCTGTGCGCCCAGGGCCACCCCGTGGTCTGGGAATCGGCGGTCCGTGACGTGGAACCGATGCTGGCGCAAGGCATTCGGCACGGATTTAAAGCGCCCACCGAATTGGCGGTGGATAACCGCGCCCTGCTCGACGGATCGGCGACGGCCTGCGAGCGCCTCGGTGTCGAGTGGGACGGTCCGGTCAGCGACCTGGATTCGGTAGCGGCCGACGTCGTCGTGATCGCGAATGGAATCGACGCACCGTCCTTGTGGCCCGGTCTGCCGATTCGGCCGGTGAAAGGCGAAGTGCTCAGGCTGCGCTGGCGCCACGGGTGTATGCCGTTGCCGCAGCGGGTGATTCGGGCCCGGGTGCACGGGCGTCAGGTATACGTGGTGCCACGCGCCGATGGGGTTGTGGTGGGCGCCACCCAGTACGAGCATGGCCGCGACCTCGCGCCGACAGTGTCCGGTGTGCGGGATCTACTCGACGACGCGTGCACCGTGATGCCCGCGCTCGGCGAGTACGAGCTGGCGGAGTGCCTCGCCGGGCTGCGCCCAATGACGCCCGACAATCTGCCGCTGGTCGGCCGCCTGGATGCGCGGACGCTGATCGCCGCCGGCCACGGCCGGTCCGGTTTCCTGCTGGCGCCGTGGACCGCCGAACAAATTGTGTCCGAACTGAATGTGGTTGGAGCGCCAATATGCTGATCCGCGTCAATGCAGATGATCTCGAGGTCGACGACCAGACGACGGTCGCGACGCTGCTGCAGTCACTCGGCTACCCCGACCGTGGTATCGCGGTGGCGGTCGACCACGCCGTGGTACCGCGATCCAGTTGGGCCACAACGCTTTCCGACGGAGCGCACATCGAAGTGCTGACGGCGGTGCAGGGTGGTTGACTCGAAACTGACGATCGCCGGGCGCAGCTTCACGTCGCGGTTGATCATGGGGACCGGCGGCGCGGTCAATCTCGCCGTCCTCGAAGAGGCTCTGGTCGCATCGGGCACCGAATTGACCACCGTCGCGATGCGCCGGGTCGACGCCGCCGGCGGCACCGGCATGCTCGAACTGCTGAGCCGGCTCGGCATCACACCGCTGCCCAACACCGCGGGCTGTCGCAGCGCCGCCGAGGCGGTGCTGACCGCCCAACTGGCCCGCGAAGCGCTCGGGACCGAATGGGTCAAGTTGGAAGTGATCGCCGACGAACGCACACTGTTGCCGGACGCCATCGAATTGGTTCGCGCCGCAGAGCAACTGGTTGACGACGGCTTCGTGGTGCTGCCGTACACCAACGACGACCCGGTGTTGGCCAGGCGACTCGAGGACACCGGCTGCGTGGCGGTGATGCCGCTCGGTTCACCGATCGGCACCGGTCTGGGCATCGCCAACCCGCACAACATCGAGATGATCGTCGCCCAGGCCGGCGTCCCCGTCGTGCTGGACGCCGGGATCGGCACGGCCAGCGACGCCGCGCTCGCGATGGAGCTGGGCTGTGACGCGGTGCTGCTGGCCACCGCGGTGACCCGCGCCGCCGACCCGCCCGCGATGGCCGCGGCGATGGCCGCAGCCGTCACCGCGGGTTATCTGGCCCGCCGGGCCGGACGGATCCCGAAGCGGTTCTGGGCTCAGGCTTCCAGCCCGCCAGGCAGTTGAGCCGAGCCCTGTGAGCCGCTACGTGGCGCTGGGCAGCTCGATGGCCGCCGGGCCCGGCATCCGGCCATCCGCGCCGGGGGCCCCGCTCGGGTCCGGCCGATCGGCGCGCAACTACGCCCATCTGGTCGCCGAGCAACTGAACCTCGACCTGGTTGACGTCACCTTTTCCGGTGCCACCACAGCGCACGTGCTGGCCGAGCGGCAGCGCAGCGCCCAGCCTCAGGTCGACGCGCTGGACGGCTCCGAAGAGCTGGTCACCATCACGATCGGCGGCAATGACGTTGGATACGTGCCGCTGCTGATGGCCGCGTCGCTGCCGGCGATTGTCCGTCGCCTTCCGCCGCTCGCGGGGCGCCTGCGCGAATTGTTCGACCGCGACGCACGTGAGCGTGCGCTCGATGACGTGACTGATTCTTTGGTTGAGGTCGGCACCGCGGTGCGCCGTCGCGCGCCGCGGGCCCGGGTGATCTTCGTGGACTACCTGACGCTGTTGCCGTCCGACGGTGTGCCCGCCGCTCCGTTGTCGCAGGAGCACGCCGACCTGGGGCGTCTCGTCGCCGCGCGTCTGGAAGACGTCACGGCGGCGGCCGCGCAGGCCACAGGCTGCGAACTCGTCCGCGCGGGACGGGCCAGCCGTGGCCACGACGGCTGGTCGGCCGACCCGTGGGCAGTGGCGGCGGGTCTGCCACTGCCATGGCGACCGGCGCCATTTCATCCCAACGCCGCAGGTATGCGGGCGGTAGCCGACCTGATTCTGACGCAGGCCGTTAAGGACTGATTAGTTTCTTGACGCCCGGGTAGATCTAACGGGGCGATTGCAGGGACGCACCGCCGAGGGATTTATCCGTCGACATGACACTGAGAAAACACGTGCAAAACCAAGACTGCGACCACGCGGCGTTCTTCTATTACTCGGAGAACGAGTACGTGGACTCGCTTGTGCAGTTCATCCGCGAGGGGTTCGAACGCCTGCAACCAGTCCTGCTCGCGGTGCCCGGGGACAAGTTGGAGTCACTTCGCGATGCGTTGGGGAACGCCGCTGACAGCGTGACGACGGCGGACATCACCGAGCTGGGCCGAAATCCCGGGCGCATCCTGGCCGAGGAGCTGGCCTTCGTCGACCGCTATCCGGGCCAGCACGTGCGCATCGTCGCCGAGCCGGCCTGGGTGGGCCGAACTGATTCGGAATACCTCGCGTGCATGCAGCACGAAGCACTGATGAGTCTGGCGTTCGTGGGTACGGAGATGACCGGTTTATGCCCATATGACGCGTCCCAGTTGGACGAAAACGTGCTGGCCAAAGTGCGCCTCACGCATTCGCAGATCTGGATGGGCGGATTGCTGACCGACTGCCCGGAGTACGCCGTCGAGGCCGCGCTCGACCATTGCAACCAGCCACTGGAGACCCACCCGGCGGCGGTCACACACACCGTCGAGCGGCCCTCCGGTCTGGCCGGCGCGCGCCGCTGTGCCGAACGCTACGGTCGGCTGCTGGGGTTGTCTCCGGGCCGGATGGCCGATCTCTTACTGATAGCCACCGAGTTGGCGACCAATAGCCTCGCCCACGCCGGGGGTGCGTGCCGGATGGCGTTCTGGTACGACGACGGTCACGTGGTTTGCGAGGCACGCGACATGGGCCACTGGGAGGATCCGCTCGCCGGACGCCGACGGCCCGCTATGAGCGGCTCGGGTGGATATGGGCTCTTCGTGGTCAATGCGATCGCCGATTTGCTGCGCACCCATACGACATCCACCGGCACAACCATCCAGGCCTATCTCCGGCTCGACGATTCATCCGAAGCCGTGGGTTGACGGCTCAATCCGGCGTGGACGTCTAACGTGGGGCGCGATGCTTAACAAAACACCGCCCATGGTCGTCGCCGTCGCGCTCTTGTTCGCCATCGGCGGATGCGGACAGTCCGGTACCGCCAACTCGCTGAAACCGGTATCAGCTCCCGACTTCGCGGCGTCGCTTCGCGGGCGGGTCACCGCCGACGCGATGATGGCGCACCTGACCAAGCTGCAAGACATCGCCAAGGCCAACAACAACACCCGCGCGGTCGGCACCCCCGGCTACGAGGCGAGCGTCGACTACGTCGTCGGCAAGCTGCGGGACAAGGGATTTGACGTGCAAACCCCGCAGTTCGAAGCTCGGGTCTTCCACGCCGAGCCGGGGTCGGTGACCGTCGCCGACAAGAAGTTCGAGGCGCGGGCGTTGGAGTTCAGCCTGGCCACCCCGCCGATCGGGGCGACCGGTCCTCTGGTTGCCGTGCCTGTCGACGAAAGCCCCGGCTGCAACGCCGCGGACTACGACAACCTGCCGGTCAACGGCGCGGTGGTGCTGGTGGATCGCGGCACCTGCCCGTTCTCCCAAAAGGAGAAGGCCGCCGCGGAACACGGCGCTGTGGCGATGATTGTGGCGGACAACGCCATCGAGGAGAAGATGGGCGGCACCCTGGGCGAGACCACGGATGTCAAGATTCCAGTGGTCAGCGTCACCAAATCCGATGGCGCACTGCTGCGCACGATCATGGGGCCTGCAACGGTGCAACTCTCCGCGGAGACCAAGAACATCTCCGCCCGTAACGTCGTCGCTCAAACCAAGACCGGATCGACCAGCGATGTGGTGATGACCGGGGCGCATCTGGACAGCGTCCCCGAAGGACCGGGCATCAACGACAACGGTTCCGGTGTGGCCGCGGTGCTGGAGACCGCTCTGCAACTGGGCAGTTCGCCGGGGATTCACAACGCGGTGCGGTTCGGCTTCTGGGGCGCCGAGGAGCTCGGTCTGATCGGATCGCGAAAGTATGTCGAGTCGCTGGATCTCAACGCGCTGAAAGACATTGCAATGTACTTGAATTACGACATGCTCGCGTCGCCGAACCCGGGCTACTTCACCTACGACGGTGATCAGTCGCTGCCATCCGACCAGCGGGGTAGTCCGGTGGTGCCCGAAGGCTCTGCCGGCATCGAGCGTTCACTGGCCGCCTACCTCAACTCCGCAGGCAAGACCCCGCAGGACACGTCGTTCGACGGCCGATCCGACTATGACGGGTTCACCACGGCCGGGATTGCATCCGGCGGGCTGTTCTCCGGTGCTGAAGTCAAGATGACGCCGGAGCAGGCGAAGCTGTGGGGCGGTGCCGCCGATCAGCCATTCGACCCGAACTACCACAAAGAGACTGACACCTTGGATCACATCGACCGGACCGCATTGGGTATCAACGGCGGCGGTGTGGCCTATGCGATCGGCTTGTACGCCCAAGATCTTAGCGGCCGCAACGGAATTCCGGTCCGCGAGGACCGGACCCGCCACACGCTCTCGAAGTAATCGAGCCGCTGATCACAAACCCGGCAAGCAGATCGGGGCGCCGTAACACGGGGGCGGCCCGTGCGGCGGCGGAGTAGCGCCGTCCCACACCAACTGCCCGACGTTACCCATCCCGCCGACAGGGACCCAGAACCAGGTGTGGCAGATATTGGTGTCCCAGCGGACGTCGTCCATCGGCAGGGGCTGTCCCGGGCACCACTGATGGGGCACGGAGAAGTTGTCGGTAGGAAACGGGTTGTGGACCTGGGGCGGTGTGGCTGAGGCGGTCGCCGAGGCCAGGCCCAAACCGGCTGCCGCGATGCCTCCGGACAGCACCGCGGCGGTGATGACGTGCTTCGAATAGCGGGTGATGTTCATGTCCACCAAACTAGGAAGCACTGTTGAATGAATCCTTAATACGCTGCGCTAGTCGCCGGTGCGCACGAATTTGTCTTCGAAATCGCCACCACTGCAAGCACTTCCGGTTGAAACATTCGAGCCGTGCCCGATCAGCAGCGGAATCGGATCTTGCAGGTCGGTAGGTAGCGGATACTCCGCGGTGATCTTGACCTGCGTCGTACCGCCGAGATTGCACGGCACGGTGCCGACGTCGTTGCGGGTCCATTTACCGGCAGCGAAAACCAGGGGCACGACTCCGTCGGGGGCGTGGAACATGCTCATGCACCGATCGCCGGTGCGAAGACATTCGGTCTGCACCGTGAGATCGTCTTGTCCGGGTGCGGAACCGCCGTTCGCGTAGGTGATCGCCTCGTGGTAGCGGCCATGCAGGGCCGATGCCGGGGACACTGCCCGCGGCGGCAGGGCGGCCGGATCGGGAACCTTGGCGGTGTCTGCGTCGCCAGTGCGGGTGAACGTCACGGTTCGCTTGCTGGCGTTGCAACTATTGGTGGTGCCCCGGGTCGTTTCGCCCGACAGAGTTCCATCGGATTGCGGGTGCAGGGTGAACACCGCCCAGACTTCGACAGGGGCGTCGTTGCACTGAGTTGACCCGAGGCCCACCGCAATCCAGCTGCCACCCACCTGGTCGAACACCAGATCCGAGACGAGCACGATACCGCCGCCGCCCAGGTATGACGCCGTCGCAACGCACCCGCCCGCCCTACACACCGAGCGCACGCCCCAGGCGGCGGCCATCGGCGGAGCACCCGCGATCGGCTTACCGTCCAGATCGGTGCCCGGCCCGTAGTTCGCCCGGTACGTGCCGTCAAAGGTGTGCGGTGTGGGGGCGGTGACCGGCTGCATGGCGTCGCCTCGTTTACTGTGCTGCACGAAGGTGACGCCCGCGAACACCGCGGCGGCGGCGACGATGAGTGCGATGGCTGCCGCAATCATCAAGCGAGGAGTCTTGATTCGCTGTCCAACAGTGATCAGGGTGGGCGCAGGAGCTGGTGGGCCTGGTAACGATGGGGGAGGGTCGTGGACCTGGACGGGAGACAGGCGGAGCTGATTGCTCAGTTCTCCGGCGAAGTCTCGGCAGCTCGCAAACCGATCACCGGGGGCTTTGGCCATCGCCTTGGCCAGCACCGGATCCAGTGCCGCCAGTTCTGGTCGGCGTTCACCCAGCGACGGTACCGGTGCCGCAACGTGTTTGGTGATCACCACCGCAGGATTGGAGTCGACGTAGGGCGGGGCGCCGGTCAGCAGATCAAAAGCGGTGCACGCCAGCGCATACTGGTCGGTGCGGCCGTCGAGTAGCTCACCGCGCAACTGCTCGGGCGCGGCGTAAGCCATGGTGCCGACGGCCATATTCGTCGAGGTCAGTCCCGACGGGTCGTCAATCAGCCGCGCAATACCGAAGTCGGCCAGAAAAATCCGTTCCGCATCGGGATCCAGCAGGATGTTGGCCGGTTTGACGTCGCGGTGCAGCAGACCCCGTTGGTGTGCGTAATCCAGCGCCGAGGCCACCGCGGTGATGATCTCCAGCGCCTGCTCGACAGGTAGTCCCGCACAGTGTTGCTCGCGCACCAGCCGGGACGCGTCGGTGCCGCCCACGAAGTCCATCGAGATCCACAGCTGCCCGTCGTATTCGCCGCGGTCGTGGACGCCCAAGATATTGGGATGCGACAAGCTGGCGGTGAGTTCCGCCTCGCGCAGAAACCGGGCGCGGTACTGCGGATCGGCAGTCCATTCCCCGGGCAGCACCTTGAGCGCATCCTGGCGAGGTAGGCGCGGGTGCGCGGCCAAATAGACCGTGCCCATTCCGCCGGCACCGAGCACACGCAGGATCGTGAATCCTGCAAACAGTTCGCCCACCGACACCGGCATGGCCGAAATCCTATGCGGACGGTTTGGCCAACATGATCAATTCGGTCCGCCGAAAGCTATGCTGCTGTTGTTTACTGGCGAACCTGATGGGCGCGTAAACGTCATGATGAGCGATGGGTCAGGCACGGGGCCGGTCTTTGCGGCACCGCCGACTGCCGGACCTGACGACATCGCGGCCCAATTCGGTGTGTTGGGTCCCTTGCAGTTGCGCGTCGGTGGCGCGTCGATACCACTGGGCACCCCTAAACAGCGGGCGGTGCTGGCGGTGTTGATCGTCAACGCGAACCGGCCGGTGGGCATCGACAACTTGATCGGCGCGGCCTGGGATCAACGACCGCCGCAGGGAGCGCGAGCGACATTGCACGCCTACATCTCCAATCTGCGCCGGCTGTTGAGTGGCGCCGGCGTCGACCGCGCCGCACTGGCCAGCACACCGCCGGGATACCAACTGGTCATTGCCGAGGATCAATACGATTTCGGACGCTTTGTCGCCGAGAAGAATGCCGGACTACAGGCCGCGGCTGCCGAGCAGTTCGACCAGGCAGGCCGGCACCTGTCGGCCGCGCTGGCGCAGTGGCGCGGTCCGGTCCTGGAAGATCTGCGTGACTTTCAATTCGTTGAAACCCTCGCGGTTGCGCTCGACGAGGAGAAGGTGGTCGTGCACATCGCCCGCGCCGAGGCCGAGATCGCTTGCGGCCGAACACATGCCGTGATCACCGATCTGGAGGCGCTGACCGCTACACACGGCTACCGGGAGCCGCTGTGGGCGCAGCTGATGACCGCTTACTATCTGGCCGACCGCCAATCGGATGCTCTCGACACCTACATGCGGCTGAAAACGTTGCTGGCTGAAGACCTTGGCATCGACCCGGGATGGACGATACGGGAGCTCTACGAGCGGATCCTGCGCCAGGAAGCGCTCGATGTGCGCAAGACCGCGCAGTCGCACGCCGAAGACACCATCGTCGCAGGGTCTGACAACGCAATTCGGACTCGTCGTCCGGTGACGGCGGCTTTGAGGGGTGCGGACGGCCGAAGCCACGCCCTGGCCGGAACGGCCACCCGGATAGGTCGCAGCCCCGACAACGACATCGTCCTGTCCGACGCCAAGGTCAGTCGTCACCACGCTGTCATCACTGACGACGGCAAGAAATTTCTCATCACCGACTTGGGATCGGCCAATGGAGTACGGGTAGAACGACGACGCATCGATCCCAGCGCCGAGCTCCGCGAGGGTGATCGGGTTCGCATCGGCGACCAGGAATTCACCCTCGAAATCAACTCTGGTCTCGCATCTTCTGAAGCCACTTAAGGATTCGTTCAGGCCGTCGTCGGATTCTGTTGCACAACCGGATCGACCGATCAGAAGGACTTCCGATGACCCACCGGCCCGAACCACCCCAGCTGATGCCGACCACCGTCTCCGACGGGCGCGCTCCCGGTGTGTACTACCGCATCGACGGCGAACTCGTGCCGGTGCTGCACATCTGGCTCGACGGCAGCGTACCCGTGTTTTTCGAACATCACATCGTGCTGTGGAAGGACCCGGCGCTCGACATCGGGGTCAGGGGAAAAGGTGCACTCAAGCGGATGGTCGCCGGAATGCAACTGCTGTTGACCGAGGCCCGTGGGCCCGGACAGATTGCATTTTCCCGCGACGGTGCCGGGCACGTCTTTCCGCTGCATCTGCGCCCCGGTTGCGCCATCGAAGTCCGCGAACACCAATACCTCGCGGTAACAGGCAATGTCGAGTACGGCTTCGTCCGCCAGAAGGGCATTCGAAACACGCTGTTCGGATCGACCGGGTTCTTCGTGGACCGGTTCGCTGCGACACAGACCGAGGGCGTGGTGTGGCTGCACGGCTACGGCAATGTCTTCGAGAAGGTTCTTGCTCCCGGCGAGCAGATCGACGTGGAGCCGGGAAGTTGGATCTACCGCGACGAGAGTGTCCGGATGGAACCGCAGATCTATGGCCTGCGCACCGGATTATTCGGCGGGACAGGCAATCTCATCTTCAACCGGTTCACTGGCCCGGGTCGCGTAGGCATCCAGTCGATGTGCGTGGACATGTCGACCGACTCCGACCGCTGAGCATTAAGAATCCATAAAGCTCCGCCCCGCACAGTGATCAGGCATCGCGTCAGAACTAGACATAGGAGCAGAAATGAAACGCGAACTCATGATCACCGCCGGTGCGGCAGCAACACTCGCGGCCGTGTTGGCCGGTTGTTCACACCACGACGGGGCCGTCAGCGTCGGCAACGCCGCGGTCGCCCCGGCCGGCTCGTCGAACACGAAGGTGCTCGTCGACGGCAAGGACCAGAACGTCAAGGGCAAAGTTGCCTGCACCACCACCGCCGGCTCCGTCAACATCGCCATCGGTGGTGGATCCGGTGCGGGTGGCGTTCCGACCGGGATCGGCGCCGTGTTGACGGATGCCAATCCACTTGTCGTCAAATCCGTTGCGCTCGGCAACGTCAACGGTGTGACGTTGGGTGTGGGCGGAACCACCGGCAAGGCCCAAGCCACCAAAGACGGCAGCACCTACAAGATCAGCGGCACTGCCAGCGGCGTGGACATGTCCGATCCGATGGGTGGCCCGGTGAACAAGTCCTTCGAACTCGACGTCACCTGCCCCTAGCGGAGGCCCTGTCCCGTCACCGGGTTTCGCAGCGGCGACAGCCGGTGACGGGCGGACCGACACCCCATCCAATCACTCTTCAGAAAGAACCTGATTCATGAACACCCACAACAAGCCCATGGTCCTGGTACTCGGGGCGATCGCCGCCCTTTTCGCATTCTCACTCGTCGTACGCTTCGCCTTCCTGAGCCAATTCGGCCTGCCCGGCGGGTGGCTCCTCTACTTCGCACTGCCGATCGGCGGTGTCGGCACGATCGTTCTTCTACTGCTGCGGTTGGGCCTGATCAATGTCGGCGGTCGATCGATCGCGCCTGTTCAGCAGTGGACGTCGGCCGATTCGATATCGCAGCGTCTGCACGAACTGGAGACGCTGCGCGCCAACGGCACCGTGTCCGACGTCGAGTACACCGACGAGCGAGCCCGGATCATCTCTGGACGCTAAACGATTGCGGCTCAATCGATCTGACTGATCCTGGGCATGACCTCGTCCCCGAAGCGCTTCACAAAGCCTGCGGGGTCGGGGTTTCCCGGGAATGGTCCGGTGTTGATCAACTGGACTCCGAACCGGGCCAGTCCCTCGGCCGACTTCAGGTAGCCATCGACATCGGCGAACGGATTGAGGAAAAGGCCTACCGTCTTCTGGATCTCAGCGAAATCGCGGCCCACGGTGTCGCAATGGCGTTGCAGCACATCGAGTTTGTGAGCGACCACATCCAACTCGTAGTCGGTCGAATTCCAGACATCAGCGTACTGCGCAACCATCCGTAGCGTCTTCTTCTCACCCCCGCCACCGATCAGAATCGGGGGCCGCCGAATCGGCCGAGGCTCGCAGATCGTTTCGGCCAACTGGTAATGCTTTCCGTCGTACGGGCCGTCGTTGTCGCTCCACATCTGCTGACAGATCTGCAGGGTCTCTTCGAGCATCTCGAATCGTTCGCGCACCGGCGGGTACGGAATTCCCAGTGCGAGGTGCTCCCGCTCGTACCAGGCGGCTCCGATTCCGAACATCGACCGGCCCTGCGAGAGCACGTCCAGCGTCGTCACCGTCTTGGCCAGCACGCCCGGATGGCGATAGGTGACCCCGGTGACCAGCAACGTCAAAGTGATGCTGGCCGTCCGGCCCGCCAGGTAGCCCAGCGACGTGTAGCCCTCCAGGAACGGATCCTGAGCCCGCCCAACATTTTCCATCTGAAAGAAGTGATCCGCCAGCGTGAACACCGACGCGCCGATGTCCTCGGCGGCCGTGGCGGTCGCGAGCAGCGTCGGGGCCAGCGTCGCCGGGTCGCCCGGTAAAAAGTCGATGTAGTGGATACCTACGTCCATTGGTAACTCCTTCGCTAATCGTTTAAGCGCTGAAGCAAGGCCAGCGCGTCGTTGATGACGCGGCGTTCCCGCTCCGAGTAGCGCTCCTGGATGGCACGGGCCAGCCATTCCTCGCGGACCTGGCGGTCGCTCTCCGCTCGCCGGCGTCCGGCGGCGCTCAGCGAAACCACCTGGCGGCGACCGTCATCGGGGTCGGGTGCGCGACGAATCAGACCGTGCTGGTCGAGGGCGGTCAGGATGGTGGCCATCGACTGCGGTCGCACCCGCTCCGCTGCGGCCAGCGCGCTGGCCGACGAAGCACCCTCTTTCCATAACCGGGTGAGCACCGCGGTCTGCGACGGTGTCAAACCGGCGCCGGTCGAGACTTCCTTGAGCTGACGACGCAACCGGCTGAACATCACCCGCAGATCCCGGGCCGCCGCCGCTGCCGGCTCGCTGATCCCGCCCACGTCGCCAACCCTACACTCGACAGTGCAAACTGTACAGTTAAAACTGTCTATCGCGGGCAGCCGACGGCGCGGTCAGGTGTGCGGGGGATCAAGCCGGTCAGCGTGCTTGTGAATGGCGGATGGCATTCCCGCCCAGATAGGCGAGGTATCCGATCAATCCGACTGTCGCCAGGCTGCGAGTCTGCTTGCTGCTGAAGCCGAGTCCGAGCACGGTCTCGATGCTGCCGTTGGTGTAGAGGTGCTGACGGGTGTTGCGGGGGAATGCCGATTTCACAATCGGCTCGAACAACCGCGGGCTGGTGAAGTGGGCCAGTCCGGTTCCGGCCAATGCCAGCCCGGAGTAGCGGGCCACCCGATTGCTTCTGCGAGACATTGCTTCTCCCTAGCTGATTGCGTAGTCGCTCAGTGGAAAATTCGACGCTTCTTCGATTGCCGTAGAGGTGGCCATCGGACGCAACAGCGAGGGCTCGCCGCTGGGATTGAAATAGTAAGAACGAGACGTGGCGCAGTTGCCGAGTATCCACAGTGAATCACCGAGCAACTCGGTCATGCGGTCGAGATAGCGCGCGTTGGCCTCTTCGGTGACTTCGAAGGTATCCGCTCCTCGGCTTTTCAACTCGCCGAAAAGCCGTTCCATCAGCCGCATCTGGTACTCCATGGTGTTGAAGAAGTTCAATCCCAAGAAGGCGAACGGGCTGGCCAGGCTCAGATAGTTCGGGAAGTAGGGCATCGATACGCCTTGATACGCCTGAAAACGGGTGTCGCGCCACCACTTTCCGAGGTTGCGCCCGTCGCGGCCGATCACCTCGATGGCCGGGAAGTTGGCCTCCCATAAGTCGAATCCGGTGGCCAGCACCAGCGTGTCGATGTGAGTCTTCGACCCGTCGGCGTTGACGATGCCGTCGGCCTCGACGCGCTCGATCCCGTCGGCCTGCAGGTGTACGTGCGGTTTGGCGAAGCTGCGGAAGTAGGTGTTGGAGAACGTCGGCCGCTTGCAACCGAGGTCGTAGTCGGGGGTGAGCTTGCGGCGCAGTTCTTTGTCGCGAATCGCGATGAACTGGTTGATCTTGCACAGGTCCGCCGCAGAGATGTTGAGCCGACGGAACAGTGGGACCCGGTAGCGCACCAGGCCGACGGTGATCATCAACTCGTAGATCGAGTCGGTGATCGCACGAACCGCCCGCTGCGTCCACGGGAAGCGGGCGAAGAGTCGCTTCGCGCGATCAGAGAAACGCAGGTCGATCTTCGGCGCGACCCAGATCGGGGTGCGTTGATAGACGGTGAGATCGGCGGCCTTGTCGGCGAGTTTCGGGATGAGCTGTACCGCGGTTGCGCCGGTCCCGATGATCCCGATCCGGCGGCCGGTCGGGTCGAAGTCGTCTTCCCACTCGGTGGTGTGGATGACCTTGCCCTCGAAGCTTGTGATTCCGGGTATATCTGGTGTCTTCGGTTGGGAGAGGAACCCGGTCGCGGTGATCAAGTACCGCGTCGACAGCACATCGCCACCGGACAGTGCCACCTCCCAGCGGCGGGTCTCGTCGTCCCAGCGGGCGCTTTCCACGACGGTGTTGAACCGCATGTGCTTGCGCACGTCGTACTTGTCGGCCACCCCCGATGCGTACTGCTTGATCTCCGGACCTGGGGTGAAAAGCCGCGACCAGTTCGGATTCGGTTCGAAGAAATACGAATACGTCGTGGTGGGGACGTCGACGGCCAGGCCCGGGTAGTGGTTCACGTGCCAGGTCCCGCCGAGGTCGTTCTCCCGGTCGAGGATGACGAAGTCGTCGATACCCATGCGCTTGAGCTGGATTGCCGCGCCGATACCGCCAAAGCCGGCCCCGACGATGAGGACCTCGAAGTTCGCCGAACTCATGGCACGACAATATACCCGGTACCCCTGGTACTGGAAACCTCTGGGCGCTAGCTGGGTGTGGTTTTCGTTGTCGTGCTCGCGCTGGATGCCTTGTTCTCGGCGAGCAATGCGGCGTTGTCGTCTTCAAGGTCCAGGATGCGGCCGATGCCGGCGAGGTTGACTCCGGCGGCCACCAGTTGGCTGATCCGTCGGAGGCGAGTCAGGTCGTCGGCGCTGTAGCGACGGGTGCCGCCGTCACTGCGATCGGGAGTGAGCAGGCCGTGGCTTTCGTAGAGCCGTAACGACTGCACCGCAATACCGGAGAGTTCGGCGGCCACTGAAATGCCGTAGACACCGTGGCTCGCGGCGGGCTGGTCCTGAGTGTCAGGTTGCTCGTTCGTCAAAATCATCCTCGGCTACTAATAGAGGAAATATTTGTAGCATAGTTGCGGCTTATTGTCACCCCTGGTATATAAAACCTATATACGCTGGCATAGATTTCGCTAGAGTCGATCTTGCGGATCCGACCGTCGGGAGGTGCCGTGTCATCCCGCTCGCGCGTCGACCCACCGGGCGTGTTCACGTCGCTAGCTGAGATCGCCCGAGACGCCTCGACGCCCAGGGAGCTGTACGCCGCAGTATGTGTGGCTGCGACTCTGACGGTTCCCGGCTGCGACCATGCCAGCCTGATGATTTGCCGAGACGGTGCGTACCGCACAGCTGCGGTGAGCGACGCCACTGCGCGCCAGATCGACAAGCTCGAATTGGCGCTGAGCACCGGTCCGTGCCTGGATGCCATTGAAGAGTGCACAACACAGATTCAGGCCGATTTGACCACAAGCAGCCGGTGGCCGTCCCTGGTGAACCGCGTTCTCGCTGAGACACCGGTGCGTGGCGCTTTGAGTGTTCGATTGCCGGTGGACCATGCCCGGGAAGGCGCGCTCAACCTGTTTTCCGACAAACCCAATATGTTCGACGAGCGATCGGTCGAATGTGCACTCGTGTTGTGCGCATTCGCCACCGTTGCCACCAGTGCCGCGGAGCACGGCGAAGACGCCGCCTCGCTGCGGCGCGGGCTGGCCAGCAGTCGCGCAATCGGCAAAGCCATCGGCATGCTGATGGTGCTCAACGACGTCTCGGAGGACGACGCCTTCGGCATGCTGCGCCGGACATCGCAGGAGACCAACGTCAAGCTTGCCGACGTCGCAGCCGACATCGTGCGTCAGCGCAGCCTCTCCGCGGTCGAAGACGGCGCGTGAGTCAGCCGCGGCTGAGCAATCGCAGCGCCGCAGCCACCGCCAGCCCGGGCACGTCGAGCGTCTTGGAGCCCAGATCGTGCCGTGCGCCAGCGATCTCGACGAGCTGGGTCGGCGCCGAAATCAACGCCGCCGCATCGCGCACCTCGTCGAGCGTTCCGAACGGGTCTGACGAGCCGTGGGTGAACACCGTCGGCACCGCGATGTCCGGCAGGTGTTCGGTGCGGGCGCGTTCCGGCTTGCCCGGCGGATGTACCGGGTAGGAGAACGGCGTCAGCACGTCCACTTGGGCCTCCTTCGCGGCGACCACCATCGAGGTCTGCCTGCCGCCGTAGGAATGCCCGCCGGCGATCAACGGGCCGTCGGCAAGCCCGCGGCAGACGGTGATCGCCTCGACGATGCCGGCCCGGTCGGAGGCGGCCGACCCGGACGGCGGACCCTTGGGTCGTCGCCGGCGATACGGCAGGTTGTAGCGAACGGCGAGCCAGCCGTGCCGGGCCCACTCGTCGCAGAGTCGCTGCAGTAGAGCGGATTCCCGGTCCCCACCCGCACCGTGTGTCAACACGACCACCCCGGACGGCGTGCCGTCGGGCTCATGCGCGACGCCCGCGATGTCGTCGAGGTTAATGGTGCCGCTCCTCCGCATCGCTTCGCCCTGCATCGTCGCCGGCGCTGCTGGTCACGACAACCTGAACATCGCCGACACCGGGCCGTGGCCGTGCCCGAGTGGGTAAGCGGCACGCAGACATTCGGTGACCCAAGCTTTGCCGAAGGCGACGGCGTCGGGCACGGTGTAACCGTGTGCCAGCGCGCACGTCGTCGCGGCGGCCAGCGTGTCACCGGCGCCGTGGTCGTGGCCGGTGTCCACCCGCGCAGCCTCGAACTCGTGAAAGTCCTTGCCGTCGAACAACAGATCGGTGCTACTGGCTGAGCCCTGCAGGTGACCGCCCTTGACCAAGGCCCATTGCGGCCCAAGCGCGTGCAGGGCGCGGGCGGCGTCGGCCTGGGTCGTCGCGTCGACGACGTCGATGTCGACCAACAGCCGCACCTCATGCAAATTGGGTGTTACTAAGGTCGCCAGCGGAAACAGCTCGGCCCGAAGGGATTCCAGCGCGCCGTGGTCGAGCAGCGGATCGCCGTGCATGGATGCACAGACCGGATCGACCACGAGTGGAATGTCCGCTCCGTGCTCGCACCAATTCCGCGCGACGGCCGCGATGATGTCTCTCGACGCGAGCATGCCGGTCTTGGCGGCCTGCAGCCCGATGTCGTCGCGTACCACCTCGATCTGGGCGGCGACGACGTCAGCCGGTACCTTGTGAAAGCCCTTGACGCCCCACGAGTTCTGCACGGTCACCGCCGTCACCGCGCACAGCGCGTGCACGCCGAGCAGGTTGCAGGTGCGAAGGTCGGCCTGCATGCCGGCGCCGCCGCCGGAGTCCGATCCGGCGATCGTCAGCACTCGCAACGGCGTGCTACCGCGCGGCGCCAGCGGAAGGTATTTCACGGGACGAGCGGCAGATACACCCGGTTACCGTGCTCGGCGAACTCGACCGACTTCTCCGCCATGGCCGCCTCGATGGCTTCCTCGCTGTCGAGCCCGTGCTTGGCGGCGTAATCCCGGACATCCTGCGTGATGCGCATCGAGCAGAACTTGGGGCCGCACATCGAGCAGAAGTGCGCACTCTTGGCGGGTTCGGCCGGCAGGGTCTCGTCGTGGTATTCCTTCGCCGTGTCTGGGTCGAGCGACAGCGCGAACTGGTCGTTCCAGCGGAACTCGAACCGCGCCGTCGACAGCGCGTTGTCGCGCTCCTGCGCGTGCGGATGCCCCTTGGCCAGATCGCCTGCGTGGGCGGCGATCTTGTAAGCGATCACGCCGTCTTTCACGTCCTTGCGGTCGGGCAGGCCGAGATGCTCCTTGGGCGTCACGTAGCACAGCATGGCGGTGCCGGCCTGGGCGATGATCGCCGCTCCGATCGCCGACGTGATGTGGTCGTAGGCCGGCGCGATGTCGGTGGTCAGCGGCCCGAGCGTGTAGAACGGGGCCTCCTCGCACAGCTCTTCTTCCAGCCGAACGTTCTCTACGATCTTGTGCATTGGGACGTGTCCCGGGCCTTCGATCATCACCTGTACGCCATGGGATTTCGCGATCTTGGTGAGCTCACCCAGCGTCCGCAGCTCGGCGAACTGCGCGGCGTCGTTGGCGTCGGCGATCGAGCCGGGCCGCAGGCCGTCGCCGAGCGAGAACGTCACGTCGTAGCGGGCGAAGATCTCGCACAACTCGTGAAAGTTGGTGTACAGGAACGATTCCTGATGATGCGCCAGGCACCAGGCGGCCATGATCGACCCGCCGCGCGACACGATGCCGGTGACCCGCTTAGCGGTCAGCGGCACATACCGCAACAGCACCCCGGCGTGCACGGTCATGTAGTCGACGCCCTGCTCGCACTGCTCGATCACGGTGTCGCGGTAGATCTCCCACGTCAGCTCCGTCGGGTCGCCGTTGGCCTTTTCCAGTGCCTGATAGATCGGCACGGTGCCCACCGGGACCGGTGAATTGCGCATAATCCACTCGCGGGTGGCGTGAATATCCTTGCCGGTGGACAGGTCCATGATGGTGTCCGCGCCCCAGCGGGTCGCCCATACCAACTTGTCGACCTCTTCGGCGATCGACGACGTCACCGCCGAGTTGCCGATGTTGGCGTTGACCTTGACCGCGAAAGCCTTGCCGATGATCATCGGCTCGAGCTCGGGGTGGTTGTAGTTGGCCGGGATCACCGCTCGACCGCGGGCGACCTCGTCGCGAACCAACTCGGCCGGCATCTGTTCGCGGGCGGCGATGTAGGCCATCTCGGCAGTGATCTCGCCGGCGCGGGCCCGCTGCAGCTGGGTGCCGCGGTCACGAACGACGCCCGGACGCGCCGACAGCCCGACCGTCACGTCGATCGCCGCGTCGTCGTCGGTGTACGGCCCGGAGGTGTCATAGAGGTCAAGGTGCTCGCCGTTGGACAGGTTCACCCGCCGGAACGGCACCCGGAGATTGTGGCCGTCGGGCCCTGGTACGTCTCGGTAGACCTTGCTGCTGCCGGCGATCGCGCCGGTGGTCACGGTTGGTTCGACTGCTAACTCGGTCATTGCGTTGTCTCCCTACGTCGGCATTACCCGATCAGGTTCGTACGGTCGACGGCCCCGAGCCGTCCTCTCAGCGCACCGGGCGTGCGCTCCCGTGTTGTCGTGCGGTGCGGTACATGTTTCGCCGTGCAGCCCCACGCTAGCGCAGCCTGAGCACCGCGCGCAGGGGTGCGGGAGCTACTGGCCGAATTAGTGGGCAAGCTCTGCCATCGGTGGAAAGATGATCGGCGTGCGCGAGGTCGCCGATACCCGGATTGGCACCGATGCCTGGCCTGCTCGATGGCCGGAGGTCGTTGGTGATGGCGAGGGCGTGGGTACCTTTCGCTTCTGGTTCGTCGGCGAACGCTGGGAATGGTCCGACGAGATTGCCCGGATGCATGGTTACGAGCCCGGCACCGTCGAGCCGACGACGGAGCTTTTGCTCTCGCACAAGCACCCCGATGATCGCCGCCAAGTTCAGGATCTGCTTGACCGGGCGTTGATGTCGAACAGCTCGTTTTCCGGTCGTCACCGCTTCGTCGACACCTGGGGCAAGGTGCACGACGCCATGGTGTTGGCCGATCGGATATATGACGACACCGGCGCGGTGGTCGGCACAGCCGGCTACTACGTCGACCTGACCGAAACGTTCGTCGAGACCCGCCAGGTGGCCCTCGACGAAGCGCTGCCCGACCTGTTCGAGGCGCGGGCCGTCATCGAGCAGGCCAAAGGCGTCCTGATGGCCGTCTACCGAGTCAGTCCTGAGCAGGCCTTTGGCGTACTGCGGTGGCGCTCGCAGGAGACCAACACCAAGGTGCGTTCGCTGGCGAAGCAGCTCATCGCCGAAGTGTCCGACCTTCCAGCAGCATCGGCGGAGGCGCAGAGTGCGTTCGATCACCTGCTGCTGACGGTGCACCAGCGCATCGAGGATGAATCCACCGCGTAGGCGTGCTGCCGGTTACGCTCGACACCACAGTGGACGGCAACGTCGGTAAGGCATGGCGGTCCAGCGGTTTGGACCTCGACCCGTGGTTCCAGGCCGACAGATTCAAGTGCATGGAAACGGGTGAATGCGATGGAATTGTTGGTGGTCGATTCCGAGGTTCGGCCGGAAGCTGTGCTCGTGCACGTCACGGGCGAGATCGATTCCGGCACAGCAGGAGAACTCAGGTCGCAGTTGCAGACTTCGCTGGAGCAGGCCGAAACCCACGAGTCCCGATTGCTCATCGTCGATCTGCAGGGCGTGACGTACTTCGGGAGCGCGGGATTGAACGCCGTGCTCGATTGCTACAAGCAGGGTTTGCGACTCCGGACGTCGGTCCGGCTGGTTGCCGATAACGATCTGGTGGTTCGTCCGATCGAGGTGACGAACCTGGACGCTCTGCTGGAGCTGTATCCCACGTTGCCGGACGCACTGGAAGGCCGCGACCCCGGGCAGGAGTCGTGAGCGGCCAGGAGCGGCGCGGCTGGCCAACGGAACCGAAGGCTCTGCCGCCGGACCTCGCCGCAGCTGTCGCGCTCGGTGGCGAAATGGGACGCCGTTTCGCCGAGTTCGACTGGACGGCGCATCCGCTGGGGCCAGTGCAGTCGTGGTCGGCGGAAGTCCGGTCGGCGGTCGTCGTAGTGCTGACGTCGCGGTTTCCGATCGTGCTGTGGCTGGGCGCCGAGGACCTGTTCCTGATCTACAACGACGCCTACATCCAGATCCTCGGCGACCGGCATCCGGAGGCGCTGGGTCAGCGCGGCCAGTACGCCTGGTGGGATATCTGGGACCCGATCAGTCCGATGCTGGCCAGTGTGATCGCCACCGGCGAGGCCACCTGGTCGCGCGATCTGATGCTGCCGATGGTGACCGCGGGCCGCCGCCGGGAGCGCTACTTCACCTTCACCTACAGTCCGCTGATCGGCGGCGACGGGAAGACCTACGGGATATTTTGTCCGTCCTTCGAAGCCACCGAGCGGGTGTTGAGCGAGCGACGGCTGCACCTGCTCAACGCGGTCGCCTCAGCCGTGATGGACACCAACGCGATTGACGCCGCAGCGAAGGCGACCGTGGCGACGTGCGCCGATCAGCCCGCCGACGTGCCTTTCGTCGCCGCCTACATCGGTGATCCCGCAACCGGCGAGTGCACGCTGCGTGCGGCGACGTCCTCGGTGCTGCCGTTGCTGCCGAAGACGCTGGCGAAGTTGACCAAGTCGACAGCGGTACCCCGGACGCGCTCACAGACGATCGTCATAGACGACGTCGCAGCGATGATCGACGGCATTCACGAAGCGCTTGCGGACACCTGTCCCGATCAGGCGCTGTTGCTGCCCTTGGGTGAGGACGCGGCGGCCGGGGCTCTGCTGGTCGGGACCAGTCCGCTCTGTGCGCTCGATGATCAGTACTTCGGCTTCTGTCAGCTGCTGGCGGACCAGTTGTCCTCGGCGATGGCATCGGCGGTGTCCTATGAGCAGCAGCGCCGGCGGGCGGACGCGCTCGCCGAACTCGACGATGCCAAGACGGCGTTCCTGACCAACGTGAGCCACGAATTCCGCACCCCGCTCACGCTTTTACTCGGACCGCTCGACGATGCGCTGTCGAACGGCGCATCGGACAGTGTGTTGTCGGATCAGCTGAGCACGGCGCGGCGAAACGCGGGACGCCTGCAGCGGCTGGTGGATTCGTTGCTGGACTTCTCCCGTATCGAAGCCGGCCGCGCCACCGCCAGCCCGCTATGTATCGACGTCGGCGCGTTCACATCGGAGATCGCGACGCCGTTCGCTGAACTCTGCGAGCGGGCCGGGCTGGAACTGGTGGTGGACTGTCACCCGGCGGTGGCCGACGTCGACCCCGGCATGTGGGAAACCATCATGCTCAACCTGCTGTCCAACGCGGTGAAATACACCCTGGCAGGCTCGATCACCGTCACGACGCACAGCGATACAGCGTTCTGCCACATCATGATTCGCGATACCGGTGTCGGCATCTCTGAGGCCGATCTGAAACGATTGGGCGAACGGTTCTTTCGAGCGGACAGCGCCCACGGCCGCAGCGTCGAAGGCACCGGAATCGGACTGTCGCTGGTGCGGGGGCTCGTCGAATTGCAACAAGGCACAGTCGATTTCACCAGTGAACTCGGACGCGGCACGGCCGTGGCGATCCGGCTGCCGCGATCGGTGCACGGCAAGCCCGTCGACCTTTCACCCGCTGGGCTGCTGGACAACTCGTACGTCGTCGAGGCCGACCAGTGGCTGACGTCACGCCCGACGCCGGCGGAGGACGCGGTACCGGTGGCCGATGACCGTCAGTTGGTGCTGATCGCCGACGACAACGCGGACATGCGAGCGCATTTGGAGCGGGTGCTGTCGCCGCGCTGGCGGACGGTGTTGGTTGCCGACGGCCAAGAGGGAATCGAGACCGCCCGCAAGCTTCGCCCGGACGCGATCGTCACCGATGTGATGATGCCGCGGTTGGACGGCTTCGAATTCATCGCGGCCATCCGCGCTGACCCGAGACTGTCGGCGACGCCGGTGCTGATGCTGTCCGCACGGGCGGGCGCGGAGGCGATCAGCGAAGGCTACTCCGGTGGTGCTGACGACTACCTGCCAAAACCGTTCACCTCCAAGGACTTGGTCGACCGCGTCGCCGCCCGGCTGTCGGCCGTCGCACGCGAGCGCGCGACTCGGCGGTCCGACGAGGCCCAGGCGCGGGTCGCCCTGGACTTCGCACAGCTCGAGGCCGCCCTGCAGTCCGCCGACTCAGGCGCGGCGATCGCGGACGCGCTGCAGGATTGTTCATTCGGTTCCGGCGACGCCCCCGTCATCTGCCTGGGTGTGCTCGACTCCGACGGCAAGAACATTCGATTCGAGTATGGCCATCCGGTGTCCCCGGAGATGCGCGACCGCTACCACGTCGCGTCGATGGACACCCCGATCGTGCCCGTCGATGTGATCAGGACCGGTCAGCCGATGATCATCACCGACACGCTGAGTCTGGGCCCGCGCTATCGGCACGTGGTGAACGAGACTGTTGACGTGGTTCGGTCCTGCATCAGCCAGCCTTTGCGGGGGATGGACGGCCGGGTCATCGGCTCGCTCGGAATGCTGTGGCCGACACCGCGGGAATTCGATCCGGACGAACTCGACTGGGCGGCGCGGATCGCCAAGATGACCCAGTCGGCGCTCGACGGCATCCGCAATGTGCAGCGCGAACATCAGATCGCCGTCGACTTCCAGGACCACCTGCTCGATCTCGACCGCGGATCGACCGTAGCCGTGGTTGCGGCGGTCTACCAGCCCGGCGGCGAGGCGATGCGGGTCGGTGGTGACTGGTATCTCGTTGTGCCGCTTGAGGAAGCGGGTCAGGTCGCGATCTCGGTGGGCGACGTGGTCGGGCACGGTCTGCCCGCCGCGATCGCGATGAGCAGGCTCCGTGCTGCGGTGGCCGCCACCGCGCTGACCGATGCCGATCCGGGCGGGCTGCTCGCGACGTTGGACCGCTATGCCGCGACGGTGCCCGGTGCGCGGTGCGCGACTGTCAGCTACGCGGTGATCGACATGGAGTCGGCCGACGGTCCCGCGCGGGTCAGCTATTCCTGTGCGGGCCATCCCTATCCGCTGCTGCTGCGGCCCGACCAACCGGCGGCGTTCTTGTCCGGCGGGCGGCGTCCTCCGGTGGCCGCGTGGGAAAGCCCACTCGAGCAGAACACGGCTGTGGCAGAGATGCCTGCTGGCAGCGTGATCCTGCTCTACAGCGACGGATTGATCGAGCGGCCGGGTGAAAGCCTCGACGAAGGGTTTTTGCGACTGGAGGGTGCGGCTGGATTTCGCGCCGACCTCCCGGTGGGGGATTTATGCGCGGAGTTGCTCGAGCGGATGGCCCCGCCCGACGGCTACACCGACGACGTCGTGCTGTTGGCGATACGTCCGTGCCACAGCTCGACGCGCAGTTTGGCCACCGTGGTGCCCGCGACACTGGACCACGTCGCAGAGGTGCGACATCGGTTGCGCGACTGGCTTTCCGGCGTCGGCGTCGACCCGCGGCGCGAGTCCGACATCCTGCTGGCGACCGGTGAAGCGTTGACCAACGCGATCGAGCACGGCAGCCGCGTCGATGCGCGCAAGACCGTCTCCATCGAAGCCTTCGTGCGCGGCCGGACGATCGCCGCGACGATCGTCGACGCCGGTCAATGGTCGGGCGATTCGTCGGCCAGCCAGCGCAGCCTCGAGCGCGGGCGGGGGCTCACCATGATCAATGGCCTCGCAGACAATGTGAAGACCACTCGCTCTGCGGGCGGCACCCAGGTCACCCTGAATTTCGAGGACGCGATTCTTCCGGAATCCGGTCCGGTGGAGGGCGCGAACACGTGAACCGGGCGGTCTTTCAACTGCACGTCCCGGAAAGCAACCAGGTGCCGGCACCGGTCGAGGTGACGGTGACCGGCGAGGTCGACGCGTCGAACGTCCGCGAATTCACCCGGTCGGTGTCGGAACTGCCCGGCGAGCGACCGCTGATCCTTCAGCTGAGCAGCGTCAAATACCTGGACAGTGCGGGCTTCGCGGCTTTGGATCGACTAATCGCAGACAAAACGATCCTCATCGTGCTGTCGCCGGACAGCTTCATGTATCGGGTGGCGACTCTGATGTGTATGCCCATTCACGACGACGCTGACACCGCCCGGCGCGCGGCGCTGGCCGGCGAACGCTAGACCGCACCCTCGAATGCTGAGGCTCCGCAGTTCGACCCGAGTAGGCTTATCCACTGAATGTTTGACAAACTTGACTTAACCCGAGGCGGGCCGACCGAGGTCGGCAGCATTAAACTTGGCAACTAGCATACCGACAGCCACGGCCACAGGCACTCATCTCTGTGCCGAGCTACGGCGAGGACGAGACCTTAGACTTAGCCCGTGTGACGTGCCGAGGCTATCCGAGAGGCCGGGGCGCCCTTCTGGTTGAGGCGTTCGTTGACGCAACGGGTCCCTTCGACCCCGAGGGAGAAGAATGACCGAAGAAGCGATCAAGACAGTCGATAGCCGCTCAGAAACCGGCTGTAGGATACTGATCTTGATTGACGACGGCACGATCACCATTTCCGACGGCGAGTTGACGGACGAGACCGCGAACCACCTGCGCGTGGATGTGGAGAACGCCGGGAAGCTGGGTAAGGTGCTGGTCGCCCTGGCTGCCGCACTTGGGAGTGACCCAACCGGTGCCGGGGACGGAAAACAACCGCACACGGAGCGAAACGATGACGAGCGCGCATTCGTGCGGGCTATGGCGGCGCGGGCAGCACTAACGTCGGGATCGTCCGAATGGTCCAGCGACCAGCTTGCCATGATCGACACCTTGGTCTCTCGCGGTGCCAGCCGCGAGGAATTCAAGGCCTTAACGCCCGAGCGGTTCGTGCAGTTCTGCGAGGCGTGGCTGCAGATGGACGATCGGATGAATGAGACCCAGTGTGTTGCCTGCGGCAAGACCTTCACCTACGAGCGAATGGGCAGGCCTCCGCTCACCTGTTCAGCTGAATGTCGACGTAAACGCAACAGCAAAGCGCAGACTCGGCTGGCACACTAAGGCCCTCAGCGTTTTTACGCTTCTAGCGCACGACGACGGGGTGCCGCGGCATCGCCCACCTGTGTCGTACCGCTTTACTTGAGATGCGCTTAGCCTGGAGCGCCGTGCTTCCCGGGTGCGCCGGGGGCTCCGCCGGGACCGGCCGCGCCCCCGGCACCGCCCGCACCCCCCTTGCCGGGCTGACCGCCGGCGCCACCTGCCCCGCCCTTGCCGCCGGTCCCGCCGTTGCCGCCCGCTCCGCCGTGCCCGCCTGCGCCGCCGTGCCCGCCTGCGCCGTCGCCGCCGGCCGCGGGATCTAACTTCGGACTCACGTCGATACGGCCACTGACGAGCCCGCAGATCGGGCCCGCGCTGGCGGTGGGCGCGGCGGCCAGCGGGGTCAGCGCCGCAGCCAAAAGCCAACCGGCAGCTGCCCCCAGAACGACCAATTGACGACCCCGGCGCGCTTCGGTGTTATCCGACTCGCGATTCACCTTCATAACGCGCTGACCAGCCATTAAGTCCACCTTCCGAGGGCGCCTACTATTTCCCAGCTCGCGTCGCCATGCCGACGACTAGCGGCCGATATTCGGATGGTTGATCGACGTCTAAGAAAAATCCGGAAATTCGAGCCGCCGTTATCGGCAACCGCCTATCAGCACATCTTGTTGATTTGGGCAATCTGCGAATCGAGATCGTGTCGCAACGGATCCAGCACGATATTAGTTGCAGCCTCCAGATAGCCGACGCCCAGCTGTTCGATCGTCGTCGCCATCGAGTTCACGGCTTGCGCTAGGTCGGCAGGGGTCGCGGGTTGGGCAGCGACTTGGTCACGCAGATATGCGCCGCCCCCTAACAGCGCCAGGCGAGCGTTGGCGGCGATCGCAAGTTGACCAACTGGGTCGTGTGGGTTCGGATCTTCCAGGTGGGTATTCCTTACCACGCCTTGGCGTGCCGCGGTGTAGGCCGAGCAAACGTTGCTTTTCGCCTGGGCGGTTTGCTGATCGGTGAAGGCGGGTGAAGCGCTCTGGGTTGCGGGTCGAAACCAAGCCGCGACAGCGACGGCTGTAGCGATCACTGCAATCGCCAGCGCCGCAGACGCGACCGAGCGCGACGACCTCCACCAGCGCGGGGAGGGGAGCGGTTTTTTAGGGCTAACCTCAACCTCAGGCTCAGTCAATTGCGTATGAGACATTCAGTGATGATATCGCGCGACACTAATTTCGATTGCACAATGCCGAAATTGTTTTAAGCTGCTCAGCCGGGCAGTGCACCTTCGACGGTTATCGGTTGACGGAGGTCTGCTGCGGGGTTTAGGGCGATCGCAAGAAAATCAAGCCGCCACAGCGACTGAAATAGCTTGCGGCCGAATTTCTCGAAGTCACCGGCGCTGCCCAGCTGCGTGTCTTTGCTCTGCGCCACGCATGCGGCAATCTCCCGAATTGTGCGATGGCCATCGATGTACCGCACAAAGGGCAACTGTGCTGCGGTGAGTCTCATTCGCCAACCCGGCCGGAAAATCTCAGCGCCGGAGAGACCGCAACGCATGCGCACCAGCGGAACGTAATCGAGGCAGTCGACCGTCGAAAAATCGATGGTGTAGGACGCTTTTGGCCGGCCGGGATGGCACGCCATGAAGAAATGGCATGCGTTCAAGGTGTGGACACGCTCCATCGCCGACCACTGCTTCGTCTCCGGCAGCGCGTTGACGACTGGATACAGTTCGCTGGAGGTGGTGACTAAATCGTGTAAGTAATACGGTGCCTTGAGCAGCCATCCCTGAAATGCGAGTCCGGCCGAGCTGACCAACTCGAGGCAGTCGTCAACGCTATAACTTCGCGCGCGACCGTGCAGAAACGTATCCACTAGGACCGCATCAAATTGCGAATTCCCTGCTGTTTTCAGATAGCTCCAGGCGGGGTGATCGGCTGGCAGCATCGAGATTGTCTCTCTGACCACTCGCAGCGATGCATCATCTTGATGCAGCTCCACGTCGCGGAAGAGGGATTCGAGCACTTCGACACCGATACGACCGTACTTTGCATACAGCATGACTCCGATCGCGCCGTCTGGCCGCAGGCAAGCCGCGAGTGCTTTCATGCCTGTCCTGGGATCGGCCATATGATGCAGTACGCCGGTGGATACGATGAGATCGAACTCAAGTCCCAGCGTTGGCAGCTCTTCGATCGGCAGCAGCCGTAACTCTAGGTTCCATAGCCCGTGCTTGTCCTTCAAATAATGCTGATGATCCAGTGAAGGCTGGCTGACATCGACGGCCACCACTTTCGCCTCAGGATTGGTGAACGCAAAAACGGCCGCCTGGTTGGTGCCACATCCCGCAATCAGGATGTCAAGATCGCGATTGTATTCCCGATCGGGCCATAAGATCTGGGATGCGTGGCTGGGGTCGAACCATTGCCAATTGTTGTGGAGCCACGCCTCGAGGTCCTGGATAGGTTCTGGATAGCGCCACCGCTCGTACTGGCGGCTGACGACATCGGACTTCGGATTGTTCACGTCAGCGGTGCCTCCTTCGCGATCCCTTGCTTTGTTTGATTCGAACGTCGCTGGTAAGTCGAAATCATTCCGGCTCTTCTCGGTCCGTTCGCTTTCTTGATTCGCCGGAGAATTATCGGAGGCCCTCTTCCTGGCCGGGCCCCGGGTCTCGTAGCGCCCGACCGGACGGGCATGCTGGTTAAATCTAAATCCTGAGCCAATTTATTGTCAGCCACAAAGTGCGGAGAAACGATCTGCATGTAGCGCGCCAGCACCACCAAGTCGACCTTGCCGCGCAGCAGGTCGAGCTGGCGTCGTTCGGCATCGGCGCGGATCTGCTCATAACCGGGATGTCGGTGAACGGCTGGACCTGCTCGGCCCGGTCGGGATGGTTGGGATGGTTGGGTGGTTGGCGAGCACCATCACCACGGACATCTCGAGGTCACCACGGCTGCATGAACGTTCCGCCGGCTTGCTTGGTCGAGTGCTGGTCAGCGAGATGATATTGGCGCCTGCTCGAGTCAGGAACGTGGTCATCGCCGCCACCAGCTCGGGTCGGTCGGCGCAGCGCAACAACAACCGCCCGATGTCCTTGACGGGCAACGCACCTCGGTCCGCGAGGGCAAACTTTTCGCAGCGGACTCATCGGCTTCGCGACCGAGGACGGTGGTCATTGTTCTCAGACTCCCGTCACTAGGTGGGACAACCCCGTACTCGCGAGGATCGTTGCCGATCGGCGGGCAGGACGTTGCGCTGGAAGACGGCGTTCGAGCGGGTGCACTGCCGAGACCGCCCGGTCGCGCATCCGCGATCTGGCACGCCAGCAGCCCGACGCGGCCGCGCAGACGGCAACCACGGCCGGATTTCCCTGGGCCGTGGTTGCCGTGTCCATCGGGGTCATGAACCGTTACGGCTCGTTTGCGCCGGGCGTTCCGGGCGTGCCGGGTGTGCCGTCCACACCGCCGGGGCCGCCGGGTGTGCCGACGCCGCCGGTGGCGCCGGTGCCGTTGCCGCCGTTGCCGCCGACACCGCCTACACCGGAGCCGTTGACGCCCGGTGCGCTGCCGCTGCCGCCGGCGCCGCCCGCGCCGCCGGTGCCGGCATTGCCGCCGGTGCCGGTGCCGATGCCGCCGGTGCCGCCCTGGCCGCCGTCGGCGGCGTTGCCGCCGTCACCGCCGACGCCGCCCACGCCGCCAGTACTGGTGCCGGTGGTTCCGGTCACCCCGGCTGCGCCGCCGTTGCCGCCGACGCCGCCGGCGCCGCCGTTGGTGCCGCTGATGCCGCCCGCGCCGCCGGCGCCGCCGGTGGTGGTGCCGACGGTGGTGGTGCCGGTGGTTCCGGTCGTCTCCCCTGCGCCGCCGTTCCCACCCGCGCCGCCGTCAATGCCAGTGCCGGCAGCCCCACCGGCGCCGCCGGTGTCGGTGCCGGTGACGGTGCCCCCTGCGTCGGCGGTAGTGCCGCCGATGCCGCCGCCGCCGCCAGTGCCGCCGTCGGTGCTGCCGGCGCCGCCGACGCCGCCGGTGGTGACTCCTGTGGCCGTGCCGCCGGGTTCGGCGATGACGGTGGCGTTGCCGCCACCTCCGCCGTCCCCGCCGGCGGAGGTGCCGGTGCCGGTGCCGCCAGCCCCACCGGCGCCGCCCGTGGAGGTGCCGGTGACGGTGCCCCCGCCGCCGGCCTCGGCGCCGCCGCCGCCGCCGCCGCCGCCGCCGCCATTGCCGGGCGCGTCGGCGCCGGTGGCTGTACCGCCTACGCCGGCTGCCCCGCCGGTGCCCGCGGTCAGCGTGCCGGTACCAGCGGTACCGCCGTTACCACCGAGGCCGCCGTCCCCGCCGTTGCCAGCCGTGGTGCCAGCGCTGCCGGCGATGCCGGTGGTGCCGTCAGGGCCGGTGATGGCCGTGCCGCCCGCCCCGCCAGTACCAGCGGTACCAGCGGCGCTGCCGTCGCCACCGATGCCGCCGAAGCCGCCCTGACCGGTGCCGAGGGTAAAGCTGCCGACTGCGCCGTTGCCGGCGAGCCCACCGTTGGCGCCGTTGCCGCCGTCGCCGCCGTTGCCGCCGTTGCCCGCGATCGCGCCACCGTTGCCGCCGACCCCGCCGTCGCCGCCGTTGGCGGTGCCGCCGACCCCGCCGTCGCCGCCCGCGCCGAAGTCGCCGCCGGCACCGGCCACGGTGATCACGCCGAGTGCGCCGTCGCCGCCGGCGCCCGGGGTGCCGCCGTTGCCGCCGTCACCTGCGTTGCCGCCATTGCCGGTGGTGCCTGCGCCGTCGGCGCCGACCCCCCCGACCCCAGCGTTGCCGCCGTTGCCGCCGGCCCCACCGTTGGCGTCGCCGCCAGCCTGCCCCGCGCCGTCGTTGATGCCTGACACACCGGTGGCTCCGTCGGCGGCGACCGCACCGTTGCCGCCCGCCCCGCCGACGCCTCCGTCGCCGCCGTTACCGCCAACACCGAGGAACTGCGAGCCCACACCCCCGGCGCCGGCATTACCGCCGTTTCCGCCGGCCTCACCATTGGCCGATTCGCCCGGTGTGTCCGTGCTGATGCCGTTAGCACCGACAGCGCCGGCCCCGCCGTTGCCGCCGTCGCCGCCGTTACCTTTCGCAAACTGACCCAAGATGTCTTGGACTTGGCCCGTGCCGCCGCCGGCCCCACCGTTACCACCGTCCCCGCTGTCCACACCGGTCACACCGGCTCCGCCGTTACCGCCGAGGCCGCCGTTGCCAAACGTTTCACCGCCGTCGCCGCCGGCGCCGCCGTCGGCGCTGGTCCCGCCGTCCCCGCCGTCCCCGCCGTTACCGATTCCCCCCGCATCCCCGCCAGCACCACCGGCCATGCCGGGATCGGCGGCCGCGTCGTAGCCGGCGCCACCGTCACCAAAGAAGAGCCCGGCATTACCGCCAGTGGGGTCTGCCTCGGTACCCGCGGTGCCGTTGCAGATCAAGCCACAAAAGGTCTCGCCGGCGAAGTGCGTGAACAACGGATTGATCGCGTTGTCGAACGCCTCACCGGTTGGGCTACTGATCCAGTCTTCAAGGACCGTGTGCAGCGGCAGGTAGAAGTCCGTTTGAAACATTTCTGCAAGAGATGAATCGGCGATCGGCGCCGCGGACACCGCATCGGCTGCCGGCGCAGCAGCGGACGCCGCATCAGCCGATGGCGCCGCATCTGTGACAGGCAAGGCCAGGCTGCCCAGATCAGCAGCCGACGCCGCATCCGTGCCAGGCAGCGCCAGGCTGCCCAGGTCCAAGGCCGAGGATGGATCGATACCGGCGAGCGCATCCAGACTGGTGATGGATCCCAGGACGGAGTTAATGATGGGATCAATGATGACGTCCAACACGTCGGCCTGGGCTGCCGGCGCGCTGGCTAGCGGGGTCATGCCGAACGCAAAGAACGCGCCAGCGGTCGTTCCTGCACCGAGCACTCGCCGACGACGGGCCTTGGCGTTGCGCGACCGCTTATTCCGCTTGTTGTTATGCCCACCGGCCATCGTCGTGCCCCTCGTAGACGCTGTGAAATCTCAGGTCTCGCTAAGGTAACCCTTAAGTCGTGTGCGAGGAAGCAAAATTGCCAAAAAGTTTTAAAAAACTTTTCTAAAACCCTGAAACTTATTCCGGCCACCGTCATCGATGCTGCTCAGCGTGCTTCTCGTGGTCAATCGCGGCCCAAAGCTTTTAACGTTCGGAGCAGGAGCTCACCAAAATCTCTGAGTCGAACGGTGGCTGAGTGCGCTAAGTGGCGTTACACACTTGCGTTGATTTGTTAGGTCCTGGGTGTGGCCGCGCAGCGCGTGAGCGAGCCAACGCCGGGCGGCCGGGTTGTTCGCACCCGGTCGTATGCGTTAGGGCAGCCGACCTAATGGGCCTTACAGGGCGATCGTTCACAACACGGCACCAGGAGTGGCGTCATCACGACACCACCCGACTGAACCGCGCGTACCTACGCTGCCCGGAAGCCAACGTCATCCGACGCGGCGGAGCACGACCTCAAGGCGTTCAGAACAGATCCGCATCTCACGTTGCCGAGGTCGTACGGTCGCGACTGAATCTGCTGACCAGAGCGCTAACAGCGCACACAGGCCGTCGGCGGCAACGAAGTCGCTGCCATTCAGGGCGACGGTCAACACGCTGCGGTCGCGTATGAGCCTGCGTGCGTACGGGCTCAAGTCGTTTATGTCGGACGCGTCGATCTCGCCGCTGATGGTGATCACGGTGAGTTCGGCGTCGGTGCGGATCCATATGCGGGGCTCGCGGCGACCGATGACTGCCGCGCCGTTCGGATGTGACCCACGGTGAATCGTTCTTCCAGTAATCATGTGCAAGCCTTCGCCAGTCTTGCCGGAATGGCGGAACGGCCGAGCAAACAAAGGGGACCGAAAATCGGACGCCTTCGGAGAGCCCGCCGCAAAGGCTGTTACTCCAACCCCGGGACCAAATTTACGCCCCGCCAGCCACAACCATCGACTTATCGCATATTGCTACCTGGATCTCGGCCGGTTGGCAGGGATACTCCACCGATCTCACAAAGTTCAGCCGGAGGTGTCGAGCACCAAACAGGTTGGAGTAGAAGGAGATCCGCGGCGCGGCGCTCAACGGCGACAGCTAACCGCTAATCGGCGTCCTCAATCGCTTCGCCGAGTTCTTCGAGGAGCTTGTTGCGATGGTTGCTGGCCAACAGGTGACCGGTGGCAATGACCACGGCGACCGGCCAATCGATGAGCTCCAAGGCGGCCAGGGCCGCCAGACCGCCGTAGTAGGCAAGTTGCTCGGGTCGTGGGATCTCCACCCGCCCCACTACCGGCAGATTGATCGTGAATGTCTCACCCTCACGGATATGAGCGACGGCGTCGGACTGGGAGGTGCCGCTGGGCGACTTTACCTTTTCGACCATCATTTGCCTTTCAGTAACTTAAGCGTTGCCGTTGTGACTGGTGATGCGGGGACCGTCGTGTTTATGTCGACGACGAAGGATGCTCTCGCCGACCCACTAGGCGAAGCTGTGGCTGGTTTCCTGACCGTTCCGCTGATCGAGTTGTACGCGCTGCTGTGGCGCGTGGGCGCCGTGGAGGTCGCGGGGACGCGTCCGGCGAAGGATCAGTGGCATTCAGCTCCCGTAGCGGCTTATCTGCGAATGCGCGGGTCGCAACGGCGACCGCGGCCGTCGCAGCCCCAGCTGAGCCCAGCGCCTGCGCCCAGCCGAGCGGGCCAAGGGGAGTGCAGCCAAGCAGCTGGCTGACGCCCGGAATGCTGATCAGCGTCCCCATCACGGCCAGCGACCCGCCTGCAGTCAACACGACCAGCGGCGTCCGCGAGTCGAGCAGGGTCTGACCCAGCTGCGCTGACACCAGCGCGACCAGCGCCACCGTCGATGCCCGCTGCGGACGTCCGGTGAACCCGGCCATCGTCCACGCCGCGGTCGCGGCCGCTGCGGTGGTTGTTCCGCGGATGGCGACGGCCCGCCACAGTGCCTGCTGGTCGGGACCGCGCCCATCGGGTTGCAGGGGACCGCTCGGCTTGCTGACCGCCAGCGCCGCCGCGGGCAACGCGTCGGTGAAGATGTTCACCAGCAGCAGCTGTCGGGTGTTCAGTGGCGAACTGCCGGTGATCGCGCTTCCGATGACCGCGAAAGCCACCTCGCCCGCATTGCCACCGAGCAGCACCGACACCGCGGCCTGCACCCGGCGCCACAGTTCGCGGCCTTCTTCGATCGCGTTCAGCAGCGCCTCGATGCGTGCGTCGACCAGCACCACATCGGCCGCGACGCTCGACGAGTCGCTGCCCCGGGCGACGACGCCGATTCCGACGGTGGCCGCCCGGATCGCGGCGGCGTCGTTGGAGCCGTCGCCGACCATCGCGCAGACCTTGCCGATGCGCTCCAGCGTCTGCACGACCTGCACCTTGTTCTCCGGCGACATCCGGGCGAAGATCACCCGCTCGGCGACCACCCGCTCTTGGTCCTTGCGTGACATCGTGTCCCATTCGCCGCCGCTGATGACCTGGTCCGCCGTCACCGGCAGCCCCATCTCCCGCGCGATCGCCGTGGCGGTGATCGGGTGATCTCCAGTGATCAGCCGGACGCCGATGTCGCGCTCGACCAGCGCCGCAAGCAGGGCGGGCGCCTCGGCGCGCGGGGTGTCCGAAATCCCGAGGAAGCCCGCCAACGTCAGATCGCTTGCAGCCAGTCCTTCGATGGCGTCTTCGTCCTCGGAGATCAGCGCGACCTGTTCGGGGCTGAGCCGGCGCCGCGCGACGGTTATCACCCGCAGTCCCTCGGCCGCCAGTTTCCGTACGGTCTGGTCGATGTCGGACCCGACACCTGCGCACGCGGCCAGGACCACTTCGGGTGCGCCCTTGACGCTCAGCTGGTCGCCGAGCACCGATGCCGAGAATGACCGGCCGGACCGGAACGGTAGATGCGCGTCAGCTTCCTCAGCAGGACTCGAATCGTCGATGGACTTGGCCGCTTCGATGATGGCGCGGTCGGTGGCGTGCACCTGCGGGCCGCCGTTGGTGTCCGGGGCGGCGTGCACCGCGCAACGCAGGACGTCTTCGCGGGAGAACCCATCGGCGGGATGGACCTGCGAGACCCGCAGCCGGTTCTCGGACAGCGTCCCGGTCTTGTCGAAGCACACCACATCGATGCGACCCAGCGCCTCCACTGATCGCGGTACCCGAACCAGCGCGCCGTAATTGGTCAGCCGCCGGGCCGACGCCGCCTGCGCGAGCGTCGCCACCAGCGGCATGCCTTCCGGAACCGCAGCGACGGTGATGGCGATGCCACTGGCGACGGCCTCGCGTAAACCCTTGCGACGCAACAGACCCAGGCCTGCGACCAGCAGACCGCCGCCCGCGCTGACCGGGAAGGCCCGGTTGGTGAGTTGGCTGAGCTGGTGTTCCAGCCCGATCGCCGGGAGCTCGCTGGACACCAGTTCCGCGGCGCGACGTGCCTGGGTGTCGGCGCCGACGGCGGTCACCACAGCGACGGCGGTGCCCGCCACGAT
>Ga0302326_10002771_pt1 | contig 42222 bp, 30 predicted proteins | sample Palsa_T0_3_FD_202264 | JGI IMG/M metagenome (GOLD analysis project Ga0302326, IMG submission 202264) | Peat permafrost microbial communities from Stordalen Mire near Abisko, Sweden - Palsa_T0_3 | ecosystem: Environmental > Terrestrial > Soil > Palsa > Peat permafrost | place: Sweden: Abisko...
ATGAGAAGGGCATCATGGTGATCAGGCGTCCCTTCCCCGGCTTGACGCCAGCGCTGTGGGGAGAAACCGAACGCTATGGCCGCGATTACTGGCAGATCATTCGCGATGTGTATTACAGCGGAGATTCGGCCCACATCGACGAGGATGGCTATGTCTGGTTCGCCGGCCGCGCCGACGAGATCCTCACGATTGCCGGACACCGCATCGGCACCATCGAAGTGGAGACGGCTCTTCTCACTCATCCCGCGGTGGCGGAGTCGGGTGTGGTGGGGCGCCCAGACGAGCTCCGCGGAGAAGTGATCTCAGCCTTTGTTGTGCTCAAGCAAGGATTCCTCCCTTCCGAGGAGATGAAGAAAACTCTGCTGGAACAAGTCCGCCATGAACTCGGGCCGATTGCTGTAATCGGCGATTTGAACTTTGTCGGTACGCTGCCTAAGACGCGCAGTGGCAAAATCATGCGGCGAGTACTGAAGGCCGTTACTCAGGATCGGAATGCTGGCGACATTACAACCATCGAAGACGTAGGTTCAGTGGAAGAGGCAAGGCAGGCGTGGCACCAGATGAAAGCCGAACTCGATGCGCGGGTGGTTGGCGCGTCGCCAGGCGAGTTCGAAGCGGTCAAATGAGGTGGGATGGTTAGGGGTCAAGGCTGATGGGTGCGCAGTTATCCGTGCGAACGGGAGTTCGTCATGAAACACGACGTCACCGCGGGCTCATGCGTTAGGCAGGCCCACTGTGCTTTTGAACATCGTGAGTGAAATGGAGGCTGATCGGTTCCAGCTAGATTCCCGTTTTGGGGCCGAGTGAAACTCCTGAGAGCAAGATTGACCATCTCTAACGTAGGCGATGTTGAATAATGTCCGTGTGAAGCCCGAAGATCTCACGTTGCGACAGATATTGGCCGTCCGTTGCCCGATGTGCCGGGCGAAACCAAAGGAGAGGTGCACTCTCAGCACAGGACACCCGTCCGCCAAGACACATCTCGCCCGTCTGGCCGCCGCCAAAGTTGCCCGCCCTGAGAACTTTGGCCAAGCGGCTCTGCGAATCCTGAAGAAATTTACGAGTCGTGGCCTTCGCCTCATTTTTCCAACATAAGTAGGGTGTGCAGGCGAGAGTCAAGGCAGGCTCCCGGGCCTGCAGTTCTTCGGCGATCGCAGCGCGGGAAGCACATCGCAGAGGAGCTGCGCCGGCTTGACTGCCGGATTCTCGTTGGCCACCGACATTGCCAGAATGCGTATCCTGTCGTTATCCGGCACGTAATGGTCTTCGTCCTCTGCAGCAGTTCGATCGAATAGGAACAGATAGGAGTAGGCGCAGGCAACATTCTCGCCCACGGCGTATGTTGGGGTGACAATTTCTGAATCATACAACTCAAGCGTTGAGCGCGTCAGAGTGCAATTCGGGCCTGAGGAAGAAAGTCATCCTGTATCCCTTCTACTCCAGGATGGGTGGATCCATAGATCAACTGGGCTGAGTCCTGTATAGTCTTGTTGTCCAGCAGGTACGCGAAGTGCATGATGCAAGTCTCAGACGGATACTTCGTCGGCGTCGACGTCGGCGGCACGAAAGTGGCGGCTGGTTTAGTAAACTCTGCCGGCGAAATCACGCACCGGACGCAAGTCCCAATGGTGGCAGCGGATGCAGCCGCGGGTTTAGCTGCTGTGACTTCCGCGATTGACTCGGTCCGCGCGGCGACGAATGCTAATCCGGAATTGCGGGGTTTAATCTCCGGCATCGGGATCTGCGCACCTGGCCCGCTCGATCCACGGACCGGCGTTGTGATCAATCCTCCGAATCTGCCTGGATGGCGCAATTTTCCTCTGGCCGACTTAATGTCGAAAGCCTATCGCCTGCCCGTTCGAGTCGACAATGACGGTAATGCCGCGGCCTTGGCGGAAGCCTTGTGGGGTGCTGGCCGCGGTTATCGAAACGTCTTCTGCGCCACGATCGGCACCGGGATTGGCACCGGCATTGTGTTCGATGGCCGCATCTATCACGGCCGCACCGGAGCCGCAGCCGAGGGCGGTCACACCACCATCGACTATCGTGGCCCGCGTTGCGGATGCGGCAAGCTGGGTTGCATCGAAGCTCTGGCGTCCGGGCCCGCGATTGCTCGACGAGCCTCCGAAAAGATGGCTGCGGGCCGCCTCTCTAGCATCCTGGAAAATGCCGGAGGCCTTCTGGACCGCATCACCAGCGAGATGGTGGGTCGTGCCTATGTTGCCGGCGATTTGCTGGCGAAAGAGGTCTTACAGGAGACCGCCATGTACCTCACTGTGTGGCTCGGCAACATCGTGGACTTGCTCGAGCCCGACGTGATGATTGTCGGCGGGGGCGTAGCGTCCATGCTACAACCGTTCTTTGGAGAGATACACGATCGACTCCCAAGCTGGTGTGTGAACTTGCATTGCCAGGAAATCCCGCTGGTGACAGCCCACTACGGCGCCGACGCAGGCATCGCCGGCGGGGCCGCACTCTGCCGTGAAACCTCCCCGCTCTTAGAAAGCAAGGTTGGCGTACCAAGCCCAAGTGTTTCAAACGGGTTCGACTGCCGCAGGCCCTGATGTCTGGCCTCGCTTGAGATTCCAACACTCCCGCGCAATTGCCCAGTCGTCCTGCGCGCGTACTACCAGCAGCGAAACGGATCATCAACTGCAGCGACTTTCTGGTTCGAGATCTCATCAAGCCGTTGCGCCGATTGTTCCAATTTGATGCAGCCGGTAACGGAACTTTTCGACGGTCTTAGTGTAGACACGACCATGGGCTTTACGCGGTTGTTAGTCGCCGGGCCCGGCTTCATGGAGGAAAAATATATTTGACGCACTCAGGTAAAAAAGTCTACGCTACCCATCCGATGGCGCTAGAGAAGCGTCTCACGAAAGCTGCTTCTCTTGAGGTTGAGTACTTTGGCGGTTGGAAGGGCGTGGTGATTTGGCAGCATCCCAGGTGTGTTTTAGCTCGTCCATAAAATGAGGAACGGAAGGATCGGTAAAACCTTGGCTCTGTGTCTTGCTCACTGAGTGAAATGGCAAAAGGGATTAAGGCTGGTCTGGTCCGAGCTCTTCGGAAACTTTCTGATGAGATCATCCGCAATAGAGCGGTCGATCTGTGCCGAGTTGTCCTTACAAATTTCTTCCGTTTCGATCTTCTTGTGCGTGGAACCAGGGAGCTGCTGAATTGGTTTTCGGAGTCGGCATTCAAGATTGGCATGCAAAGAGCATCTCAGCCGAGACCCGTCCTCCAGTGAGTGCCTGCGTTCGCACCGAATCAAGAAAAAGCCTGGGTAACGTATTGTGGTCTTGTCTTGTGTTCCCCGAGAAGCCAGGAGGGAAGTGAGTTTGCGCATAGTCCCGCTGAGGAAAATTTCGGAAGAGCCTTCTCTGCTCCGGCGCTGGAATGACTTGGTTCTGCAAATGGAGCGGCCCGAAGTTTTCTACACCTGCGAGTGGGCTCTCGCCGTCCAGTCTGCTTATCAAGCTTCTCTGAAGCCTTTGCTATTTCTCGGCTACGACGGTGATGATTTGGTGGGAGTGGCATCTCTGGCCGCGGACCTTGGCGAACAGTCTGTGAGCTTTCTCACCGCTACGACCGGGGACTACTGTGAGTTCCTGAGTCGTCCGCAGCGGCGAGCCGAGTTCGTCGAGGCGGTTTTCGCCGAGCTTCACCAACTGGGGGTGGGCAGGCTGGTGCTTGCCAATTTGCCGGCAGACTCGGCGACCCCTGCCGCCCTTCGGTCTGCAGCAAAGAAATATGGTTTTCACATCTACATTCGACCGGCATACTCGTGCCTCCAGGTGGAGCTGGGTTCCGCAGCACAACGCCAAGCGTTGAAGATCACTGTGACGCGCAAGAAACAACTCCGCCGGTGCCTGAAAGCGATGGAGCGTGAGGGGCGGGTGACGTGCGCCTATCTTCGGTCGTGGGCGCAGATTCAGCCTGTCTTGCCGGATTTCGTCGATGCCCATATAGCGCGCTTCCAGGCTAAACAGGCCACCAGTTTCCTCTCCTCGCCCGAGCGCCGGTTCCTCCTCGAGGACCTTGCCCGTAGATTCTCCGACACCGGGATTGTGACTTTGACCATCTTGATGATCGGCGAACGGCGAGTTGCGTGGAGCTATGGTTTTCAATTCCACGGAGGCTGGTCCTTGTATCAAACCACGTTCGACACTCGCTGCGAGGAGAATTCTCCTGGCTACTGCCTGCTGGCGAAGATTGTGATCGAAGCGAGCGAGATGAACACGTTGAGGCAAGTGGACTTGGGGTTAGGTTCAGAGGACTACAAAGAGTGGTTCGCGAACGGCACTCGCCAGACGTTGTACGCCACACTCACAACATCTCGCCTGCGTCACTTGCGCGAGATGGCAAGGTATCAACTCGCGACCGGGGTGAAGCGCTTCCCGAAACTTGAAGCCGCAATCCGAAATGCGCGATCCAGATTGGGGCTGTAACAATTCGTCTGGCGTCCCCGACGAGACAGGGGACGTTTATATATAGCCGTCGCACAAGGCTGTCGTGGCCGTCGAAAATCGCCTGCAACCAACCACAGCTTCATGCTACATTGACCTTGTGAAGCGCCTGCTTCCATTCCGATCGTCATTACGACTCAGTCCATCCTCCCGACTGAGTTATTAACTCCTGCACAATTTCTAGCTTCAGGCCCGTGACGGAACTGGCATACGTAGCTGCCTCAAGAGCCGCCTTTTGTGGGTTCAAATCCCACCGGGCCCACCAGAATTCCCTGGTTCTTTGACAATTCAACGGAGAGTGGGCCGGACGGTAAGGCACTTGTTTGCTAAACAAGGGCTCTCGCAAGAGGCTAACGGGTTCAACTCCCGTACTCTCCGCCATGCGGAAGGTACTGCTGAATGGCCGGCAACTGGTCCTGAAAACCAGGGCATCGTGATGAACGATGGGCGTTCGATTCGTCTACCTTCCGCCAAGTTTGCACAGGTGCGTGAGCCCGGCTGAAACGGACCGGCCGTAACCCGGTTTCCCCGAGTGGGACGCGGAGGTTCAAATCCTCCCCTGTGCACCAGAGGGCCAGCGTGTGCGAATTGGAATAGCAGCCTGTCTTAGAAACAGGTGTTTGAGAGTTCGAATCTCTCCGCTGGCACCAGAATTCTTATGGTCGAACCTCGTGCAGGGCGAGCGACTGCAGCCCGCCCGGCACGATTTCAGTGGATCTACGTTGTCTGCTCCAGCGCACGGATGTATTCGATGACTGCCTCGCTCCAACCATCGATGTGCATCCACTTGCCGTAGCCGACGCCGTTCTTGTAGCTGGCCACATTGATCAGGTAACCCTTGCCGCTGGGCGCGGGTACCTTGTCATGCGCCTGCTCGTCGGTGATCACGATCAGGCGGTCGCACTTCTCGCTGCGGTTTAGCTTCTCCACCGCATTCCCAAGCTGGGTGCTGTTGTGGCGCTGGGAAGCGTTAATGGCATCGCGCAGGGCGAAGCCACGACGCGCCGGCACCTCAACCAGATTGTCAGAGAAGCTGTACACCGCCACCTTCTCCGCGATCTCGCGCAGAAGCACGGCCAAACCGTAAGCCGCGTCAGTACGCTGCATCTCGGAGCGACGAGACAGCGGCGCGGTCATCGAGCCGGAGACATCCACCAGCACGATGGTCTTGCCCGGCAGCTTCTCGGTTTCCGCCACGCACTTCAGCATAGCCTGCTCAAGCGCTTCCTCCCACTGCGGAGCGTAACGAGCTGCGGCCAGGAAGCGGAACGGCAGAACGCGCGCCGTGCTCATCGAACCAAGCGCTGAGAGCACGAGCGACACGTCTACTCCGGCCTCGCGCATGTTGCGAAGGTTGCGCAGCAGGGCGAGTGCGCCCAGCTTCTGTTCGCGAAGCAGACGCTCCCAAGCTTCGCCCTTGTCGGCACCCGAGCTGAGGGCAACTTCCCAGGTGTCCGGCGTCGTCAGGCTTCCCGAGACCAGCTTCTTCCACACGTCGGCCTGCCTCTGATCACGCGGCTTGGCATGGCAGAGGAAGAGCACGTCCCGCAGCTTGATCGGCCCGCCGCGGTCGTACTTGGCGAGCTGATACTCGTCAAACTTCGGGAACGCTGTCGCCAGACCCTTCTTCACCTGACCGGAAAGCGGCACCCGCCCATCCTTCCAGTAAATGGCGACGAACTCGGCGAGCTCGTCGGCACGCTGGATGATGCGGGCAAGCGTCTCGGACACAAGGGCGCGGTGCGTCTTGTGGCGAGCCATCTCTCGGACGAGCAGAAGCGGCACATGACGCAACTTCATCCGCTCGCGTCCTTCGACTGCCAGCGCCGCCACCTTCTCGGCCGCGACCTTGGGGACGAGTTCGGCAATGCGGCCGGAGATCTCGACTCCGTCCTCATAAAACTGGCTCTCCCAAAGCAGGCATGCCAGCACCGAGCGGCGCAGCTGCAGCTCCGGAGAAACGTTTCGCGCGGGAGCGCCCTCGTGCGTGCGCGCTCCAAAGTTTAGATTCAATAGATTCAGTCGGGCCATTCCTAGCCTCCTTTCAACTCGCAGCTTTACCGATTCGTTCTTCGCCGTAGCAGTTAGCACATGGGCACTTGGCAAATGCGGCCAAACTGCGACTTGGTCGAAGATTCGCCGGAGAATCGGTCGACGACGGTATCTGTTCCGACGCTCTCCCACTGAGCTACATGGCGCGAAGCCATGACAGGAATCGAACCTGCGACCTTCGGAGTCCGAAGGAACCCTCGTTTTCACCACCGGCGAAGCTTATGCAAGGATTCCGTGACTTGCCGCCTCTCCATCCGAGCTTTCTTCTCGTCTCTCAAACGACTTCACCTCCAAGGCAAGAAGCAGGCCCTGAAAATCTGCCATCGTTTCCGCAGAGCGCCCCGCGTCTACGAATTCCCACGCTTCGGCTTCCGAAGATTCCGGGAAGAACCTGAGATACAGCTCTACCTTTTGGTGATCGCTTGCCTTTCCCAGGAAAAGCTTGTAGTCAATTCTTCCCGGACGCAGAAGGGCTGGGTCCAGTTTCTCAACATAGTTCGTTGTCATCATAAACAAGACGCCGGTGGGCGCGGCAAAGCCATCCAGAACGTTCAGCAACCCAGAGAGCGTGACGCCATTCTGGTTGGGAGCAACCTCTTTGCTGCGGAGCGTTGCGCCGCCAGTTTGCGCGCTGCCCGAATCCGATTCGATCCGCGATTGACTGCCCTTCATGCAATCAATGTCCTCAAACAGCAAAATTGAATTCGACGGGACGTTGTTGACCGCACCCATCAAACTGCGATCGTTGAAATCCGCCAGATTGAGGATGTAGATCGATAGGCCGAAGTGCGCCGCCAGTGCGGAGACCAGAGAGGTTTTCCCTGTTCCCGGCGGCCCGTGAAGCAAATAGCCACGATGGTAAGGAACTCCCAAGCGCTCGTACCGTTGCTTCGATCTCCGAAATTGCATCATATCTTGCAGCATGTGTTCTTTTTCTCCCGGTTTCAAAAGCACTGATTCGAGCAGTCGCGGCGAATACCCTTCCACGTAATCCCAGCCGTCGTTGTACGTGTATAAGCGCGACTGCGCGCCTTGTCGCTTGAGATGACACTTAACAACATCGTCCACAAACTGTTGGAGGAGGAACCGTTTTCTCCCCGGCGTTCGGAACGTGAGCGACTCGACTCGCCTGCCGCTCCGTTCGTGAGTGTTCTCAGTGCGCGAGAGCCACACCTCAAAAGGTCTGCCGCCGTACCAGAACCAATGTTTTCCTGGCGCTGGAATCATGGCGATCCGCTCATTGCGAAGCGTCGTGTCTAGATCAAGCCTCCGAATTCGTTTGAGAAACTTCTGCTCCAGAAACCATTCCTTCACCCATACGAACGCGGCGTCATCGTCCTTCACCGTAATCATCATGGTGGTCTGACTGACGATCCAATGCCAAAGGCTTTCTGGCACAGCTCGCAGCCATACACTCACCCCCCCGATGATCATCAGCAGAAGCCCGCCGGAGGCGAACTCGTTCCGGCCGCTCAACGCGCCCTTCAGAATTTGAAGCATAATCATTCTTCTAACCGGCACCAGGCCGGAGTTATTTGTTGAACAGCTGCCTGCGCAGAATCCTTTGGCCGGGGAATCAGCGACCACGGAACATTAGGCGCTTTGCCAATTTAGCTACACGGGAAAATTCCCGTGGCAGGATTCGAACCTGCATCTCCCGCTCACAAGGCGAAGTAACCGTAGTCTTCGCCACCGGCCAAACCCGACGATTCAAGATCTCACCGGGGAACCAACGAGGAGAGCCGACTCGGGGCACGATTGTTCCAGGTACCTTGTGTTTCGGGACTACGCCCCCGTCCCTGGAACTCTGATCCCCGGCAGGGCCGCCGCCCTGCGCGTCGTGCAATGGCGCGAAGTATCTCTCCTCTTCACCACCGGCGAAACTGTCAAACGCAACTGATTCAATTCCTGCATACAACAGATCACTCTGGTCAGGGAACAGGAGGCCACGGCAGGCTTTCGCCCATGAGGAGTCGAACCTCACAGCCCGAAGGCCGTTTCACCCAGAGAAGTATCCGTAGCCAATCACCACTGACCGTTGTGAGTTAGGCTGGGGGAATAAGTGGCAGCGGTGGGTCGATTAACAGTCGAAGTACCCGCGGCCTGCGCCACCCAGCTAAGGTTTTGATTTTGCGGAAGAGCGCTGAAGGTCGACTAGCGCGACTGGAGCGACGCCCTGAAGCAACTCAGCCAAGTAATTGGCTGATGTTGCCCGCGTGTCGTCTTGTTTGGTAAATTCGACAATTTTGGGCGTCCTTTCTTGAAGAATATGTCTGAGGATGCCATGATTCCGAAATTTTTGCAATATGAAACTTGCAAATTCTCTGAGGATGCGTTGAGCCAGTACCCCTAAGGTGGCCTAGGCTCTTCTCCGTACTTGCTCCGGTCGGTTAGGCCCGAGAAAGTGCCGTTTCCAACTTTTCAGGCTTAAACCCAAAGGGACTCAGGGACGCGTACGCAGCGACCCCCGCCGCATTCCTTGATGCGCTGCGCCCCCCAGTCGTCTTCGACGAGATCCAGAATGCCCCGAATTACTCGCCTATGTGCGCACCATTATCGACACAGGCCCGCGCCGAATGGGGCAATGGCTGTTCACGGGCTCCCCGGAAGCTCCGCTCATGCATGGCATTAGCGAATCGATGGCGGGCCGTGCAGCCATCCTTCAACTCCTGCCTTTCAGTCTCGTGGAAACCAAGAAAGTAACGCTACTACACGGAGGATTCCCAGAAGTACTCGCCCGGCCCAAGGTTCGTAGCCTTTGGTTTTCCTCCTACCTGCAAACCTACTTGGAGAGAGATGTCCGGGCAATTACCAACGTGCGGGACTTGGCGACATTTCGCCGTTTTCTCGGTCTTCTGGCGAGTCGTCACGGACAGATTCTGAACAAGACCGACCTTGCTGCACCCCTCGGGGCCACCGTCTCGACGATTGGTGACTGGCTTCACATACTCGAAGTGACAGGCCAGATCATTCTCGTGCCCCCGTATTTCGACAACTTCGGGAAGAGACTCATTATGTCTCCGAAGGTGTACCTGGGAGACTCCGGCCTTGCCTGCTACCTGCTGGGCCTGACATCATCAGCCGAGCTCGAGCGATCGCCATTCTTAGGGCCTTTGTTCGAAGGCTTCGTCGCAGCAGAGATACTCAAGAGCCAAGCCGACCGCGGAATGCGCAAAGAACTCTACTATTTTCGTGATCAGCAAGGTTTGGAAGTGGACTTTCTTATACCGCGCCCCAACGCGAAACTGTGGCTGGTTGAAACCAAAGCGGCTAAGACAGTGAGACCTTCAATGGCCTCGTCGCTAACCTCCCTGCAACGGGTTTCGCAAAAACGGTCAGGGCGATTGCTGTTGATCCATAGAAAGTCTCGTTCACAAACGCCCACGCCAGCGATCGCTAGGGGAGTTGAGGCTCTGGATGTGGAGCATCTTGTCGGGGAACTTTCACGCACCAAATGAACGGGAGTTGCAGGTTCGGTTCCTCCTTGAATGCGAAGAGCGTAAAAGTCCTCGCGCGGTTCGCAACGGGAAAAGGCGGTCTGTCAGTCAGGCAATCCTCAGCGAGGCATGAGCCGGAAAAAGAGGGCCTGCTTTGCAACAGGTTCCACTTTTGCCTCCAGCGCAGCCATCTGACTCTGATTGAGTGGGGTAAAGGAACGGGCGAACTGGACGCATTCATCAACCTGCTCGACTGAGTCACACCCGATAATTGCCGTGCTGATGGGCAATGTCAGCGTGTAGAAGAAGGTTTCCTGTTTCGTCAGCGTACCCGGAGTGGTGGCGATTGCGCCTCTGCCTTCCCATGAATGCTTTTGCTGCTCCACCGGCGGTGGCGTCCAACTGGAAAGAATGCGGCCCCGTGCCATCACCTTCATCCCGATGATCCCCATCTGTTTCTCGACGGCCAGCGGAAGGAGATCCTTTTCAAAACTGTAATAGTATTTGTCGGCCGCGTTGACGCCCATCAGGACAGTGTCGAAGGGAAAGCGGCGTATGCATTCGATGAGCGCTTCGGGACGGAAGCGGCCGGTGACGCCCAGATGGCGCACAATTTTCTGATCGCGCGCTTGAACCAGGGCTTCTATCGCACCGCCTTTGCCAAATATCTGGTCAATGTCTTCCTGAATTCCAACATCATGCAGTTGCCAGGTATCAATGTGATCCGTATCCAGCAGCTTGAGAGACACGTCGAGGTTCTTTAGCGCGGCATCGCGGGTCCGTTCTTTGGTCTTGGTTGCAACAAAAACGTGGTCCCGGCTGCCCTTAAGGCCCTTTCCAAGATAACGTTCACTCCACCTGTCAGGTCCGCCGTAAATGGCGGAGGTATCGAAATAATTCACTCCTAAATCGAGCGCGCGTTGGATCATCTGCAGGGCAAGGCTTTCGTTATTGGCTTTCTCCAGCGCTCCCTGTCCGCCGAGGCCAAAAATTCCGACCCTAAATCCTGTTTTGCCGAGATTGCGCGTCGGCATCATGTCTTGGATGGTCCTTGCCGCAGCTGGACTATTTTCCGTTGACCTCATCTCGCCAGACGCGTACGGCGCGATTGCCCCTGCAGACAGACCTGCTGCGATCGATGCTGCTCCTGTCTTAAGGAAACCCCGGCGATTCTGGTTACCACCGTCTTCAGGTCTGTCGTTTGGTTTCATGTCCATCGCTCCAAGTCATGCGAAATAAAACAGCGATTTTCTTGGGAACTGATCGATCATGCGAGTATATTTTTCTCTTTGCGAGCCAGTCAAATCTTTTGTCTCTTTACTTCTACTTCTGACCGCGTTTGTGCCGTCGGTTTCACCCGTCTGCTGAGAGCATCCGATTTCTTGTTCATGGTTCCAATCGGTGCTCAGGAGAGATGAAGAATGAGTTGCCGATTATTTTCCTTTTGCTTCGTGGCCGGATTGATGTTGCCGACAACTGCGTTTTCCCAATCATTTTTGAGCCAGTATAAAGGCTTGCCTTATCACGACAGCCGCTATAGTGGCGGTCCCCAAAAAATACCGGGCAAGGTCTTGTGCGCCTACTATGACCTGGGCGGCGAGGGAGTCGCGTATCACGACACCGATCCAAAGAATCACGGCAGCGGAGAGTTGAATCCGTCCGATGGGACCTATCTCAATGAATTTCGTATACATGAGGGAGTGGATACTTCATACACGAAATTCAACCGGAAGCCTGATCCGATTGACGACAACCCCTTCGACAAGATTGTGCCTCCTGCAGACCTGCTCTATGTTGGCTGGACCGAACCCGGAGAGTGGTTCAACGTTACGGTGGATGTGGCACGGCCGGGAACATACGCGGCCGATTTCCTTTACACATCGAACCGCGGCGGGACAATATCACTGGATGCAAATGGAAAGGACGCCACCGGAGCTCTGCAGATCACCACGACCAATGATCCTGCAGACCCGCTCGCCTGGCGTCAATGGCACCATTGGAATCTGGCTTCGCAACTTTTCAAAGTCCGTCTGAGCAAAGGGAAAAATGTTCTCACCGTGCACATCGTGACGAACGGAAACATGAATCTGGCTTATTTCGACTTCAAACCGGTTCACAGATAAAGTGGAACCGGCCAGCGATTCAGATCACTGTTACGCGCAATCCGGCGGCATGGGGAACAGTGACCGAGCACTTGCCTTGCTTGAGTGAGTCGCTCTTCGTTGACGTTGTGACGTGCGCTTCGCGGCTGTCTAGTGCCGGTGCGTGTAATGTCTCGATTTCCACCACGCCACTCGCGTCGCGACCAAAATCGAGTTCCACTTCAACGTCTGCGGCCGCGTCCTTGTTCAGAATGATGACCGATGTGTGCCCGTCAGGCAGTTTCGCGGCATATGCCGTCGCATTGACTCCCGTAGCCTGCAGCTTGGCCGAGAGCTCGGTCTTCAACAGTGTTCCGCCGCTGAACGAGCCTGCAAACTTGAGCCCATACGCAACTGGCTCCAACACATAGTCCGAGCCAAACGTCCCGATAGGCGTATAGAAAGGATGCGGATGCGCGGCAATCTGTTCTGGGGTCTCGCCCTTCGCTTCGAGAAGCGAGTCGCCGGGCAGAGTTCCGCCAACCGAATTGGCCACAGACTTGCCCGTACCACCGTGCAGATTGACGCCGGAATAATCATTACTGGCCAACATCAGCGAATAGTCGGCCGACCAAAGCGCAGCTGCAAACACGTCGGAGACACCTGGCTTGCCTCCGCGATAGCACGTGTTGCCTTCGGTCATGCGTACACGCGCACCGATTTTGCTGGCTGCGGCCCTCGCGATATTCGCCGTATTCTGCACCCTTTGCATCGTCGCCGGTTTCAGCAGGTTCGGAATGTTGACGTCGGGGTTCGTCGCGGGGCCGCCAAAATAATAATGATGAGTCAGGGTGGTTAGGTGGGGCGGGGCCTGGATGGAAGGCCATTGATCGGCAATCTCAGTCAGCCATGACACGTTGCTCGCAACATCCGGCATGCCGAACTTTGCCGTGGGCACCCGGGCTGCGATAGCGCGAGCGAGCGTGAGCCATTCTTCGAGGTATGTCTTGGCCGACCATGTCTTCGGATCGCGCAGGTGCCGGTCAAATAGATCCGGCTCGTTTCCGATTTGCAAATACTGGAGGCGGTCGGCCAGTGTCTCGGCTACAAAGAGCGCTTCCTCGGCGGCGCGTGCCGTCGTATTCGTGCCCATCCCGATGCCGTAGATACAGTTCCAGCGTGTGGCTTGGAGAAACTCCGCCAGGTTCCTGACCGCCTCGGGGGTCACAGCGTAGTACTGCGCTTTCGGCTCGCCCACGACCTCACGCACTTGAGGATGCTCTGGTTCGGGAGAGTCAGGCTTAGGTTTCCAGTAAGCAAACTCGCTGGTGTTGCCCCCAAGGCGCAGAACGCCAGTTGACGAGAGTGCCTTGAACTCGCGAATCAAGCTGCTGTTCTGCGCCGAAAAGAAAGTCGGGTCCGCGAGTTGCTGCACTTCGTAAGACAGGCCGACAAAGTCGATCGGCATACGAGGACCCGTCGCCTCCTTAGGGATGCTGAGGGCGACCCGGGCGTTAGTCTGGCCGTGCACGTGAAGACGTGCCGCAGCCACAGCGCAGGCTGTCGTGGCAAGGAATCTCCGTCGTGTAAGCATTGGACCTCTCGATTCTTTACTGCCGGCTCAGAGTTGTCGCTGTTACGACAAATCGCGGTAGTTCAATCTGGGCTTTTGTCGCGAGTACTCGCTATGACTGTGGTCCGGTCGACTTCTGTAATTGGCCAATCCGGCTGAAATTTCTCGCTGGATGCCGAGAATCACTGTATCAAAGATGCGTCCGGCAAATCTCCTGTCCAAAGGGGCGTGCCACTCAATTCGCCCGACACAATGGCTTTCTGGATGACGAGAGATGAAGGAACGACGGGCCGAGGGACTAGTCTCCTGAGTCAGTGATTTCTTACATATTGCCCCCTGCTCAGCCAAAGTGCGGGAGAAACAATGCGGCGGTAGCCGCCAAGTTGCGCACCTCAGGCTTCACGGTGGGCACGCAGCGGATCATTGGACAGTTGGAGCAGTCGCGCCTTGGCAACCAGAACCGGATTGAGTCAATCCACGTACGGCACGTTCCACCTGATCGTCGCCGATTTGGCATGGCGCGCCCGGGCGCACTTCGTCGCCTAAGCCTGTTTTGTCCCATCGCTCATTCCAGAATAATGCGGGCACGAAAAGCCAGGGATCGCGAGTAGTATGGTGGATCACCCTCAATCCACGCGGACGTCCCATCAAGCGCCTACATCGCCTTGTCGACCCGTCTCATAAATAGTCCGACCGCGAGCATGCCTTAAGGTCTGACTCATTGGGAAGAAGACACATCGAAAATCTTGCGCGAAAGTTCGATGAAATCCAGCGAGCTTTGCTGTCCTTCCAGGTTTGATAGGATCACTACCCCAAACTGTCGTTGCGGCAAGAGATACAGCACACTGCTAACACCCTGCTGATCGCCGCCGTGGCCGGCTTCCTGCAACCCGCGATACCTGCCAATCGGGCCACCTACGAAGAAGCCGAGGCCATAGATGGTCGGCTTTTTGTCATGGGTCGTCGCCGGTGTGAACATCCGATCCAGAACCGCCTTGGGAACCAATCTCGCCGAGTATAGCGCAGCCACAAAATTGCCCATGTCTCTTGCACTCGAATTGATTCCACTGCCAGGAGGTTTGTTGCTAACGTCCACAAAGAGAGCGTTTTGCAGTTCGCCACCGGCGACAATTCTGTACCCCCGCGCCCGGTGCGGAATAATCGCGAAAACATCGTCGAACCGCGTAGTTGGCATCTGTGCAGGCTCGAAGATTGCCTGATGCATGCAGCGGTCATAGATCGTTTCGGAAGCGCCCTCGATCACGCAGCCGAGCACGATGTAGCCGTAGCTGGTGTACTTCATCTTGGTTCCAGGTTCAAACTCCAGAGGATCGTTGGCGAATTGAGTCAATGCTTCCTTGATGCTCGAATAGTGCTTGGTGTTAACGGTTTCTTCTTCGTTCCGGTAATCGCGGATACCGCTCTGATGGGAGAGCAGTTCCCTGGTCGTGATCGGCCATGGCTTCTTGGGAAAGTCTGGACAATACGCCTGGATGGGGGCATCGAGGTCCAGTTTTCCCGCTTCGACCAGCTTCATTGCCGCCGTCGCAGTGATGGACTTGGATAACGATGCGATGCGGTAAACCGTATCGGCGGTGGCAGCCACATTGTTCTCAACGTCTGCCAGACCGTAGCCTTGGGTGAGGATGACGTGCCCGCGATCAATCACGGCCACGGACAACCCTGGCACATGGTGATCCGAGACGTAGGAGGTGATTAGAGCATTGATGGCCGGAGCGCTCTGAGACGCCGTCTGTGCGGATGCCTGCAGACAAATTGCCAGCCACAGGACAGCATACACACAAGTCGTTGTTTCTCGGAAACCATTGTTCCGCTCCAAAGTCGGATAACGTGATCGCATCATGCGACCTCCGGTTGAGCTTAGCATTCTGCGTCGCTGAGACCGGTTCTAGTCTTACGCAATTCGATCTAGTCGCTTGCTGGCGTGTTGATCAGCTTCGGTAGTTGGATCGTAATCTTCTGCTGAATGTTTGCTGACGAGTCGCCCAGCATCAAGTTGTAGTTGCCGGCATTGGCGCGCCACGCTGCTGCGTTGACATCATAAAAACTAAAACTCCGAGGACCAAGCTCGACGCTGACATGCGTGGTCTCTCCGGGCTGCAGCATCACCCGCTCGAATTGTTTCAATTCCTTAGGTGGTCGCGGTACCGTCGGGGATGATTCGGCGACATAAAGCTGAGCGACGGTAGCTCCGGCACGATCACCTGTATTCGCAACATCGAAAGTGACGGAGAAGCGCCCGTCGCCCGTCGGGATGCTCTTCAAGTTCGTGAATGAGAAGGTCGTGTAAGAGAGTCCAAAGCCGAAGGGAAAAAGTGGCTCGACACGCGCGTGCTCGTAACCGCGATAGCCCACGAAGACGCCGTCACGATACACGATCTTATTCGTGCCCGCGTCGGGATAGTAGCTATTGAAGCTGGGATTGTCAGTTATCTTTTTCTCCCAGCTGATGGGCAGATGGCCCGAAGGATTACTCTCTCCGAAGAGCAGACGGGCGACAGCGTTGCCGCCTTCTTCGCCCGCATACCAGGACGCCAAAATGCCTTGAATTTTGTCTTTCCAAGGCGAGACATCGACGCTGCCACCTGACGTAATCACGACTATAGTCTTCTTTCCCAGCGCGGCGACCTGGTCGATTAATTGTTGTTGCCCAACGGGAAGCTCAAAGCTTCGGTCCCCGCCCTCGGACTCAGAGGCTGAGTTGAAACCCACCGCCAGCACGACGGTGTCGGCTTGAGACGCTATCTCCAGGGCGTCGTTTTCGACAATGGCGCTGAGCGGCACGATGCCAACCCGCATTCCGGAAACCGAGGCGAACTGTGTGGCCAACTGTTCCAACAAGACCTTGTGCGGACCGGCGGAAAGATCAATGGTCGTTTGATTGAGGATAGCTTTCGGCACAACAGAACTGTCGAAGACGACGGCATCGTCGATGAGCAGCCGGTACCGTCCATCGGTCTGAACAAATACTTCGAACTTCCCCGCGCCTTCCACATTGTAGTAACCGGTCCACCTGCCGCTCGTCGTCGTCCGCAGATAAGGGCTCGAGTTCTTGTGGGATGTAAGAGCGTTCAGTTCCTGTTCTTCGGGTTCGCGACGCGTCGAGCCCTGGATTATCATCGCTCTCTCGATCGTCGTACCGGTCTCTCCGCCTTCCAGATTAGCCTTGGCAAACGTGGTGTGCATTACTCCGCTGAGCACGCCTTGGGCATCGGTAGTGAATTGGGTGAGGCGCGCCATCTGATTGGTGCTACGAACCCCGCGCGCGTAGAGGACTTTGGCTCCGTCGCCCAGGTAGTTGCTGATACCGACGAGCAGATTCGTGTTTGCGAAGCTTACGACCTCGCCGCTGCCTCCGCCTGTCGTGACGGTCTGGGTTGCAGTGGGCCCGATCACCGCGATCGTCTTGAGTTTTGTTTTGTCGAGCGGCAGCGCGTGGTTGTCGTTTTGCAAAAGCACCGTGCCCTCAAGCGCGGCCTGCAATGAGGCGCCTCGACCTTGCAGGTTGTAGCGCGGGATGCTGGTATCGAGCGCGGGATGATCGAGCCAGCCAAAGTCGACAGCCACGCGGAGGATCCGGCGCACCTTGTCATCGAGATCAGCCTGCGTGATCGTTCCCGCCTTGAGCAGCGGAAGAATCGTTTCCCGGTTGTAGTAGACGCCGAAAGGCATTTCCAGATCGAGGCCGCCCTTCACGTCCGCGGCGGTGTCGTAGGTTGCGACCCAATCCGACATGATGATACCTGGAAAGTGCCACTGCTCTTTAGCCACTTCAACGTTGAGGCGGCGATTCTGTGTCATGTGTTCGCCATTGGTGAGATTGTAGGAATCCATGATGGCTCCGACTTTGCCGACTTTGACGGCTGCTTCAAACACTGGCATGTAAATTTCACGCAATGTTCGTTCGTCGATGACGGAGTCCGAATCATGCCGCAGGTATTCGGAATTATTACCAAGATAGTGCTTGATGGTGGCGGAGACACCCTCCTTCTGCAGGCCCTGGATATAACCGACGGCAATCTGGCTGGCGAGAAACGGGTCTTCGCCGAAATATTCAAAGTTGCGTCCGTTCATCGGTGCGCGGTAGATGTTGACACCGGGGCCAAGGAGGAAGACGGCTCCGCGGGACCGGCAGTCCCGCCCCAGTTCTTTGCCGATGCGAACCGCGAGCTGTTTATCCCACGACGCCGCCAGCCCAATGCCACCAGCGTAGGCGATTGTCGGCGCTGGAATGTGAGCTCCCTCCGGACCGTCCGCCATCTGGAAGAAAGGAATATTGAGGCGCGGAACCGGATGCGTGCGGAACGGTGTGTCACCGCTGAGGAGATCAATCTTTTCATCGAGGGTCATTTCGCCGATGAGTTGATTTACACGTTTGTCCACACCTGCGGAGTCCTTGCCGACGAACTGGCCGGAGGCCTGGACACTGGTCATCAGCAGCGAGCAACCGAGAACGCCACAGCAGAAAAAACGGATCGCGTTGAGCCGCATGGTTATGTTCTCCGAAGAAGATAGTACGACAAAAGACTGGGCATAAGGCGAATGCCCTGCAATCAACAAATCGATAGCGCCTTGATTCTTGTCAGCCGCTCGCCGCGTCGCGGTGAAACCGATGTAACGGCAAGGTCTCAGGAGATCTCTGGATGATCTCCTCGAAATGGACTTGCGGGGTCGATCGGCCACTCTGGTGAACTAAGGATTGCTGGCACATTCCAGCGGAGCCTGATGTGCACCCAGCTTTTTTCATTCTCCAATCCTCAAGCCTACTATGAATTCACCGATGTCGCGCAAGACGTCCTCCTCGTTGCTCTGAAAGATGTAGTGATCGGCATTGGGGATACGGATGATACGAGCATGGGGCCGCTGAAACTCGAATGCTCTCGCCTGATCTTCCATCGTGCGTCTGAATGCCGGTGAATGGGGAACATTGAAGATCGCCAATACTGGAATGTCAATCTGCGTATATTTTTGCTGGCCATCGAGAACCGCTACACTCATGGGATTGTCGATAGGATGAGGTGAAGACATTCTGGCAGAACAAAGCGCAAGGCCAGCTTCCCGCGCATCACTTCCAGGGCGAAAAGCGCGCCGCCCAACGGGACGCCCCTGTCTGGCTTCCGTCGCTTTTCCGCCGAGATTGAATTCACACTCTGAAAACCTGCTAGAGAACGCTGCATTCACATCTAGGTCAAAGTTGATATTCCCATTCGCGGCATCCGACGCAGAAAAAAGTAACTGTACCGTTGTCAAAGGGGTGCATCCCTGGAACGCTCAAGCCAGCGCTTCGAATGCGGTGATGATAATGTCTTTGGTTATCAGTTCCGGCGTTTGAAAATAAGTGAAGAGCAAGCCTGTAGTCATTGCATCCAGTATGCGGACAAACTTCTCGGCTGACATGGGCAGCTCTTTCGCTGATACGACCTTCAGTAATTCCTTTGCCATGCGCCGATAGGTGGCCGCGTTCTGTTTTGTCAGATGGGACCGCATCGGCTCGTGCGTCAGCGCGTATAGTTGAAATGCCGTCGCGGCGGCAGCCTGACTTCGACGATCCCGTGCCTCTTTGGCGACCGTCTCGCCTAAAATGTGCAACTGTTCCTTAAGGCTGGCGCCGGGCTTCAATGGCGGGACAATCGGTTTCCAGCGCGACGCAATAAGGGCCAGGAAGAGCTCCTCCTTGTTCTTGAAATTGCCATAAACCGCGCCTCGGGTCATTCCGGCGCGTGCGGCGATCTCCTCGAGCGGCGCCCGGTCGTAGCCCTTTTCGCCGATAATTGCCGCCGCTGCCGAGATGAGTTTCTCTCTTGTACGTGCGCGCTTGCCACGCCCGGCTCGCTCGACCACAGTCGCCTCCGACTTCTGGCAATATCCCCTAAGAAAATACAAACGTGTATTTTATACAAGAATGTATTATTATACCTTTCCATGGCCTCAACCTGGCAATGGGATCTGGTCATCGCGTTGTTGTCCGGTGTCGCGCTTCTCACGGCGGGCTATATTTATGAGAAAGCGGCCGAATGGAAGGATAAGAAGGTCCATCCCGCGCCCGGGCGGATCGTAGCCGTCGGAGACCACAAACTTCACTTGCTTTACAAGGCAAGCGTCGGCCTGACCGTTGTTATCGAACAGGGGGCCGGTGAGCCATCGCGGCTTTGGTGGCCAGTCCAGGATAAAATCACCGAGTTCGCCAGCGTTTGTACCTATGATCGAGCCGGTTACGGCTGGAGCGAACCGGCTGCACCGGGACGCACAATTGCAGGACGCGCCGAAGAACTCCATACTCTGCTCACCAACGCGGGTATCCCAGGACCTTACGTTCTGGTGGCGCACTCTTACGGCGGCTTCATTGTTCGCTGTTTCGCCCGTAACTATCCCGATCAGACGGCAGGACTGGTTCTCGTCGATACACCCGAAGAGACGGCGTTCTTCCGACGCGAGGTTCTCAATTTCTATTCCCGGCTCAGATTCATGAATGAGGCGGTTGAGCTCGTGGCTCGTTTCGGCGTGTTGCGGCTGTTGGGTCAATTGTTTCCGCTGGACCATGTGGGGTTCTCATTTGTGCGGCCGGCCGAGTATTCGGCAGCGGGAGATGATTTGGCCTCCTTGCAACTGGTAGAACCACTCATGGGAGATTTTGGAGGGGTGGGCACTCTCGGGGATTTGCCCATGGCGGTGATCACGCATGGCCAGCCTTTTCCGGGACCATTTTTCATTCTCGAGAAGGGCTGGAGTGACGGTCAAGCGCGGCTGGCCGCGCTATCAACAAATAGTCTACTCATCCAGGCCAACAACAGTAACCACATGATCCAGGTTGATGAGCCCGGACTCGTCGTGGATGCGATTCGTCGCGTCCATATAGCCGCCTCCAACAAGGTGCGGCTCGCGCGTGATGGACCTTCACAGGAGTTGTCCGCGGTTTGACCCTGAGGGTCTCCACTTTACAGGCCTGTGGTCGGCAATCCGGAAGTCAAAAACTGAGCTGACGATCACTTCCGAACGGCCAGGCACCCGGTCTCAATCGAGGGCCGGTACCGATGTAGCTTCCAACTCCTACAACTCACCTTGTCAGTACCAATCGGGTGTAAGCTGAGTCGAACCTCTTTTTTCCTGCGCATCGCAGTTGTGCGCTGACACGAGCTGTGCCCAGGCTGATGCTGTTTAGGAAAACAGCTCGTCAAGGGTCCGAATCCCTTGGTGTGCGTTCTGTGCTTGGGGATGGTTTCCGGGACGTTTGCATAGCAACGTCTGGAGTCCCCCGGCTTCTGCGCCATCCAATTCCGAGACAATGTCCGAAATGAAAACGATCTCTGCCGGAGAACGCTGCAGCGTCTTGGCAATCTTTTCGTAGCTGGCGGGGTCTGTCTTTTTGCCAATCGTGGTATCGAAATACGCCGAAAGAAATCCGGTGAGATCGCCAGCGCTTGTATGGGTAAATAGGAGCTTTTGGGCCAAAACACTGCCGGAGGAGAAGATCGCAGTCGTTCTATTCTGCCCTTGCCAACGCTTGAGTGCGGGCGGCACATCATCAAACACTTGGCTATGTATGTCGCCACTCGCATAGCCCTCTGCCCAAATTTTGCCCTGCAGCGATTTCAGCGGAGTGCACTTGCGATCACGGTCGATCAGCCATCTAACGTAGGCAACAAACGATGCAGGTTCGTGCGGATCGCTTAAAACAGGAGGACTGAAACCCTGACGAGTATCTTTAAGGTGTTCGTGCCGGAGGCCATCCAAATCCGCGAGCACGTCCGGCAATGATCCGTACCGCTCCAGGAATTTCTCGGTCTGTGAACGGGCGTATGGAAAGAGGACCTTGAAGACGAAATCCGCCGGTGTGGTCGTGCCCTCGATATCCAGGAGAATTGCGCGAACCGGATGGTAAATGAAGGAAGTCATGACCGAACCGGAGGCCGGGCGGACAGATAAGACGGGCCCAAGCATACCGGCTGGTAGTTGCGATCCACTCCGCTATCGGTGTGGTGCGGTGTCCAACCGGACCGGTCTTGAAACAAACGAATCGCCCGGATCGTCCGATCCCCACAAAGATCAAACCAATGCCAGGTTCCTCGGGGCACACGAATCAGATCGCCTGACTCCACCTCAATCGCGGTAAGCGGGCTGCCTTGCTGCGGATGGATGTGAAACAATCCGCGGCCACGGATGATGAAGCGCACCTCGTCTTCATCGTGCCAATGTTCGCGGCTGAACTTTGCCAGCATGGCTTCCAGATTCGGTATTTGGGGAGTTATGTCAATGACGTCTGCAGTCACATACCCGCCGTCTTGTTTCAGCTTCTCTATCGGGGCGCTGTAAATCGCCAGAATCTCTTCCGCTGACGCGTTGTCCTCCACCGCTTTGGGGACGTCCCAGCGTTCGTAGTCAATTCCAATGCTTGCGAGATAGTCCGTTATTTCTACCTTCTCTCGCAGTGTGCGATTCTCGTCTGGAATTCTGACAATTGCCATCGTCCACCTTAATTTCCGCTCAAGGAGCTTAGCCTAACGAGCAACCGCGTCTGAGAGAGTACGGGTTCTCCCCACAACTTCCAACAAGAACTCGAGGATTTCAAGGTGACGCTTTGCCTGTTCAAGGCTCTCGCCCCAGGTGTAAAGCCCGTGTCGCCGCAACAGTAAACCGTGAACGTTTGGGTATTCGTCCAGCTTCGCCGCCGCGACGCCGGCCAATCTCGCCATATCCTGATCGTTCTCGATAATTGGAAGCCATTCGCGGTGATTGTGCGATTTGACTCCTTCGAGTCCCTTCAACATCTCGTAGCCTTCGATCCAAAGGCCACCAGCCTTCGCGTCAAGGTCAGAAATAATAGTGCTCCATGCTGAATGTGTATGCAAGACCGCGGCCGCCCGCCTCACATTCGCGAGGAGCAAGTGCAGTGCAGTTTCCGCCGAGGGATACCCCGTTCCCTGGACCACGGTTCCGTTGGCATCAACGCGCACGAAATTGTTCTGCGTCAATGTCCCTTTGTGCAATCCACTCCCGGTTATCGTGAGGAGCAAAGGTTCGCGGCGCACTACGGCACTGAAATTACCGCTGGTACCTAGAGCCCAGCCTCGCGCGTGGCATTCCCTGGCGATCTGGACCAAGAAGGTTTCTGGGTCGGCAGGTTCGAGACCCGACGCTCGCCGAACATTTTGTCCCATACACTGATTTTACTCGCGAGGCTCGAACAAGCTTTGCATCGTTCTGTTGAGAGCTAAGGTGAGCAAGCTCTTCCAGTTGTCGGCGAAGCTGGCGCAGCCGCCAGACTGCATAAATGGCTAACGCCGGCGTGGCTAAGACTAACAGCGCTAACAATACGGCAAGAAGCTCCAATGGCTACCCCGTATACACGTAGTTCTGAAAGCCTAAATAGTAGAACGGAGGAATACCCATTCTTGCAGATTATTCTTCCCTGCAAACTCGGAAGTAACTGGCGTTCCGTATTGTTACTGGAACGCAAACCGGCTTCATGACAAGATGTGCAGAACTACGAGAGCTACAGACGCTTATCAAGATTTCCTATGACCGAAAATGCTGCCGCGGCCGCGCGGGAGAATTCGCCAACGAGACTCGCAGAGAATCCTTCGGAACTCTTGGTGTCACAATCGTGGCGACGAGGGTTTTGGTCTCTTGTGGCAACCCAGTTCCAGGGCGCATTCAACGATAACGCATACAAGAATCTCATCGTCTTTATCATCCTCGGCACTGCGATCGAGAAGGCCGATCGTGATCGGCTCGTTCTGGTGGCAGGTGCCCTCTTCTCCGTTCCCTTCATTCTGTTCTCCATGACCGGAGGTTTTCTCGCGGATCGGTACAGTAAACGTAGCGTCACGATTGGGACGAAATTGTTCGAGATTGGCGTAATGGCCTTCGCGATCGCCGGGTTAGCTTGGCAGAATCTGCATCTCGAAATGGCTGCGATCTTCCTAGCCAGCACACAGGCCGCGTTCTTCGGACCTTCCAAATACGGATTGCTGCCCGAGTTGCTGCCTGAGCCAAGACTTTCCTGGGGCAACGGTGTCATCGAACTGGGAACCTTCCTCGCATCGATCGCCGGGCTTGTTTCCGGCGCCTTCCTTGCAGACGCTTTTCACGGGCGCCAAGGGTGGTCGGGTCTGGTCTTCCTCACTCTGTCTGTTGCCGGTTTGATCCTTAGTCTCGGGATCACAAAAGTCCGCGCCGCTGATCCCTCCAAGAAGTTTCAAGCCAATCCCCTCACCGATCTCTGGCAACAGGTAGGGTTAATTCGCCGGGATCGGGTCCTGTGGCTGGCTGTTCTCGGTAACACCTATTTCTGGTTTCTTGCTGCGCTTCTAACCGCCAACATCGTTTTCTACGGCGAAGATGTTTTGCACAGCAGCTCAACGCGCACGGGGATCCTGCAGGCTGCGGTAGCAATCGGCATAGGGCTGGGCAGTCTCGCGGCGGGATATCTTTCGAGCGGCAAAGTCGAGTACGGACTCATTCCGCTTGGTTCGGTCGGCATGACGGTATTCGGAGTGCTGCTCTCCGCCCCAAACCTCTCATTCGCGCATGTGCTAATGCTCCTCGCCGCCCTCGGCTTCTCAGCCGGGTTCTTTGCGGTCCCGGTCAATGCTCTGATTCAACACCGCCCTGACGAAAAAGACAAAGGGGGAGTGATCGCAGCCGCGAACCTGCTCTCCTTCGTTGGTATTGGGGGAGCTGCGGGCGTTTACTATTGTTTCCAGCACTACGCCCATTTCAGCCCGCCTTCAATTTTTCTGTCCGTCTCATTGGTAACGATCGCCGCAACGTTCTATGTCTTGTATCTGCTGCCCGATGCCCTGCTTCGGCTCCTGCTTTGGATCGCCACCCATACTCTGTATCGAATTCATCTGGAGGGACGCGAAAATATTCCGTCAAAGGGCGGAGCGTTGCTGGTACCGAATCATGTCTCCATGGTCGATGCGGTTCTTCTGATTGCCTCGATCGATCGCCCGATTCGCTTCCTTATGTTCAAGGGGTCCTATGACCACCCACTGGTCAAGCCGTTCGCCAAGATCATGGGTGTGATCCCAATCTCCTCCCAGCTTCGTCCCCGCGAAATGATTCAGTCTCTCAGGACGGCGACGCAAGCATTGAAAGATGGTGAGATTGTATGCATCTTCCCTGAGGGTCAAATGACTCGCATCGGTCAGATGCTCCCGTTCCGTCGCGGCATGGAAAGAATCATCAAGGGCGTCGATGTCCCCATCATTCCGGCGAATCTGGGAGGGGTCTGGGGATCGGTCTTCAGCTTCGAGCGTGGAAGATTTCTGTGGAAGCTTCCGCGCAAACTTCCCTATCCCGTAACCGTCACCTTCGGTAAGCCAATGCCCTCAACCACCTCCGCTCAAGATGTGCGGCAGGCGGTGCAAGAGCTTGGTGCCAATGCGTATGGATTCCGCAAGCGCTATATGCGAACACTGCATCGCTCGTTTGTGCAAACCGCACGGCGTCATCCGTTTCGCTTTGCCATGGCAGATGGCCGAACGCCGAAACTTATCTTCGGTGGTGCCCTGACTCGCACCGTCTTCCTGGCCCGACGACTCCGCCCAGTCTGGGGCAACCAGAAGATGGTTGGTATCTTGCTCCCGCCCTCAGTTCCCGGTGCGTTAGTCAACCTCGCCGCACTCTTGATGGGCAAGGTTCCAGTCAACTTGAATTACACAGCTTCCAACGAGGTTCTAGCTTCGTGTGCCAAGCAATGCGAACTGGAAACCGTAATTACGTCGAAGGCATTTCTAGAGCGAGTCCACATCGAACCACCGGCGCAAGCGATCATGCTTGAGGATCTGGCCGAAAAGCCGGGGTTCTTCGAACGGGTAACAACAGCCCTAATCTCATGGCTCTTGCCAGTGCGGTTTGTTGAAAAGTGCGTAGGCGCCGGCAAGAAAGTAGCGCTCGATGATACCGCTACCATCATCTTCTCGAGCGGTAGCACGGGTGATCCCAAGGGAGTCATCCTAACTCACTACAATGTGGCGTCCAATGTCGAACAGTTGAACCAGGTATTCATGTTAGGACGCAAGGACAAAATCCTCGGTATTTTACCCTTCTTTCACTCTTTCGGTTTCACGGGAACACTCTGCTTGCCGACCACCATCGGCATGGGTGTGGTCTTTCATCCGAACCCGTTGGAAGCTCGCGCAATAGGTGCTCTCGTCAGCCAATATGCCGTCACTTTCCTCCTCGCCACGCCGACATTTCTACAGTCGTACATGCGGCGCTGCTCTCCTGAAGATTTTGGCAGCCTGCAGTACGTAATGGCTGGAGCAGAAAAGCTTCCCGAGCGAGTTTCCATCGCCTTTGAAGATCGCTTCGGAGTCCGACCACTTGAAGGCTATGGCTGCACCGAATGCTCTCCTGCTGTCACGGTAAATACTCGCGACTTCCGAGCAGCACAGTTTCGACAGGTTGGCGCAAAGCGGGCCAGCATCGGTCATCCCTTGCCTGGAATCAGCGTAAGGATCGTGAGTCCTGAAACGCTGGATCCCCTTCCCCAAGGCGAAACTGGACTATTGCTGGTGCGTGGTCCGAATGTCATGAAGGGATATCTGAATCGGCCCGAGAAGACTGCGGAGGTTCTCCGCGACGGCTGGTATAACACGGGCGACATCGCCATGATGGACGAGGATGGGTTTGTCCGAATCACCGATCGCCTGACGCGGTTCAGCAAGATCGGGGGAGAAATGGTTCCCCATATTAAGGTCGAAGACAAGCTTCACGAAATCAGCGGCTCGATGGAACAGATCTTCGCCGTAACCGCGATACCTGACGAGAGAAAGGGTGAACGTCTGATCGTACTTCACACACTTCCAAACGAACGCTTACAAGACTGTTTTGCTCAGCTCAGCAAATCGGATTTACCGGCGCTGTGGAAGCCACGGCCTGATCAGTTTGTGCATGTGGACTCGTTACCATACCTCGGCACCGGCAAGCTTGATCTGCGTCGGCTAAAAGAGATCGCAGCGGGAGTCGCAATATGACAGGGACACTTGGACCGAGATAGCAATTCAAAACGAGGTGTCCCGGGATTCCCAGACGAATCGGAGCGCACGATCTTTCGCCATTCGCCTTAACGACTGTCGCCCTCATTGCGTGGTTCTGGACCCAGTGACTGATCGGCGTACGCAGCGTGCCGGATGCTGGAATCGTAGACCTATTGCACACTGTCGCGACTTCGACCAAATTCTTACCTGCTCCGGCATCGTTGGAATCAGTTCGACCCCCTGTCGCCCGGGCTGAAAACACTCCCTTTAGGCTGGACATTGATCCCCGCGGAGGCTTGTAGGCTCCGTGGGAGGGCCACGGCATTGTGGCCGCGGTTGATCCCAAGTCGACCGGCTTCGCCAGCAGCTACCAAAGCATGCAGCGTTTCGTCGGCAAGCGGCGCGGAGCGCATTCTCGGTCCCCTCACCGCTTCACGGACCGCGTCGAATCGAGGATTTTGGCACAGTCGGAAATCCCATCCCCGCGAGCGTGGAACTGCGAAGGGGTAAGAGGTTCTGTGAGCTAGACGAGAAAAGGGAGATCGAGGATAGAATCTATAGCAAACTGGAACGGATGAATCGACATCTAGCCTTGCCTAGAAATGAACTTCCCCGAAGACGTTCGACGCGCACGCAAATTGGCTCGTCGCCGGCAGGTTGCGACGCTAGATGAAAGGATTCCCTAAGATGTCGAAAATAGAAACCCGACAGATTCGTCGATCCCTTGTCGCAATCTTCATCCTAATGACCTTTCTGGCTCTCCTGTTGCGCTTTGCGGGTACGCAATCAGCGCCACCGGACGGGAGCATAGTCATGAAAGACGTTCTGGTGATTGACGGACGGGGCGGCCCGCCGCTCGAGCACGCCGCCATCGTCATCAAGGGAGACCGCATTGTTTCTGTGGGCGCGGCCGGAAAGGTGTCGTGGCCAAAATCAGCACGAGTGATCGATTACCGCGGTAAGACGGCACTTCCTGGCCTAATCTCCGACCATTCTCACGTGGGGCAAGTCGATGGAGTCGGGACTGCCCCGCAGAATTACAACCGGCCGAATATTTTGCGACAGCTGCGCCAGTATGAGGTGTATGGCGTCACCACAGTGACTGCTCTCGGCTTGAATAACGATTTGTTCTACGAACTACAGCCTCGATTGCATTCGGGTGCGTTGCCCGGGGCCGATCTGTTCGGTGCGGACCGCGGAATTGGCATTCCAAATGGTGCCCCGCCCGCCTTCAATTTGCCGGAGAGCCAACTGTATCGGGTAGAGAGCCCGCAGCAGGCGGTCGGAGCCATTGACGAAATGGCAGCTCGCAAACCTGACTTGATCAAATTATGGATTGACGACTTCCATGGAAGCCTGCGAGTTAAGATGCCGCCCGAAGTGTATGGTGCGGCAATCAAGGAAGCGCACAGACTGGGACTGCGGGTAGCAGCGCACATCTACTATCTTTCCGATGCCAAATCTTTGGTGAAGAGCGGCGTCGACATCATCGCCCATGGAGTGCGCGATCAGCCAGTGGACGCCGAGTTTGTCGATCTCATGAAAACCCATTCCATCTGGTACATCGCAACCATCGATCTGGATGAATCTAGCTACATTTACGCGGAGAAACCGGAATGGCTCAAGAATCAATTTCTAGTTCACGCGTTGCAACTGGCTCTGGCTGACGAGTTCAACGATCCTGGTTGGCGCGCAAAGGTTTTGGGAAACCAGAAACAAGTTGAAACCTCCAAGGCATCTGTCCTCACGAACGAGCGCAATTTAAAACTTCTCTACGACGCAGGAGTGAACATCGGATTTGGAACAGATTCGGGAGCTATGGCGGTCCGCATCCCTGGTTTTGCCGAACATAGAGAACTGGAATTACTGGTGGATGCGGGTTTGACCCCCTTGCAAGCGATCCATCTCGCTACCGCAAATGCCGCGTCTTTGCTCCATCTCGATGATCGCGGAGTTCTGGAGCCCGGGAAATTGGCGGACATTATCGTCGTAGATGGAGACCCCAACGCGCAAATAAGCAACGTTCATAACATTGAAGCCGTCTGGCACCGAGGAAAGCTGGTCAGCGCACGGGATCAGGACTTCGCACCGTGAATCGTGTGAAGGCAGAAATATTGGCGTTGAATGGACTCGATGTTGTTTTGCACTTCGGCTAAGCACAACTTGCCAAGCCCAGGAAGAATGCAATGACACATCGGCGGCGGAGTGAACTTCTTTCGAAGAGTTTCCTATTCTTGTTGGGCGCTAAATCGGCACGACTGCTGCAGAGGAGCATGCACAGAGTTCAGTTCCTGACATTTCTCGTATTGCTCTTGGTCGAGCTCTGTGCGTCGCAACAGCATCGGGCCGGAACAAGTGGTCCGGAGACGCCACCGCTCCAGGGAGCAGGACGGTGGCATTATCGGGCTCCCCTCCCGCACGCGCGCGGGGAGGTAGCCGTGGCAGAGGCTGGAGGCAGAATTTATGTATTAGGCGGGTATGCCGATGGCTTCGTGGACCAGCCTCTGAACGAGGAATACGACCCGGCGACAAAGCTTTGGCGCATCCGTGTTCCCATGCCGCGAGGCTTGAATCATGTTGGCGCGGTAGGACTCAACGGCAAAATTTACTGCATCGGTGGATTCACAGAACAAAACAAGTCGGCCGGGCAAGACGTGTCAATGTATGATCCGGCCACCAATTCTTGGCAAGAGCTAGCGCCGCTGCCGACGCCGCTCGGTTCCGTCTCCGTGGCGATTCTCGATGGCAGAATCCACGCAGTAGGCGGCCGCGACGGTTTGAGCGTGGGAACGCACCGGGTGTACGATCCTGCAACTAATCGCTGGAGCGAGTCGGCTCCTTTGCCCCAGGGTCGCGATCACATGGGCTTAGTCGCAATTGGCGGTAAGTTATATGCGGTCGGGGGCCGGTTCAACACCTTTGAATACAACACGAACTTGCTCGATATTTACGACCCCGCGACCAATTCGTGGAAATCGGTCAAGCCCATGCCAACGGCCCGAAGCGGAATGGCTGTGACGGTCATGGATAACAAGATCTTTGTTTTCGGCGGAGAGAAACTGGGTGGAACCTTCAATCAGGGCGAAGTCTACGATCCCGCGACTGATGTTTGGGCAGAGCTGACGCCAATGCCGTTGTCTGTCCACGGCACCGGGGCCGCGGTCGTGGGCGACACCATTTATATTCCAGCCGGAGCAACACTAAATGGCGGTACGGCGCAAACCAATGGCACCCAGGCATTCACTCTCAAGTGAGCAGAAATTGTGCGATTTAGGATGCTTTAGACTGTGGCAACTGACCGGAGCGGGTGCAGAAGAGTTGTTTACGAAAAAGACCTTGGACCTAACACCCCGATGGTCGCGCCGGGTATGATAGTGCATAGTTCGGGTTGGCGCTTGTCGGACTCGTGTAGTCGACGGCCAGTTCTGGAGCTCACGAAATTGAGGCTGCATAGAACTTCTCTCATCGAATTAACAGAAAGGGTTTTTGAGGTTGAACTATGACAGAGAAAACCGAAGCAGCAGGTCTGTCCGCCGCGAGCGCCGGAACGATCGCACTCGGCGGTGAACTCACAGTCAATCGCCTTGGCTTCGGGGCGATGCGTCTAACAGGCGACGGAATCTGGGGGCCACCTAAGGATCCCGCGACTGCAATCGCCGTCCTTCGCCGCGCCATCGAGTTGGGCGTCAACTTCATCGATACAGCTGATTCCTATGGTCCCAATGTTAGCGAGGAGCTGATCGCAGATGCGCTGGCGCCTTACCCCAAGGAACTTGTCATCGCGACGAAGGGTGGATGGAATCGCCCTGGGCCGGACCAGTGGACGCACGATGCCAGCCCGGCGCACTTGCGCGAGGCGGTGGAAGGCAGCCTGAAGAGACTGGGCCTCGGCAGGATCGACGTTTACCAGTTGCACATTCCCGATCCGGTGGTGCCTCTCGACGCGTCGATTGAAACCCTGGCGAACATGCAAACAGAGGGGAAGATCCGATTGATTGGGCTGTCTAACGTCACGGTAGAGCATATCGAACGGGCGCGGAAGATCGTGCCGATCGTGTCGGTCCAGAACCGGTATAGTTTCGCCGATCGCGAATGGGACAATGTCGTGGATTATTGCGAGCGCAATGGGATCGCGTTCATCCCTTGGTTCCCTCTGGGAGCAGGGCGCGTGGCCGGCAGGCTGCTGGAACGGATTGCGAAGGCTCGCAAAGTAAAACCTATCCAGATTGCATTGGCGTGGTTGCTGAAACGGTCTCCGGTTATGCTGCCCATCCCCGGGACTTCCTCAGTCGCACATCTTGCGGAAAATGTGGAGTCGGCATCTTTACAGCTGTCTGAGAAGGAATACCTGGAACTAACCGGGATTACGGAGTTGGCTTCCTGACAAGTCCGCTTCGGATGCCCGGCTCCTCGAGGTCAGGCATACGGGCCTGAGTCAGGCGTTTTAAGGAATAGTGTTTACTGAGAACGGTCGCGTCTGTAACTCCACAGGAGGACTTGCCATGACTCCGAACGATAGCGACTTGAATCCATCACGCATCGATTCTTCCGAGCAGTCGTCGGCGACCGACAGAAAGCTCTCAAACCAGGACTCCGGCGTGAGCAGGAGAGAGTTCGTCGGCATGACTGCTGCTTCCTTATTAGTGGCCGGAAAGCTCAATGCTGCGGCAAAGCCGGATAGCAAGAACGGGGTTCCCCATCGAACTCTGGGGCGCACCGGCGAAAGGGTTTCGCTTATCGGACTCGGTGGGTATCACCTGGGAAAGCAGAGCGATCCTGACGAAAGCATTCGCATCATTCGCACTGGAATCGATGAAGGAATCAATTTTCTCGATAACTGCTGGGACTACAACGACGGAGAGAGCGAAATTCGAATGGGCAGAGCGCTGCGCGACGGTTATCGCCAGAAAGCCTTCTTGATGACCAAGATCGATGGCCGAAATAAGACCGCTGCCGTAACTCAAATCAATGAATCGTTGCGGCGGTTGCAAACGGATCGAATTGACTTACTCCAGTTCCATGAAGTGATTCGCGATTCCGATCCGGATCGCATTTTCGCCGAAGGTGGAGCGATAGAGGTCGCCCTGGAAGCCAAGAAAGCGGGCAAGATCCGTTTTCTCGGCTTCACAGGCCACAAGAGTCCAGACATTCATTTAAAGATGCTGGCCACCGCCGCACAGCATGGCTTCGCGTTCGATGCCGTCCAGATGCCTCTCAACGTGATGGACGCCCACTTCAACAGTTTCGAAAGGAAAGTGTTGCCAGCCTTGACCAAGGACGGTATCGGAGTTCTCGGCATGAAACCCATGGGCGACCACCTCATACTCGATAGCAAGACCGCTACCCCGGTCGAGTGCCTGCACTATGCGATGAATCTTCCCACCAGCGTCGTCATCACGGGCTGTGATTCGCTTCCGATCCTTCAGCAAGCCCTCCAGGCCGCCCGGTCGTTTCAGCCGATGGACTCTTCCCAGGTAGCAGCTCTTCTCGCCAAGACGGCAAAGGCGGCGGAAGCCGGCCAGTTCGAACTCTACAAAACAACTCACCAGTTTGATGGCACCGTCGCCAACCCGCAGTGGCTTGGCTGACGCCAAACGACGAGCCACGGTTAGCCCGCGACGATGCGATTGCTAGGAGCGAATAAAATGGAGCGTGTCCACGGTTGGTCTGTCAGGCCACGTTTATGGCGCACGCAAAGAATTCTGAAAGGACCCTTCTTATGAAGCCTCTTGTGGCTGCCCTCATGATTTCGCTTTGTTCCATGGTTGCGGCTCAGCAGTTTTCCTCCGTTTCTGGCCAAGGAAGATCGATGGTTGTGACGAAGCTGGGAATTGTGGCCACGCCACAATTTCTCGCCTCCCAGGCCGGTGCGCACATTCTGGAGCAAGGTGGCAACGCCGTGGATGCCGCAATTGCCGCAAACGCAGTTATGGGTGTAGTGCAACCGTATGTGAACGGCATGGGCGGAGACCTGTTCGCAATTTATTACGACGCGAAGACGGGGAAGCTCTATGGATTGAACTCCAGCGGTTGGACGCCGAAAGGGCTCAACATCGACTATTTGAAATCGCACGGCGTGGATCACATCAATCCCATCGGCGTGGAAACCGTCGACATTCCCGGTGCCGTCGCGGGATGGGATGCCTTGCGTGGCCGTTTCGGCACGTTGCCGTTTTCTGAAATCCTCTCACCCGCGATTTACTACGCGCAGAATGGATTTCCGCTGGCTGAGAGAAATGCGCGCTATTGGGTTGCGAAGAGTTTGATGCAGCAGCCGGGCTACAAAGAGACGTATATGCCTAACGGCGAAGCTCCCAAGGTAGGTGATGAATTCAAGAATCCTGCGCTCGCCAATTCGCTCCGGCAAGTGGCAGAACATGGCCGGGATGCGTTCTACAACGGCCCGATGACGGAGACGATGGTGAAATTCCTCCAGTCACAGGGTGGTACGCACACGCGCGAAGATTTCCGCGATTTTGAACCAGAGTGGGTCGAGCCACTTTCGACGACATATCGCGGATGGACTGTCTACGAACTTCCACCGAATGGGCAAGGAATTGCCGCGTTAACGATGTTGAACCTCATGGAGCAGTTTCCTCTTGGACAGTATGCGCACAACTCCGCGGATGCTCTGCAAGTCATGATCGAGGCGAAAAAGCTGGCCTACGCGGACATGTATAAATATGTGGGCGATCCGCGATTCACCCCGGTCCCGGTGAAGGAGATGCTTTCGAAGGAACTGGCGAAGAAGCGTGCGGCGATGGTCAAGATGGACAAGGCCGCGTGCGAAGTGGTTCCTTCCGACATTGAGAAGATGCTCGACGCTCACGGGAATTCGACGATCTACCTTTCAGCGATCGATAAAGATGGAAATATCGTTTCCTTGATCCAGAGTAATTACTCGGGCTATGGCACGGGAATGGTCGCTCCCGGCCTCGGCTTTTCCTTTCACAACCGCGGCGCGGGATTTCAGTTGACGCCTGGGCTGCCGAATTCGCTGGCCGGGCACAAGCGGCCGCTGCACACCATTATTCCTGCCTTTATGGAGAAAGATGACATTCATATTGGATTCGGCATCATGGGAGGGTGGAACCAGGCACAGGCGCACGCGCAGTTTGTTGCGAACGTGGTGGATTACGGAATGAACGTGCAGGCGGCGCTGGAGCAGCCAAGGTTTACGAAAGGAACCTTTGAAGGCTGCGATGTACAGATGGAAAACACAATTCCGGCATCCGTAAGAGACGAATTAACCAAGCGCGGACACCAGATCGAACTGCTCGAGCCATTCTCCTTCACGGTCGGACAAGGGGAAGCAGTTTTGAGAGACACGAAGCGCAATGTGAACTTTGCCGGCGCCGATCCCCGTTCCGATGGCGAAGCGATTCCACAAGAGCCGACTACTACAACAAAGTGAATACGCGATGTAATAAAGATGTAATAAAACGGATTCGGCAGCTTTACGCATCATTTGAACCTCTTTTGCCAAGGGATGCCATCGTAAAAACTCATGGCGACGATTCCGGGACGGCCGGGAGAAAGCCCAGTTACGATCGAATAATGATCGGGAAAAGTGAGCGACGAATCGACCGGAATCATTCCCTACGAGGGCGCTGGCTCCCTGAGTTGCGAGAGCGTGTAGATTCTTAGCGCCATAGCGTTCGGGATAGTCCTAGCGGAAACCGTCGAGAGAAAGGAGCACGACGTACGGTTTCTTTTCTCGGTCGCGGGCGTTCGGCCCGTGCGCGGATTCGGGGACCGGCGCGGGATTCTGCCCGTCCGCCTATGCGCACAGAATCGCAACAAACATCCAAACAAGACGATGTTTTCGCCAACTTTCAACCAAACTCATTTCTCCTGCGATGACGGGACCGAACCTGTGCCGCTAAGATCGGGTGTGTACAATCTTTGCAGGCGAAATCAGTGGACCCTCAAACCCTGGAGACAACCGTTTGAACTCTAGCAAATGTGTAGCCCTCTTCTTATCTCTGCTTCTTTTTACATTTTTCACGCCGGCTTCGCAGGGGCAAATCGATGACGCCACAAGGAAACTCGCTCACGATACTCTTAAACAACTGATCGAAATCAATACCACGGACTCGGTGGGAAACGTGACTACGGCATCCGAAGCCATGGCGCAACGCTTTCGCGATGCCGGTTTCGCCCAGTCCGATATGCAGATTCTTGGCCCGAACGACCGCAAGAAGAATCTCGTCATTCGGCTGCGCGGAACAGGGACAAATAAACCCCTGCTGCTCATTGGCCACCTCGATGTAGTGGAAGCCCATCGCGAAGACTGGACTACCGATCCCTTCAGCTTCATCGAGAAGGACGGCTTCTATTACGGCCGCGGCGCACAGGATATGAAGAGCGGTGATGCCATTATGCTCACCACGCTGATCCGCTTTAAGAAGGAAGGATACATCCCCGACCGCGACATCATTCTCGCTCTGACTGCCGACGAAGAGGGCGGCAAGTCGAATGGTGTTGACTGGCTGGTGAAGAACCGTCGCGAACTCATCGACGCTGAAATAGTTTTCAATCACGACGGCGGCGGCATCCTGAGCGATCATGGCAAACCGGTGATGATGACCGTGGATGCCACGGAAAAGCTCTATGCGGATTTTCAGCTTTCGGTGACAAATCCCGGGGGCCATAGCTCATTGCCCAGGCCAGATAATGCGATCTATTCGCTTGCCAACGCGCTCACGCGACTGGAGCACTACCGGTTCCCTTTCGAACTGAACGATGTCACGCGTGTTTATTACGAGCGGATGGCGAAGGTCGAGACGCCGGAACGTGCCGCCGACATGAGGGCGATGCTGAAAACTCCTCCAGACGACGAGGCAGTAGCTAGACTTTCGCGCGATCCGATCGACAACTCCACCATGCACACCACTTGCATTGCCACGCGCCTCAGCGCCGGACACGCCAACAATGCTCTGCCGCAGCGGGCCGAAGCAAATGTGAACTGTCGCATTCTACCCGGGCACACGGCAGAAGAGGTCAGGCAGGAATTGATTAAGGTTTTCGCGGATCCTGCAATTACCACGCGTTACGTCGACAGTTTTGGCAACATCTCCGACACTGCTTCCGGTCGCAAGAGCTTCCCGCCTCCGCCCTTGCGTCGCGATGTGTTTGGCCCTCTGGAGAAAATCACAGAAGAAATGTGGCCGGGCACTCCCCTGATTCCGGATATGGCGACCGGTGCATCCGATGGTGTCTACACGATGGCGGCGGGACTGCCAACCTACCAGATCTCAGGAATTGCGATTGATCGCGACGATATTCGCGCCCACGGACGGGACGAGAGGCTCGGCGTCGACTCCTACTACAAAGGCGTTGATTTCTACTACCGCTTCCTGAAATCGGTGACAGCAAAATAAAAATGCGCGCTGAGCACCGTCATCGCCGGCAGAAAATTGATCCTCGCTCGCGAAACCACGGGAATATTGTCAGCTAGAAAACAAAGCGCCACTTTATCTCATGCGTCAAAGTCGAAGATCTCTTGCGACAAGCTACAGGTTGAGCGACTCCTCGGGTTTTGACCGCTTGGCAACACCAGCGTTTCTCTGCTGAGCCGTGACCGCGAGTAGGAATAGAGACAGTCCGAAGATCGACTTTGCCGGAGTCGATGCGGGAGCGAAGATATTTGTCGGGCTCGAGGGCTTCGTGCTGTCCGCGAAAGCCGCCTCCGAGCCGCAGGGCCTGAATGAGAGTCTACGACCCAAGGACGCGCCAGCTAATTGATCGCAATTTGTCTCTTTACATTCGGCTTGAGTGACTGGGAAGCGAATCTCCTCGGGTCAGGGCTTATGCTTTGGAGTCCTGGCATTCAGTGTCGAAACCATCGCCCGAGCTGCTGGCGGGATAGCGACCTTCCTGGTCAGAACGATCTGCTTTGCGGGTATTTCCTCTCCGTAAATCTTCTTATTGGCGCCATTATCGGGACGAATGGTTGATCCCTCGAGTGACACGCCTATAAACGCGCCGCGGGCTCGGGAGTAACTCAAGATGTCCGCACGTAAGGTGGCGTCCGTTTCCGCTGAGGCAGTGCGGCCGACCGGGCCTGCCGCAACCGATGCGTCGGCCCCCAGTTTCACTTTGCTGGCGAGAATTCCGCTCGCACCCCGTTCATTCATCACGAGCAGCACAAAGTCTGTTGCCTCGCCTCCTATTTGGAGGCCAAAGCTGCCACCCTCAAGTGCCATCATCGTAGGTGCTCCCCATGATCCTCTAAAGGTTCCACCTCTGCGGCAGGACATCGCGCCGCGCCCGTAGCTTCCACCAACAATAAAGGCGGCCTTCAAAACCGACGGAAAAACAACCACACAATCGGCTTTGTCGAGCAAGTCGTGGGGGATGTCGTCGGGAACATCGAGTATCTCTTTCAGCACCGTACCGCTGTTCGCCAAACGATCTTCATCTTTTTCCTGATCAGCTGCAGAAACTGAAGAGGAAAGAAAGGGCAGAACTACGAGTAACATACTCAGAAGATACGTGGTTGGTTTCTTCATTGACTCTTCTCCTGGTCGCGTTAGCGAGCGACTCATAACGTAAGCACCGCCGTTCGACGTGTGCACGCCGCCGGCAAGAGACCATTATTGCTTTTGATCTGAAGCTTCTCATGCAGATTCCGAGCCGTCAACAAAAATCCTTTCGGGGAACGAGGCCACTCTACCAGCATTCACTTCCCTTTCCAGCAAATGTGAATGCTCCGACTCCGCCGCTTGCGCGCCAGCGGCTTGGTTCAAACGCCCTTGCGTTCACGAACGGAGGAGTTCCCCGTTGGTTGCCCAACCCGAGGCGATCCGCCTCGCCGTTGACGTCCGCCAATTCCCTTCTCCCTCTTGCTCCCTGTCGCCACAATGGAACATGCTGTAGCAAAGCGGTAGTCCGTCCGCCGAGACTCCACGCGCCTTCTCGTCGCCGAAATTGGCCCTTTAAGCCCTCTCCGACATCATCGCCGCCGACCCTCCGGCTTGCTCTGTTCCATGTCCATTCCTCTCAGTTCCGCGCGAATGCTTTCAGCGTCTCCAAGAAGTACTTTATACTTGAAATCTGTTTCCTTCTCCATGCCTACAAACGAGGACCAGGGCTGGACGCTGATTGTCCGCTTCCTTGCCTTCAGAGCCAGCATCACTTCGTCATGCGCCCACGTCAGTTGATCGATGAAGCGGGAGAATGAGCGACCGGAGCTGCAGGCATGCTCTAGTTCCTTGGTAACCCGCTGCTCGGCGTCCGCAATCCGAGACTTGAGTCGCACTGCAAGATCCAGATCGCCAAGTTCGCCGACGTTTTTCAAATAGCTGCCGAAAACTACTACCGCATTAACTGCGTACAGGAAACGCGGGGTTTCGTTCACCGCTTTCACCCGCACCATGAAGGCCTGGAGCGCCTCCGCCGCCGTTTTTCGGGTGATCCTCCCAGTCCCTGATGCCCTTACAAGTGAGAAGCCCAGATCCGTAAACCCGAAAGCGGGTTCGCCGTCACATTTGCCGTTACGCACAATATACCCATCACGAATCAAGCTGCGAATCACCTGCGAGGCCTTCCGGTCGCGCAGGTTGAGATACCTCATCATCCACATCTTGTCAAAATCGTTGGCGTGCCAGGCTCTCACATGTCGAAAAAACCTCCGAACCTCGAACGCTGGCAGACCATCTATAGTTTGCTGACTTCGAATCTGGACTGTCATGATTCCGCAGCCTCGGAATTGGAGGTTGATAACTACTCGATAGAATCGCAAACACGCTCAGTAACCATCGGGGCTGGTGGTAGCATCAGCGCAGAATTTTGACGGCTACGCGCCGGTCGAGATGAGTATCGAAGGCCCCGGTAGACCACCCCCATGCCGCCTCGTCCAGTTTTGCTCGAATCCGGTAGCCGCCCAGCCCCTGGCCGATCATGGGGTCCATATTAGAACCTCGTTGTGATGTTAGGACCTCACTCATGAGCGAGTCAACGGCTCGGAGACAGAGTGTTTTCGAACGCTTATACTCTTCTGGCCTTTGCTTACCTCGTTGATGGGGAAATATGAACTTTGGCCCGACAATTGGGAAAAGGCTGCCAGGCTCAATAGCGACGCGGAAGGCCTCCCCTGCACAAACGACTGAAAAGGCTTGGCGTCCCCGACGGGATTTGCGGCTTGGGGCGGAACCGAGACAAACGGACGCTTGCTTTTATGACAATAGTCTTCACTGTCTATCGACGTTCACGTAATAGAGATCCGTGGCCACATCGAAGTCCTCCTTCTTAAGCGACGTCGGCATTGACTGCCATTCCGTAGTTGGCCGGATGATCTGCCAGCTGTCCTTCTTGCCCACCCGCACCGGCATAACAAAGGCCGGTTCATCCACGTTCCAGCGGTAAAAGACACTCCCTTTTCCCTCGTCAAACGCTAGCTGCAGAACCGGAATCGCGGGATGGCGAAGATATTGGTTGAAGATCGGTGTAAGGTCTGTTCCCGTGTGCTGGTTAAAAAATCGCACGACGTCCTCAGTCATGATGTTTTTGTATTTGAACTGCTGGTAGTAATCGTGGATCAGCTTGAACCAGCGGGGGTCGTCGTTGACCACGCTGCGCAGCGTGTTGAGGAAGAGCGAACTCTTGGAGTATTGGTCTCCCGGCGGAGTGGCATAGACATCGTGTGGCGAAATTATAGGCCGCTCATTCTTAATTCTCGGCTGCGCGGCATTAATGTACTTCAGGGCATCGGCCTTGCCCCACCTATATTCGACGTACAGGGATTCAAGGTAGTTCGTCCAACCCTCGTGAATCCACATATCGGAGCGATCGGCGGCGCTCACCGCGTTGCCGAACCATTCGTGGCCGCTTTCGTGGATGATGATGAAGTCGAACCTCTGGCCTATTTCGTTCCCACGTCCGAGAAATCCGTTGGCAAAGCGATTGCCGTAGGTAACTGCGGTCTGGTGCTCCATGCCGGAATAAGGCACCTGGATCAATTTGTAGCCGTCTTTCTTAAAGGGGTACTCACCGAAATAATGCGTATAAGCCTCAATCATGCCCTTAGCTTGCACAAATTGCTTTTCGGCTTTTTCCAGATCTTCCGGCAGCACGTAGAAATCGAGCGGCAAGCTTCCATAGTGGTCGTTGAAGTGCACATAGTTGCCGACATTCAACGAGACGTCGTAATTGTTGATGGGATAGTGCACAAACCAATCCCAGCGAGTATAGCCATCGCCCAGGTCGGTTTTACCCATGAACCTTCCGTTTGAGACATCGACGAGATTGCTTGGGATCGACACGCTGATCCGCATGTTCTGCACTTCTTCATGCCACTGATCCTTGTTCGGCCACCACATGCTGGCTCCGACTTCTTCGCACGCTGTGTAAACCCAGGGGCGACCGGCGGGGTCTTTGTCGAATACGAAGCTGCCGAACCTGCCGATCGGCACCGGATAGCCGGAGTAGTAGAAATCAATCGAGTAGACCCGCCCCGCGCCAAGAGTCTCTGGAAAATCAATGAACACGGAATTCTCTTCGCGGTGATACTCCAGTGGGGTGGAGCCGAGCAGAATCTTGTCAACGTCCAGGCGGTGATTGAGGTCGATCTGGACACGCGTGCCGTCCTTCAGCATGCGGAAGCGAATGGTATTCTTGCCGCTCAAGAACTTCTTGTCGGGATCGACCCGCACATCGAGATGATAGTAGAGCAGTTGGTTGTTGGCGCGATAAGGCCCCCAACCACCGCGTAAGACATCGTCCCGCGTAGGAGTCGGTTCAGCCTGCGGCGTGGACGTCTGGCCAGTCGACTGGGTTCGGGGCGACTGAGAGCTGGTCGGCAAAATGCCGTTTGATTGAGCAGAAGACAGCTGGGCTGTGCCCGGCGCGAACACGAGAGAAAAAACCACAAAACAAAGAAAGAAGGGAGGGCAAAGGAAGCGGGACGTGGGCCATCTCATGGTGGTGGTTCTAAATGCTCTTTGCAAACTAAGGCGTCACGGTTGCAGCGACCACTTATTGTATATAATATCCCGACTTCGTTGTCCATACAGTTTCCAATCCCCTGCGGCAAAACCCTGTGAGCGACATTGGCCTCACCAAAGTCAACCTCTGGATAAATCGTTACCACATTTTCCTTGGTGTATGCGCTGGGCCTCCTGGTGGTCGGCGGGCTTCATAGACCGAGGCAGTACAAAATCGGCTACGCCGTTGCAGTCGCGGTCCAGGGCCTGGCCGCCGCCAGCCATTCGCTGGTTAGCTTTCTAATCGTTGTCGCAATGCTGATAGCGCCATTCATTCGCTCGGCCGCGTACTAGGCTGGACGGGTCTGATTGCTGTGCCGGGGCTGGTCGCGGGTTTTGCTGTTGCCCGCTTGGTGCTTGGTCTCGGTGAGTCAGGCAACTTCCCCGTATGTATCAAGACGGTGGGCGAATGGTTGCCACTGGTTGTGATCTACAACATGTCGGCCGTCGGAAGCATCTACGTCCGATCGCTTCCCGGCAACTTCCTGAGCCTGGATTGGAGCCCGAACCGGGCCAGGAAATCCGCTATATTGATTTAGGCTATTGTCGTGGTCCTTGTCGTCTTGGTCGGAAGAATGCAGGGTGTCTGGGGCGTGGTTGCTCTCTTGAGCCTCGCGACTGCGGCCGATCAGGTGTGGTCGGCCAACCGGTTCACCCTGGCCACCGACATGTTTCCCCGACGCGCCGTCGGTTCTGTCATGGGTCTCGGCACCTCTGGCGCGGCCCTGCTCATGGCATTCATCTCAACTTTTAGTCGGACACGTGCTGAAATTGACAAGCGGCAACTACGCACCGCTGTTCGTGGTGTGTGGCACCGGCTATCTTACGGCTCTCTTGGTCTCCACTTCTCACGCCGAATTTGAAAGGGCGCAACTGAATTAGCGAAATCTGATCGCTAGGTTAATGGATAAATAATGGATGCTAATAAGGAGAAAATGCCCCTCACCATAAAAGCGAAGGAATCATGCTGCTGGGACCTGGTCAGCCTCGGCGAGGTGATGCTGCGCTTTGATCCGGGCGACCGCCGCATCTGGACCACGCGTGCCTTCGAAGTTTCCGAGGGCGGCGGAGAATATAATGTCGCGCGCGGCCTTAAACGCTGCTTCGGCCTGGACACCGCGATTGCCACCGCCATTGCCGATAATCCGGTCGGCCGTTTGCTACAGGACCTCATCTATCAGGGCGGCGTCGACCAGAGCCTCATTCGCTGGGTCAATTACGACGGCGTCGGCCGCACTGTCCGCAACGGACTGAATTTCACGGAGAGAGGATTCGGAGTTCGTCCTGCGCTGGGATGCTCGGATCGCGGACATACCGCCGCTTCCCAACTGAAGGCGGGCGACATCGATTGGGACGACATTTTTGGCAAACACGGCGTCCGCTGGTTCCACACCGGCGGCATCTTCTGCGCGCTCTCTGAAAGCACGCCCGCTGTTGCCATCGAGGCGGTGAAATCTGCCCGCAAGCACGGAACGATTGTCTCCTACGACTTGAACTATCGCGACTCTTTGTGGAAAGCAATTGGAGGCAAGAAGCGCGCGCAGGAAGTCAATCGCCTTCTGGCGCCTCTGGTCGATGTAATGCTCGGCAACGAAGAAGATTTCTCGGCGGCGCTTGGTTT
>Ga0302326_10002772_pt1 | contig 42209 bp, 39 predicted proteins | sample Palsa_T0_3_FD_202264 | JGI IMG/M metagenome (GOLD analysis project Ga0302326, IMG submission 202264) | Peat permafrost microbial communities from Stordalen Mire near Abisko, Sweden - Palsa_T0_3 | ecosystem: Environmental > Terrestrial > Soil > Palsa > Peat permafrost | place: Sweden: Abisko...
CGAGGGTGGAGTGATGCCGCGCAATTGCACGCCGGTGACGCCTCCCGCCTCCGTGCCGGGCCCCTCCGCCACGGGGGCGGGCGCGGACGCGCCGCCGGTCCGCGGCGCCGCGGGTGTCCGGGCGACGTTTCCATGGCGCGCGACCATTTCCGGCCGTGGCACGAGCACGATCGCCTTCAGTCGATCGATGATCGGCTCGGTGCTCGCGGCCGGCAACGCCGGATCCGCCGCCAATGAGCACGCATCCATCACCAACGGCGGGAGCCCCACGATTTTCGGCCCGGTTCGAGTCAAGTCATCCGCGAGCGTCAACGGCGCGCCCGCGGCCACCGCGATCACGGTCGAGAGTAGGGCCATGCCCCTCGCGGGGCGCCGGGCTGGCGGCCGATTCCTCTTCAATTGCGAAACCGCACTTCGCACCCGTCGCTCCAGTCCGACCCCGTCAGAAGCTCCCGAAGGGTACCGGGTGAGGTCCTGGATCGGGCTGGTTTCGACCGGAATGTGGTGTGCGGTCTGGCCAGGAGGGGTCGACGGCCGCATACGTATCGGCAAGTCTCAAGCAACGAGAGGCTGATTCATCGGCCAAAGGTACAACATATTGTATAGCCATTTCATGATGAGATACCATATGTAGTGTAGGCCTCGGTGACGTCAAGATATTAAAACCGCTAATTTCCGGAGTGGGGCCTCAAGGTTTGCTGATTTGCGGGTCAATACCGAGCCGACGCCCGAGCCTTGGCCCGGCCGCAAATGTCGTCCTTGCCATAATAGAGTACCCCGGTAGGGTATATGTATCGTATGGCCCACACCACCCGCAACAAAAAGAAGCTCCTCGATCGGATCAAACGCATCCGCGGCCAACTCAACGGCCTTGAAAAGGCGATCGAGGAAGGGCGCGATTGCGGAAATGTGCTCCTCACTCTTGCGGCCTGTCGCGGCGGTCTGAACTCGCTCATGGCCGAAATCATGGAAGGCCACGTCCGCTTTCATCTCCTGCCGCAGGATGCCAAACCCGATCCGGAAGCGGCGAACGCCGCCGAGGAGATCATCGAAGTCATCAAACGATACCTGAAGTAGCCCGACAATCTCCATGGACCATGCCTGACCTTCTCCACGCCCTCCAAAGCGGCACCACAAGTCTCTGGCTGTTCATTCCCACCGCGATCCTCCTGGGAGCCTTGCACGGCCTTGAGCCGGGGCACTCCAAGACCATGATGGCCGCGTTCATTATCGCCATTCGCGGCACCATCGGGCAAGCGGTCTTGCTTGGGCTCTCGGCGGCGATTTCGCATTCGCTCATCATCTGGCTGCTCGCTGCCTCAGCATTGCATTTTGGCAGCCAGTGGAATGCGGAAAGCGTCGAGCCGTATCTGCAAATCGGCTCCGCAGTCTGCATTCTCGGGCTGGCGGTGTGGATGTTCCTCCGCACACGCCGCGATCTGCACGACGCCCATCATCACCATCACCGCCACGGGCACGAGCACGCCGCATCATTGACCCTCGGTACCGGCCACGAAAAAATCGAGTTGAGCGTTTTCGAGAATGGCGTTCCGCCAGTCTTTCGCCTGCGCGCTCCTGCGGGCGGGACGCTGCCCAGCGCGAGCTGCGTGACTGTTGAAACCGTGCGCTCCGACGGCGCTCGACAGGCTTTCAGTTTTGCTCCGAAAGCGGATTTTCTTGAATCGCGTGACGCCGTTCCTGAACCGCACGATTTCGACCTGGTGCTAACGCTGACTACGGGTAGCGATCCGCGCACGGCCCGCACCCAAGTACGCGAAGATCACCATGAGCACGAGCACGGTGAAGGTGCAGAGTTCCAGGATGCGCACGAACTCGAACATGCCGAGGACATCCGCCAACGATTCGCCGGGCGCGCCGTGACCACGCCCCAACTCGTGGTCTTTGGTGTCACTGGCGGACTCATGCCCTGCCCCGCTGCGTTCAGCGTCCTGATTATCTGTTTGCAACTCAAGCGCATCGCTCTTGGATTCACCTTGGTCGCATCGTTCAGCTTGGGTCTCGCCATGACGATGGTCACAACCGGCGTAATCGCCGCGTGGAGCGTCCAACACGCCCAGCGGAGGTTTCGCGGCTTTGGCGAGGCGGTGCGCCGCGCGCCTTATGTGTCGTGTGTCGTTCTTGTCGTCATCGCCGCCTATATGGCGTGGCACGGTTGGAGTTCGTGGCCAGGGCACTGAATGCCTGCGGTCTTGACCTCGTTGGAGCGATGATCCCCATGCGCCCATGAATCCGAAGACGGGAAGCTTCGGGAAGTTCCAGGCGAGGACGAGTCGCTGAAGTTGCCAATGCGCTCACCCATGATCGGCCCCGGGCAAAAGAGCCGGCCACCCGGGTTCCACGGGCGGCGCGAGCGGGCAGGGGATGGAATGCACGCAGTCGCGCGATCAGCAGACGCTCCGTGGTGTGGCGATGACGGCATCCTGTCGAGGAAGCCAAAAAAATCCCCGCTGAAGGGGTCTTCAGCGGGGATGGGGAGTGAACCAGCCGATGGCTGGCGGAGGGACTAGCGGTTCAAGCCTGCCCTGACGTCCTGGATGGCGGCTTCGATGTGCTCGTTGACGCGACGAAATTCGCGGCCCCTGGCGGCTTCAAGAGCTTTGTCGATCTGATGAATGGCTTCATGCCGCTCGCCATGGTGGCTGTGGATGGCGTCTTCGAGACGGCCTTTGGCGGCCTCGAGCTCCGCGATGGCGTGTTCCGGATGCCAATCCTTCTCGGACCACTTGGCATGTTCGAGGTGGTCGAGGGCTTCTTCAAATTCGCCCGCTTTGGCCCGGGAAACGCCGAGCACGAAGGTGAGGGCAAGGACGCAGAGGGTCGTGATCGCGGTGCGACGAGTGGTGGTCTTCATAATGAATGGATTCGATATTCTCAGGGTTGGATTTTTGGGGTGATCTCCGCTGGGGAGAGGCAATGCATTGGAACGCATTTCCGCAAAAATTATTCACCGCTTCGCGCAAAGGAAGTTCAATTTTCGTCGCCCGATCCGGCGCGCGGAGGACGGGGTGACCTTGCTCAGGGCTGCTTTTCCAGCATCCCGAGCTTGCCCAGCCACTCTCCGGCACGCTGGGGCCAGGTGGTCACGGCGTGGCCGTTGGGGCGCAGGCCGTAGCCGTGGCCGCCGCTGGGGTAGACGTGCAACTCCAATGGGACCTTCGCGTTCTTGAGGGCGAGCGCGTAAAAGAGCGCGTTCTCGACGTGCACCGGATCGTCCTCGGCCATGACGATGAAGGTCGGCGGTGTCTTCGCGGTGATGGGCAGATCCGCGGCGATGGAGGGCAGCCACGTGGCATTCTTCTCGCGCTGATCGTTGGCCGTGAGATAGGCGGGATAGATGAGCACCGCGAAATCCGGCCGGCAACTCGTGTCGTCGGCGGCGTCGACGTGCGGATAGGTGCGCTCCACGTAGTTATTGCTCACGGCGGCGGCAAGGTGACCTCCGGCGGAAAAGCCGAGCACGCCGATGCGGGCGGGGTTGAGATGCCAATCCTGCGCGCGTGAGCGCACGATCCCGACGGCCCTCTGCACGTCTTGCAAGGCGGCGGTATGCTTTTCCAGGCCGGTGCGCTTGGGCACGCGGTACTTCAGGAGCACGCCGGTGACGCCGATGGAGTTGAGCCAGTCGCAGATCTCGGTGCCCTCCAAATCCCACGCGAGGATATTGTAACCGCCGCCCGGGCAGACGACCACGGCCGCGCCGCTGGCCTTGTCCGCCGGCGCCGGGTAGATGGTGATGGTGGGCTGGGAGACGTTGCCGAGGCGGATGACCGGTTTGCCGCCCGGCGTGCCGTCGGTCGGTTTGCTCAGGTCCTTTTCCTCGCCGATGTCGCCCTTTTCGCCGGGGGCGGCACCGGGCCAGAGATTGACGACGGTGGGCGCGGGGTCGGCGTGGAGCAGGGGGGTGGGGAGGGAGAGGAGGAGGAGCGGGAAGAGCGTGACTCTGGGTAGGGTGAACATGGGGGAATGGAAGCAGACAATGAGACAATGAGACAATGAGACAATCAGACAATGAGACGATGGGAGAACGGGAAAAAGGGAGAATGGGAAGCCGACGTGCTGACACACCATCCGCTTTTCGGATTGTCTGATTGTCTCATTGTCCCATTGTCTTCCCCATCTGGCACCCTCGGTGCTCTTCCTCTGGGGCAATGCGCTCCATCTTCCAAATCTGCACGGCGGCCGCGCTCCTCTTGGGCCTGGTCGCCTGGGTGATCGGGCCGTCGATCCACACGCCTCCCGGGGTGCTGGTGCCGGAGGATCCGGTCCAGGTGGAATGTCCGGCTCATATTGTCGCGCAGTTGAAGGGTTATACGGTGACGGCGGTCGCCACCTACGTCATTCGCGGGCGGATGTTGCACATGAAGCATTATTGGTCCGATGGGAGTGACCTGGTGCCGTACGATGTGGCGCTTGGCTGGGGTCCCATGTCCGACCAGACGGTGCTCGATCGCCTGGATATTTCGCAGGGCAACCGGTTCTATTTCTTTGAATCGGAGGGGAGCTTGCCGCTTCCGCAGGCGGAGATCGTGAGCCATTCGTCGAACAATCATCTCGTCGCGGCGAACAGTTCCATCGCCAACGTGATCAGCGGCCTGTATCCCGGGGAGATTGTGACCATGCAGGGCTACCTGGTGAATGTGACGAAGCCGGATGGCTTTCGCTGGAACACTTCCCTCAGCCGCACCGATACGGGCAATGGCGCGTGCGAGGTATTCTATGTGGAAGGGATCCAGGCGGTGAAGCCGGGGCGGTAGCGTTCGGTGCTCAATCTTTAGTTCGCAATGCTCAGCCCGCGGCGGGCGTTAGTTTTAAGCTTTAAGTGTTAAGTTTTAAGATGCTCCACGACGACACGAGTTCTTCAGCGGTGATCGACATCGCCGTGGCAACTTAAAGCTTAAAACTTAACGCTTTGCATCACACACTCGGCTCCCACCCCGCGCGATATTCGCGCTTCCACAGCTTCTCCCCGGCGGGATTGTCGAGCATTTTGCCGGTCCTGGGGTCGACGCGTACGACGGTATTGGTGCGGTAGGCGATATTGCCGAGGTGGCAGAGCATGGTGCTCTTCTGGCCTTCTTCGATGGGGCTGTTGAGCTTTTCATTGCCGCGAATGGCTTCGAGGAAATTGCCAATGTGGGCGGCGTCACCATGGGCGGAGTTTTTGCCTTCGCTGGTTTTCGTGCCCTTGGAATCATAGACCGTCCAGCCGGCGATGGAGAGAGCGAGGGTGCCGTTGTCGCCGTAGAAGACACATTCGCCGACGGGCTTTTCCGCGGGGCGCGGATGGCAACTGCTCTGGACGAATTCCATGCCGACCTTGCCGCAGTCATAGAGGGCCACGCCGGTGTCGGGGGTCTCCTGCCGGTCCGCGAACCAGTAACGGTTGCCGTTGTAAGTGACGCGCTCCGGGTACTCGACCTGGAGGCCCCAGCGCAGGATATCGAGAAAGTGGATGCCGTTGTTGCCGAGTTCGCCATTGCCCCAATGCCAGAGCCAGTGCCAGTCGTAATGGACGAAGGGCTTGATGTCGCCTTCGGTGGTCACCGGACCCTGCCAGAGGTCCATGTCGATGTCGGGCGCCGCCGGGATCTTGCCCTGGCCGATGGCCCCGCGCGCATTGTAATAAAAGGAACGTGCATATCGGACGGCGCCGATGGCCCCGCCGTGCAGCGCGGCGATGCCTTCTTTCATCCAGGTGCGGCGCTGGTTGCCCATCTGCACGAGGCGGCCGTACTTTTTCGAGGCGGCGACAATCATTTCCGCTTCGTAGGGATTCGAGCTGCCGGGCTTCTCCACGTAAACGTGTTTGCCGGCCTTCATGGCGAGGATGGCCGCGGGTGTGTGCCAGAAATTCGGCGTGGCGATAAAGACGGCGTCCAGCGTCTTGTCATCGAGAAAGGTGCGAAAATCCTTCACGCCCTGGCAGGAGGAACCTTGTTTGTCGGTGACCGCTTTCAGGCCGCGCTCGAGCCGTTTCGGATCGACCTCGGCCAGATAGGCGATCTCGACGTCGGGCAGGGAAAGCAGCGCCGTGACATGGCCCATGCCGCGCCCGAGGGCGACGACGGCGACCCGCAGCTTGCGGCCGGGGGTGCTGGTGGCATCGGCGGCGCGCAGTCTTGGGACGGAGGAAAGTGCGGCGCCGAGGGAGAGAGCGGCGGTGCGCTGGAGGGCGGAGCGGCGGGTGATGGGGGGCATGGGGGAAGTCTTCAGTTCTCAGTTCTCAGTTCTCAGTGGTCAGCATTTCGAATCCGCTCCGCGGGCGCGGAGTTCCGAACCGCCAAGCAGAGCGAAGCGAGACGCCTGGGCGACACGGGGCAATCCGAAATGCTCAGTCCTATCAGCCACCCTATTCGCGATTAAAGCGGTGGACCCGTCCGTAGATGCTGTACTCGGACACGAAGACGTCGCCGTGATCGTTGAAGGCCACGCCGTGCGGGGCGGTGACGATGCCGGGCCGCCACTTATCCGGCTCCGTCTTGTTGGTGCCGACTTCGTCGGGATGATCGTTGGCGCCGAACTGCGCGACAATTTGTCCGGCTTTGTCGAGCACGGTGACGCGGCCTTTGATTTCGCCGATGACGGCGAGATCACCGTGGATCGCCACGGCTGCGGGCAAGAGAAGATCCTTGGCCACGACCCCGAGGAAATCGCCATCCAACGACATGTGGACGACGCGGCCATTGGCCCGATCGCAGGCGATGATTTGCGGCGGGTCAAAGCGCGTGTCGATGGCCAGTTTGTGCAGCGTCTTGAAGCTGTAGGGCGGCTGTTTGCCACCGAAGGACTTGAGGTATTTCCCCGCCTTGTCGAAGCGATGAACGTAGTCGCTGGAATAACCATCGGTCACGTAGAGGTCGCCGTTGGGCGCAACGTCCATGCCGGTAAGGCGGACGATTGGTTTGTCGCCGTCCGGGTTCGGGACTTCCTTGCCGTCCGCCCCCTTTTTGGTCTTCGGAGTCTTGCTCTTGAATTCATCAGGGATCGCCGAGGGCGGGATGTTGAGCACTTCCTTGCCCTCGAGGGTGAGCTTGAGAATGTTGCCGGCGCCGAGTCGCGCCCCGTAAATGAACTCGCCGTCCGCTTCCTTGTGGATGACAAAGCCGTGAAAATCCGGCGGCGCGCCGGGCACGTTTCGCACCCATTTTCCGTCCGTCCCGAAGACTTGCAGCCCGGCCTTCGGGTCCATGACACTGACGTAGACTTCGCCGTTCGAGGCGACCGCGACGTCGCCGTGCATGTTGCCAATGACCTTTTTGCCGTCGGGAAATGAATACCAATCGGGGACGGCCTTGTAGTCGGCGGCGACGGCGGAACCGAGCGAGGCGACGAGGAGGAGAGCGGGGAGGAGGAGTTTGTTCATCGGGAGAGGTGGGACGTTGGCACGGGCGGGCCGCGCTTTCCATGTTTAAACCATCAGAGGGCAGGTCTCTTTGCCCCGGTGTTTTCCGTTTCCTCGCGGCGGCGTTTGAGTTTGCCCCACCAGATCAGCGGGCCGGTAACGGCGAGCATGGGCAAAGCCAGGCTCGCCAGGCAGGCAATGATGCGCGAAGGCCAGCCGAGGGTATCGCCGGTGTGCAACTGCCGGTTCCAGAATTTCGCCAGTCGATATCCAATGGGCGCGGTGCGTGAAGTCTGAGCGGAAAGCACCGCGCCCGTGGTGGGGTCGAGAAAGACACCGGTGCGTCCGCCGGGCGTGTGGTCCTCGGGGAAGTGCATCATGACGCGAACGGCGCCGCGGGCGCCGCCCAGCCCCATGATCGCAATGATCCGGGCGCCGGGCACGGTCTCCATGGCGGTGTGGTACAGCTGTTCGGCGCCGACCGGTCGGGCGTTGGGCAACGGTTTTGGCTGCGGCACAGGAAGCGGTTCCGGCGTTTGGGTGATCCGGTTGATCCATTGGGCGGCATCGTTGTCCGAATGAATCACCAAACCGGTGACTCCGAAGAGGAACATGAAAATCGATGACCAGAAGCCGAGCGCATTGTGGAGGTCGAAATTTGCCTGGCGGCCCGGCTTCCAAGCGCTGAGTTTCCAAATCTTGCGCGGCCACCAGAGGACGATCCCGGTGAGCGAGAGGACGATCAAAAGGGCCCCGCCCCAGCCGGTGATGACTTTGCCTCGAGGGCCGAGCAGGAGATTGGTGTGAAACTGGTGCACCTTTGACATGAAACTGTTGGCCGTTCCGAGCGAACCGATAATTTCCGCCGAGTACGGGTTGGCCGTGAACGTCTGCATTTTTCCGTCGGGGCTGCGCAAGGTGACGCTGGTCGCAATGTCATCGCCCGCCGGGAAGTAGAGCCCGGTAATCCGCGCGGGCACCAGGGCCCGTTCGATCCTCGCCACCAATTCGTCCAGGCCGAGCCGTGGACCCTGCGGGGCGATGCGATAGAGCTTCGCGTTCAGCGCGTGATCGAGCGGTATCTCAAAGATCATGACCGCGCCAGTGACACCGAGGACGATGAGGAAGATCGCGGCGATCAGACCCGTGACCAGATGAAGCCAGAGCAAAAGTTTGCGGAGGGACATGGTGGGCGTTGTCGGTCGCCGGGGTCACGAGTGCAATCTCCGAATGTCGGTCCGCAGGATCGATGATCGCATCGGTCCGATGGGTCCAGGGCAGGCGGCGCGGCGTCCTGCTATTTTCAGCCAGTCCCATCGCTGCGATTTCCCTCCCAAACTCGTGACGATTTTTTGACAAAACCCGCACCTCAGGCTGACACATCGCCGGCGAGCTTGCGCGACGATGCGGGCATGAAAACCATCCTTGCTTCCATCCTTCTCCTGGTTCCGTTTGCGCACGCGGCGGAACCGATCCGCAATCCACTCATCGACTATGCGCAGTTTCGGAAAATCGCCGCCGAGGTGGAACCGGTGCGGGAACGCCGGCGGGTGACGGAGGAGCAATTTGCGGCGATGGCGGCGGAGCCGGGCACGGTGGTGCTGGATGCCCGGAGCGCGGACAAATTTGCGCTCCGCCACATTCGCGGGGCGGTGAGCCTGCCCTTCACCGATTTTACCGCGGACGCGCTGGCGCGGGTGCTTCCGGGCAGGAGCACGCGGGTGCTGATCTACTGCAACAACAACTTCCTCGGTGCGCCACGGTCGCTGGCGTCGAAGAGCGCGCCCGCGTCGCTGAATATTTCCACCTACATCGCCCTTGCGACCTATGGTTACACGAACATCTATGAGCTCGGCCCGCTGCTCGATGTGGCCACAACGAAGCTGCCATTTGAGGGCAGCGAGGCCGGCAAATGACGGATGGATGAACGATCATCGGGACGCCGCTGAGCCGGCCCTGATCGCGCGACTGCGGGACGAATGGGTCGGCGTCTTGCGGTGCGATAAGAACCCTTCCGCGCGAGGACCGTTGAAAGGCGAATCCATTTTCCTCCGGCAAATCGTGGGCGTAGGCTCGCGATCACATGTACCCCCGTTCGTCCTCGGTCGCCTTTGCCGCGTGTGTCGCATTTCCGCTTCTTCTGATTCATGCTCCAGCCTGGGCCGACGACTGGCCGCAGTGGCGCGGGCCGCAGCGCGATGGGGTTTGGCGCGAGCGGGGGATCATGGCGTCGTTTCCGCCGCAGGGCTTGAAGATCCTCTGGCGCGCGGAAGCGGGCGGTGGCTGGTCGAGTCCGGTCGTGGCGGAGGGATGCGCCTTCCTGGCCGATGCGGAACTGGTCCACCCCAAGGCGCGGGAGCGCGTCCGGTGCTTTGAGGCCACGAGCGGCAGGATGCTGTGGAAGTACGCGTACGAAGTAGACTATCCGGACTGGGCAATATCCGAAGACCAGAACGGCGGCCCGACCTCCACGCCGGTGGTGGCGGGAGGAAAGGTCTACGTGCAGGGGGCGAGTGGCGCGGTGGTGTGTCTCGCGGCGGCGACCGGGGACGTGCTCTGGCGCAAGGAATATGCGGTCGAGATGTTCCAGGGGGGCCGTGGGTCGCCTTTGATCGACGGGGATCTCCTCATCCTGCACCTCGGCGGGAAACCGGGCGCGAGCGTGGTGGCGCTGGATTGGAATACCGGCCGCGAAGTGTGGAAGGCGCTGGTGGAGGGGGTTTCGAACAGTTCGCCAGTGATCGTGACCGCGGGCGGGCGGCGGCAGTTGATTGTCTGGACGAATGATTCGGTGAGCGCGCTCGAACCGGCGACTGGCGCACTTCTTTGGCGCGAGCCGATGAAGACGAGCAACAACGATTCGATCGCCACGCCGGTCTGCGCCGGCGACCTGCTGCTGGTCAGCGGGCTCATGTTCCAGCTCGCCGCGGAGAAGCCGGCGGCGTCGATCCTCTGGCCGGAAAACCGCGGCCCGGCGAAGCGCGTCTTGAGCGCGACCTCGACGCCGCTGCTGGCCGGAGACTTCGTTTATTCCGCCACCCGGACGGGTGAACTGGTGTGCCTGGAGGCGCGCACGGGCAAGGAGCGGTGGCGGACCGACAAGGTGACCGCCCGCAAGAGCGGCCCCAGTATCCAAATCACGCCGAACGGCGACGCCGTCTTCCTCTACACCGACGAGGGCATGCTGATCCGTGCGCGGCTGACGCCGGCGCGCTACGAGGAACTCAGCCGCACCAGACTTATCGAGCCGGTGTATCCCTTCGACGGGCACAAACTGGCATGGGCTCCGCCGACCTACGCGCGGCGTTGCGTCTTCGTCCGCAATGAGCGCGAAATCCTGTGCGCTTCGCTGGCGGCGGGCACTCCGGAGAGCTTGTGAGAGGAGACCCGCGAATTGCCCTTTCCGCGACTGTGGGACAAAGCGTCGGCTACGCGGATGTGCTGTTGACCATCTATTCCAGTGAAGGGGTCATTCAGGTGTTGCCGTCGATCCCCGGGCATACTGCCGTCCGCCTTCCATTCTCCCCTTTGATTTATCACATGAATCGTGTACGGCCCGGTGAGGTTCACCCCCGCTTTGTTCACGTAAGTCAACATAGACACGACTTCCGCAACGGGTTGGCTCGGATAGAGGATGACGAACTGGAAATCATCATTCGACACCGTCTCCTTATCTTTAGGTCAGCCAATCAATGGAGCCGGCGGGGTATGAACCCATATTTGCGCAGTCGTACAGCTGGGCATTGCCCTACAGCTTTCCGGTCCACCGCCGACGACGACACCCGAGGAGTGCCCCCGCACCGAGGACCAGAAGCGCGGCGCTGTCGGGCTCGGGCGTGGGTGCGAAGGCGAGGGAGCCTACAAAAGCCGGATATTGATTGAAATAGTTGGTGCTAGAGGCGCCGCTGGGAGGGAACTCCACGATGTCGTCAATACCGGGGATTGATCCGTAGAGATTGCCATTGGGGTCAAAGACGAGGTCAGAAAAGGCACCGTCGCCCGGAAAGGGGTTCGCGCCAAAAGTCCCGAGGGAAGCGCCTGTCGAGCTGAATTTGTCGATCTCCTGGCTGCTGGCAACCGCAACATAGAGATTTCCGCTGCTGTCGAAGGCCAACCCGTTCGGACCGGCACTACTGCCAAGGCTCACAAACGTGGTAACCGAACTGCCGTTGGCGCTGATCTCGCTGATGTTGCCGCTGTTGGAATCTGACGCGTAAATATTACCGCTACCATCGACGGCGAGATAGGTGGGCGCCGACCCTGCCGGGAGCGTCGCAAAAGTGGTCACACTCGGAGTCGCGCCGAGAGTGATCTTGAGCACTTTGTTATCATAGTAGCCCGCCACATAAAGATTGCCGCCCGAAAAAACCAAACCGTTTGGGCCGGCGGCGGAGAAGCCAGCCGAGGTGAGGTTCAGCAGGACGCTGGCCGACCCACCGGGCGCGATTTTGTCGATCTGATTGTTGTATGAGTCGGCGACATAGAGATTTCCGCTACTGTCGAAAGCCATTCCTCCGCCGGTTGCATTGGTTCCGGGTAGGGTGGTGAGACTGCTAAACGTACCCGAGGGGCTCATCATCTAAATTGTTGTCGATTCCGCGTCAGAGTTATAGTCAGAGTTGTAGAGGATGTCCTGTGCGTGCAATGGCGAAGAAAGAGCCTGCAGGAGGAAAAAACCTCCGACGAGCGCAAGACGGGCACGGGGTTTCATCAGTGATCGGATCGTCGGCGGATGCCAAAGCACCGACAAGCGAAAACAAGCACGCTCTTGCCAAAATTTTCCTGAATGTTACGCGACCGATGTTTTACTTTCGTCTGCTACGCCGCCGCTACGCACGTTCCCGCTACCTCGGCCCTGTGACCCCGACACCGTAAGGCACAACAAGGGGCTGGAATTGAAATTGGTTCGAGCCGGAATCCGAAATCGTGGGGAGAATTCAAATTAGGGCACTACCATTTATTCGTGTCATTTGTGTGATTCGCGGGCAAAATCCCTGGAGGTCGAAATATTTCACAGCCTCCAAGAGGGCGTCTAATTCCGGGCGGCCACAGTGATCATCTCCCTGCATTCTCATTCTCGCATGAAAGCCCTCACCCTGACGCCGATCCTCTTCTCGCTCCTCGCCACCGCCGGGCCGCTTTTCGCGACGGACGATCCGACTCTGATCCGGGAGAATGGCACTTTGCTCTTTCAGGACGATTTCAATCGCCAGGAATCGACGCCGGACCAGGAGGAGATCGGCAATGGCTGGACGACGAACAGCGCGACGCGGGCGAAGGGTACGAAACAGGCGGCCCTCGAGGATGGCGCCTTGCACGTCACCAGGGCGGCGGTGGCGGACCACGGTGTGGCGATTTTTCACGATGCGGCGTTTCAGGACGGCGCGGTGCGGTTGCGTTTCAAGCTCGAGGAGGGCGACGATCTCGGTGTCGATTTTGTGGATCGCGAATTGAAGACGGTGCACGCGGGGCATCTCTGCATCGCCCGGGTGACTTTGAAGAACCTCGCGCTGACGGACGAGAAGACCGGGGGCATGGACAATGCCGTCCACGAGCGGCGCCTGGCCGGCGACAACTCGCCCGAGCTGTTGCGGCTGCTCCAAAGCAGGACGCGGAGCTTCCCGCTCGACCTCAAACCCAGCGCATGGCACACGCTGCTCGTCGTGGTCGACGGCGACGTGATGCGTGCGACGATCGACGACAAGCCCATCGGCGAGTTCAGGTCTCCGGGCATCGCGCACCCGACCAAGCGCATGCTGACGCTGGCCGTGAACAAATCGGCATGGGTGGATGATGTGAAAGTTTGGAATCTGAAGTGTGAGTGTGAAGGGACCTGCCAAAACCGCTCTCCCGGGCCTTGGAAGGGACCAGCGGCGATCCCCCCTGCCCGGCCGCCTTCTTAATGTTTGGTCTGGTGCGCGTCGTAGTCGGCCCAAAATTCGGCCACGGGCTGCAGTGGATCACTCGAGCCTTGCGCGAGGCACTTGAGCGCCGGGTGCCGGCGCAGGATGGCGATCTGTTGCGGAGTGCCAGTGATGCGCAGCTTTTCCAGCTTGGGCAGATCGAGCAGCGGTGAGAGGTCCGGCGCCGGATTTCCTTCCGCATTTAATTCGGTGAGCGCCATTCCGCGCAGGGGACTGAGATCGCGGACATGGGCATTACTGAGCGCGAGGTATTTCAACGGCATCCCCCGCAGGGCGCTGATATCGGCCACGTTCGTGCCGCTGATGACCAGCCAATCGATCGGCATCCCGGCAAGGACGCTGAGATCCGTCAGCGGATTATTGCCGAGGTCCAGCCGGTGCAAGGCCTTGCCCCGCAAAAACGACACGTCGTGGAGGCCCAGGTTGCTCAGATAGACGTCACGGAGCGGCATCGTTCGCAGCAAGGAAAAGTCCTTCACCTTGGTGTTGTTCAATAAAAGGATTTGCAAGGCCATTCCCTGCAAGGGGCTGAGGTCGCTGACTGGTGCGCCCGGCAGGGTGAGCCGTCGCAGTGGGAGTCCGCGCAGTGGAGTGAGATCGGTGAAGCTCGCCCACTCACCGCCGAAACGAGTAATCGGCAGACCGGTGAAAGAGGGGATTTCGCCGCCCTGGACGTGATTGAGGTCGATGGCCACCGTTCCGTCCGGCTCGAGGCTCACCGGGTTTTCCGGCAGAGGCGTGAGACCGGAAAGCTGGATAATGGTGCGGGCGTGGCCCGCGTTGACCCATTCGGGTTTCAGCTCCGCCCAGAATTCTTTCATGGGGAGAGAGTATTTCAGGTACGGAGTGATGCGCGCCCGGCGGAGTTTGGGCAATTTGCGCAGGACTTCCTCATGCAGGAAGTAACGCGGCAGGATGATCTCGTCGAGGTTCTGGCAATCGGCCAATGGAGCAAGATCGAAGGGAATGGTGTCCGACCCGAGGTCGAGGAACTCGAGGGGCATCCCGCGCAGCACGCTGAGGTCGCGGACAGGATCGCTGTTCATGTTCAATCTCTTGAGCTTGAAGGCCGCGAGAGCGCGGATGTCGGCGATGCGATCGCCATTGAGGTTGAGCTGTTCGAGGGGGGCGCCGGCCAGGGATGGGAGTTCCGTCAATTCCAACGCTTGCAGGGAGAGGTTCTTGAGGGGCATTCCGGCCAGTGGTGACAAATCGCTGACGTGATTGACGCCGAGGTCGAGCTCCTGGAGCGGCATGCCGTGCAACGGACGGATATCGGTGATTTTGCTGCCCCACAAATCGAGCTTTTCCAGGGGTTGGCCGGCGAGGGCGTCGAGATTGGGCAGCGGGATCTGGCTGGCGCCCAGCTCACGCAGCTTCAGGGTATGCAATGGCGTGAGATCGGTGACATGCGAGTGGGTCAGGGTCAGGCTATCCAAGGGCATGCCTTCCAGCGGCAAAAGGTCGGAAACGGCCGTCCCGCCGATGCTGAGATGCGTGAGCGGCAGTCCGCTGAGCTGCGTGAGGTCGCTGAAATTGGGGTCGTCCAAATCCAGCGAGCTGATCGGAAATCCACGGAGGACGCTGAGATCGCCGACGCGCAGCCCATTTAAATTGAGGCTGATGGTGCCATTGGGTTGCAGCCGCAGGCGCCCGGAATTCCAGCCGGGCTGCGCGGAGAGGCTTTTGAGGCGCGCGCGGAGCGCAGCTTCGGTCGTGGACGCACCTTTGCCAACGCGTTGGGCGAGCGGGTTGGCTTCGACCTGGCGGCCTTGGGCGAGGAGCGCGTCAACGAGCTGGATGATCAGCGGCTGGGGCAGTTCGTCCTTGCCGCCATTTTCCGCCAGGAGCCGCTCGCAGAGATCGAGGTTTTGCTGTGCGTCGGCGTCACCGGGGCGCAGGACGAGCACCTTTCGGTAGGCCGCGGCGGCGTCGTGCAGATGAAGCGTGATTTGGAGATAGTGGCCATGTTGCAGCAGATAGTCGCCATTTTTCGGGTCGAGCTGTATGGCATAGCTGATTTTCTCGAGGGCTTCGTCGATCTTGCCATCTTCGACCAGCGCGCGGGCTTGCGCGGCAAAGGTCGGCGCGGTGCCACGCAGTTCGTGCAGGGTTGCTTCGGCGCGGTTGCGCGCATGCACGACGTTGAAGGTGAAAATGGCCGTCACGGCGGCGACGATGACGAGCGCGGCGGCGACGGCCGTGGACACGGCCCGGTTGCGGCGGATGAAGAGCCGGAGCTGCTTCCAGGCGCCGGCGTTTTCCGCGCTGGTCGCGAAGCCGTTCTGGAAGGCGGTGAGATCGAGCTGGAGATCGGTGACGCTCGCGTACCGGCCCGTGGCATCGAAGGCCAGGGCCTTGCGGCAAACGGCGAGCAGCGAATCGGGTACGCGCCCGCCGGGAAGATGCGCCTGGGCCGGGAAGGCGCTGGCGGCCGAGCGGGACGACGACGCAGCCGTGGGCCATTCCACGACCCCTTGGGCGACTTTTGCGACGATTTTCCACGGGTCGCTGCCGGTCACGGGAGGGCGAAGGTAAATGATTTCAAAGAGGATCGCGCCCAGCGCATAGACGTCACTCCGGGCGTCGAGGGTCTCGACTTCGCCGCGCGCCTGCTCCGGGCTCATGTATTGCGGTGTGCCCATGACCGAGCCCGCCATGGTTCCTTCAAATGACGAATGACTAATCTTGAATGACGAAGGACCGGACCCGGCGATTCGGGAGCCAGAACCTTCGGCATTTGGCATTCGGCCTTCGTCAGTGAGCCTCTTGGCCAGTCCCCAATCCATGACGAGGACCTCGCCGAAGTCGCCGAGCATCAGGTTCTCGGGCTTTAAATCGCGATGGATGATGCCCTTGGCGTGGGCGAAGGCCAGCGCGTCGCACGTCTTTTGGAAGATGGTCAGAAGGGCGGTGAGCGGAAACTTCTTCACCGTTTCGGGAATGCCTTCGGCGAGCAGTTCGAGCACCTTTTTGAGGGTGATGCCCCGCACGAACTTCATCGTGTAGAAAACCTGGTCCTGTTCGTCGACCCCAAGTTCGTAGATCGGGACGATGTTCGGATGCTCGAGTTGCGAGGTGACCTGCGCCTCGTCGATGAACCGCAAGACGCTCGCTTCATCCTGGGTTTCGAGCATCACTTTCATGGCCACGTCGCGCTGGGTGGTCTGCTGCCAGGCGTGCATGATGGCGCCCATGCCCCCGCGAGCCACCTGGCTGCCGATGGCGTAGCGCTTTTGGGCAAGGAGTTCGTCGGGCAGCAGGCGGCGGATCGCGGCCTGGACCGGTGGAAGGTTCTCGCCCGCCTGGGTCGTCGCGCGCTCCCGGCGCACTTCCAGCACGACATCGCCAAGGCGCACGTGTTGATTGGGAAACAGCCGGGTCGATTCGCTGATCCGCCGTTCCGCGACGAAGGTGCCGTTGCTGCTGGCGAGATCTTCCAGCAGCAGTTGATCGTGTTGAATGATGAGTCTGGCGTGACGGCGCGAGATCAGCGGGGTATCGGCGAAGATTTCGCAGTCTTCGCCGCGCCCAATGACGTATTCGCCCGGCGGCAGGACGACCCGCGCCAGTTCCGCGTCCCCATGCCGTAGAATGACCTCGGTCTGCGGAACATGCATCGCAGCGACCTAACCGTGTGCGTGGAAAAAATCAAGCCGGCAAGCCCGCGGGTTGGAGAGTGTCCCGGTTGGCCCGTTATTTCCCAAGCGCGGTCTTGATCGAGGCCGCCACCTGGCCGGCCAGCGCCTGGTAGCCCGGACTCGAGAAGTGGACATTTTTCGGCAGTTGAATTTCCGCGAGCTGCGATTCCGCCAGCGCGTGCAGGTCGTCGATGGCCACGCCCTCGTCCTTCATCACGCGGGTGGCGGCTTCGTTGTAGGCGATTTCATCCTTGGCCACGCGGCCACCGCTGCCTTCGGGCACCGGCGTGGTCGTGGCAAAAACAAGTTTGGCGCCCGTCTTCTTGAGGCGGGCGACGATCTCGCGCAGGTTCTTTTCGTATCGCTCCACCGGATTCACCTGCGGACCGGCCAGGTCGAGCTTGCCCTCCTTCCAATGCTTGAGGTCGTGCAGGCCCCAATTGAAATGGATGACATCCCACTTTTTGTCCGCCCCGTCGGTCGACAGCCAGGCGTCGAGGTTCTTGAGCCCCACGTCGGTCGAACTGCCATTGGTCGGGATGCGGTGAACGTTCGCCACGCCCTTGAGCAATTCACGCGTGGGAATCGTGTAGCCCATGGAAATGGAATCTCCGATGAGCAGCACCCGCGGCAAACCGGCTTCGTCTTCGACGGCGGCGAGCGAAGGATCCTTCTTTCTCTCGCCGCCTTTCTCCGGCTGGGGCGTCTGCGCCAAAAGCGTCGAGGCCGTGAAGAGCGAAAGAGCGAGCCAACCGCGTCGGAAAAACAGGGGGAGGAACTTCATGGGACGATTGGAATGGTTCAAGCGGCCGCGGGCCAGCCGAAAACTGGCCGCGGCGGGATGGCGGCTGGAGATTCAAACAGAACCGCCGCGTGGTGATCAAGGTCGCCGTCGCGCCGCCGGACAACCTCACCAAGGCGGGCGATGCCACCTCCACGCCAAGGCCACAGGGGAAGAAGAAAAAGCTGTAATCCTGCCGCTGGACGCCCTCTTAAGCGCTGCGGCACTCGCCGGCCGCCTCGACCAGATCCTTGGCCGGTTCCTCGGTCGCGGTCCGCCAGACACAGGTGATGTCTTCCTGGCGCTCGTTGTTGTTGCACCAGAGGATTGGGAAGCCGTTCTTATCGACCGAAGTCGTGAGTGGTTTCCGAGGCCAGAAAATAGCCACACAATGGCCGAGCACAGAGAAAACGGCGAGAATGACAGTGGGTTCAGTCATTATTGAAACTATAGCAACTATTGTGCCTATGCAAGCGAGCGCCGAAACCTGAGCCGAATCCGCGAGATGCCCATGGCGCTACGGGCGTCTCGCGGATTCGGCTCAGGTTTCAGCTTTTTCCCCGTCCGCCAGCGGCTTCGTGCTGTCGACGAAGAGAATGCTTGTGCCGGAGACGACAAACGCGCCCGCACAAAGCCAGAAGATTTCGCTCCAGTCGGTGTGATGGATGGAACTGCTGAGGACGCGTGGGATGCACCACGCCAGCGCGGCGGCGCCGAGATTTCCCCACATGTTGCTCCAGGCCAGCGTGGCGCCGACGTAATTACGGCCAATATCCTGGCCGAGGGCCCAAGTAGCCGGCCCGGCACTGTCGGTGGAAAAGGCGACGAACCCGCAGGCGACCACCAGTCCGGTCACGCTCCCCAGGCGTGGGCAGAGGAGATAAGCCAGCACGCCGACCAGGCTGCCCAAGACCATGGGCAACCGTCGTCCCAAGACCGGTCCGAGCCAGCGCGTGAGCGCATCGCACCACCATCCGCCAAACAGGATGCCGGCCATTCCGCACGAAAGCGCGATGCTGGTGTAATAATTCGCTTTGGAATCGCTGAGACCGCGGGCGCTTTGGAGATACTTTGGCAGCCAGGTGACGAGCAGCGCCCAGCCGAAATTCTGGGCGGCCGACGCGAGATTGAGGAACCACAGCCCGCGGTGTTGGAGGATGGCTTCCCAAGGAAAGTCGTGGTTGGGCGGAGGAGGTGGCGGTCCGCCGTCGCGGATCAACTCGCGCTCGGCGTCGTTGGTCCACGGATGCGAAGTCGGTTCATCGCGGAAGAGGAAATAAGTGGCGGCGGCGAGCGCCAGGCCAGCGCCGCCGTAGAGCCACAACACGGGACGCCACGCGCCGAGGGCGGCGATGCACGAGACGGTGAGCCAGGGTGCGACGGCGCCACCGAGCCGGCCACCGAACGAGACCGCCGAATTGGCGCGGGCGCGCTGACCGAAAGGAAACCAGCGGGCGATCACGCGCGCGCTGGCGGGATACGCCCCGGCTTCGGCCAATCCGCAGGCGAGTCGCGCCGCCATGAGCAAGGCGAAGCTGCCGGCCAAGCCGGTCAACGCGGTGCATGCCGACCAGAGGACGATATAGCTCACGAGCATGCGCCGGGGCCCGAAGCGATCGGCCAGAAACCCGGCGGGAAGTTGTCCCAAGGCGTAGGCCCCAAAAAACGCCGAGAGGACCGTTCCGACAGCGTTCTCGGTGAGCCCGACTTCACGGGTGAACGATGCCGAATGCACGACGGTGGTCATGCAGATGCGGTCGAGATAGAGCAGGAACGCGTTGGCCGTGGCCACCCCGAGCAACGCATAGCGCACGTGGGTCGCGCGGATCGCCGTCGTCCCATCCGGTGCTGAGCCCGCCGGCGAAGGGCTCATTTCAAGTGCTTGCGCAGGAACTGGAGGAAATTGCCGTGGAAAACGGCGTCGATCTCGGCCGGCGAATAGCCGCGGCCGGCGAGCAGGGGCGCAAGACCGGCGAGATCGGCGATGCTGTTCAGGTCCGTCGGCGTTTGCTCGGTGCCATAACCGCCGTCGAGATCGGTGCCGATGCCCACGTGCCAGGCGTTGCCCGCGATCTGGCAGATGTGATCGATATGGTCGCAGATTTTCTCGATCTTCAGGTCGAAGTCCTCGGGCCGGGAACGTTTGTGCGCCCAGCCGTGGACCATCATGATCGCATCGAAGGCCATGCCGATGACCGCGCCGCGATCGATGAGCGCCTTGATCTGGTCATCGCCAAGCTGGCGGTTCCAATTGGCGTGCGCGCGGCAGTTGTGATGGCTGGCCCAGACCGGGCCTTGAAAATGGGCGAGCGCGTCCCAGAAGCTCTCGTCGCACAGATGCGTGACGTCGAGAATGATCCCAAGCCGCTCCATTTCCTTGAGCAGTTCGCGGCCGATGGGCGGCAGCGGGCCTTCATCGTCGGTCCCGTGCCCATAGACGCCCGGCCCGTAGTGCACGGGGCCGAGGGCAATGAGTCCATCGGCGCGCGTTTTTTCCAGATGGCGCCAGCTCACGATCGAGTCGGCGCCCTCGAGGCTGAGCAGGTAGCCGATGGGGAGCTTCGCGGCTTCGGCATCGGTGGTCCCGCCAATGCCGGACCAGCGCGCGGCATGCGCTTCCACCTCCGGCCAGGTGCGGAGCTGGACGAGTTCGCCGCACTCCTCCATGGCGCGGTAATAGGCGAGCTGTCCCTGCGTCTGGGCCCAGGCCTGTTCGGGGCTGCGCCAGCCGGGGAGATTGTGAAATCGCGGCGCATAGCGGGCGATCTGCGTCGCCACGATGATCCCAAAGCGTCCACGGCGCAGTTCGGGAAAGCAGACCGTATTGCGCGCGCGATGCCGCTCGGCGTCCGGAGCGAGGAACTGCGCGCTGAGTTCGCAGCGGCGAATCTTTTCCAGCGGCCAGCGCTGGTCGCGATTGAATTCCATCGCGTTCATCGAGATGTCGAGATGGCAGTCGAAGATCAGGTGGGGAGGGGACATGGGAAATGACGAATGACGAATGACGAATGACGAATGACGAATGACGAATGACGAATGACGAATGACGAATGACGAATGACGAATGACGAATGACGAATGACGAATGACGAATGACGAATGACGAATGATCCCGCAGTCGCGGGAACGAATGACGGATGGCACCGCGTGTCTCGCGCGAATGCAATCGCGAAAAGGGGAGCGCGGAATGGGGAGGTCCGAATTCCGATGGCACTGCGTGTCTCGTGCGAAGGCAATCGCGAAAACGGGAGCGCGGGCATCCTGGCCCGTGCTCGGCGGCATCCTACCGGCGAGTCCTGCGATGCCCCCGCCGCTAATCGAGGGGAAATATCGGCCGCCGCACGTGCCGGTACGGCAGCGAGCGCAGGTTGCTGGTGCACGGGCCTGGCGTATCCACCCAGTACATCCGGGCGGCGATGGGGTCGTAGGCGCGGCCGTGCGCCACCGCGGCCTTCACTACGATCACGGAGAGCTTCGCCGGGTCGACCCCCTGACTGCGCCACTGGCCGAGATCGAACGGCGGCGTCTTGCGGCTGGTGAGCAGGATCGTCAGCCGTTCCGCGTGGCGCACCAACGCGCACGGCCCCATCTCGAAGCGGTCGCCGGCCATGGCCGCGAGATGGCTTTGCTTGTCCACCAGTTCGAAGCGCCCGTCGCTCGTGCGCAGCAGTTCCACTTCCAGCGTGAGCGGGCCCGGATCGATCCGGCTTCCTTTGCCGCCAATCGGCAAAGTGGCGCGCGCGCCGATGGGCAGGGCGGAAAGATGACGTACGGCTTCGGGATCGTTGATGGCGATGGCGGCGTTGGGGATGGCATGCTCGACCAGGGCGCGCAGCAGGCTGGTGCCGTCGCCCGGCGCGCCGCCGCCGATGTTGTCGGACGGTTCGACCAGCACCGTGAGTCCCGGTGGGAGCGGATCGATTTTGGCCATCACTTCCACGACCGCGGCGTCGGTGACATCGCCGTAGGATTTTTTTTCCGCGGCCAGGAAGCAGAGCTGATCCAGCGCCACTTGCGCCCGAAGTTCATCACCCGTAGTGGCGATCGTGAAACTCACGCCGGCGTCCGGCGTATCGGCAAAGGAGAAGCCCGCGATGACATTGACCGCCCAGAATTCCGGCGAAGACTTTTCCAAATGGCGAGCCAATGATTCGAGCGCATGCATCGGCTCAAGGGCTGTGGCCGTGCCGGTCGGCGGCCACATGACCGGCGGATGCCGCCAGTACGTTCGGGGTACTTGCCCGGTGGTCAGGCAGCGCTGCAAAAGTCCGGCGGCGATCTGCGCGGCGGCGCGGCCGTCAGTGTGTGGATTTTCGCGGAAGGCCACGAGGCAGTTGGCATGATCGGCCATGCGTTGGGTGTAATTCGCGTGCAGATCGTAGACGCCGAACACCGGCACGCCACCGACGCGTCCCCGCAGGCGCGCGAGGATTTCACCCTCCACGTCGGGAAAGGATTGCGAGACCATGGCGCCGTGCAGGACGAGATAGACGGCATCAAGTTGCGCGGGAATGCGTTCGTCGAGCTCCCGCCAAAAAGTCTCGACCACTTCATCCTCGACGATGGCGCTGGGCGCCGTGCGAAAATCGATCGCCGCTACGATTTCCCAGCCGAAATTGCGCGCGGATTCCAGCGCCCCGCCGAGGGGCGAACTGTCACCGGCGCACTCGAGGAGTTGGGCATCGCGGCGGATCTCAAAAGCAGCGAGCCCAGTCGCGCCGTCCAGAAACGTATGCGTCTCATGAAAGAGACCCGCAAATAAAACGCGAGGCCGCATCATCGGGAAAAACCACGAAACAGACTAATTAGACGAAAAGAGATCGCGGAAGACTGAGTATTGCCCGCGAATGACACGGATAACGCAAATAACCGACCGCTCCAATTCGCGTCATTCGTGTCACGACTCCTCAAAGTTTGCGCACGCTGCGAAGATTCCATTCGCGTTATCCATGTGATCCGCGGGCCTCTCCTTTTCGTGTCTTTGGTGTCTTTCGTGGTTCCTAGTCTCCGGCGGAGTCTGAGGCAAGTCTCGCCAGTTACAAGTTTGCTCCCATCGCACCATGGGCGCTGCTGCGCCTGCGGGACAAAGCCCGGATTCTGATTTCCCGTTTGCCCGAGTTTCCATTTCCGCGTTTCACCTTTCGCGTTCCCTACGGAGCCCATTGGATGTTGGATGTTGGGTGTTGGATGTTGGATGTTCGGCGAAGCCGCGCGTTGGATGTTGGGCGAGGCCGCATCAGGCCTTCCATTTTTCGGCATGCTCGGCAAACGCCCCACCGGCGAGCCGCAGCGCCTCATCGATGTCCCCTTCGGTGTGCGCGAGGCACAGGAACCACAACCCGCGTTCAGTGACCCGCACCCCGGCCTCGAGCAGGCAGAGTCGCAGATGCGCCCAGCGGGGTGCGTCATGGCGCTGGACATAGTCGCGGTAATCGCGGATCGGGCCGGGCGCGGCACCGGGCTTGAGCATGGCGGTGTGAAAGACGAGCGCCGGTCCTTGGGCCTGCAACGGCACGGCGTGTTCGCGCGCCAGTTTTTCCAGGCCCTCGATGAGCCGCGTGCCCAGGCGCTGGAGGCTGGCCGGATGTTGCGAGCCCAGCGCGCGGATTTGGTCGAGGCACCACCGGCTCGCCGCGAGGCAGAGCGGATTGGCGTTGAGCGTGCCGGCATGCACGACCTCCCCGCGCACGATCGGCGCGAAGACCTTCGCCTTTCCGCCCAGCGCGGCGAAGGGCACGCCGCCGCCGATGGCCTTTCCGAAAATCGTCAGGTCGGGCGAAACGCCGTAGTAGCCTTGGGCACCGGCCGCGCCGAAGCGGAAGCCGGTGATGGTTTCGTCGGCGATCATGAGCATGCCATCGCGGTCGCACAGCCTGCGGATGGCGGCCAGCATGCCGGGAGCGGGCTCCAGGCAACCGGTATTGCAGAGCACCGGCTCGAAAATGATCGCGGCGATCTTCCCGCGAAATTGCTCCACGCGACGCTCCAAATGCCCGGGATCGTTCCAGCGCGCGACGACGAAGTGATCGAGCACTTCGGGTATGACGCCCTTGCTCGGATGCAGATTGGTCGGTTCGTCTTCGGTTCCCCATCGGTCCGGAGGCGGCGCGAAACCGACGAGGCCTTCATCGGTCCAGCCGTGGTAGTGGCCCTCAAACTTCAGCACGAACGATCGGCCGGTGAAGGCGCGGGCGAGACGCAAGGCGCTGATGACGGCTTCGGTGGCGGAATTGCTGAAGCGCACGCGTTCGACACCGGGCACCATGGCCTGCAAACGCTCGGCGACGTCGATTTCGAGTTCCGACTGTGCGGCCCAGTGCGTGCCGAGGCGCGCCTGCGCGGCGAGGGCGTCGGCGAGACCGGGGGGCGCGTGACCGAAGAGCAGCGCACCCTGGCCGGTCTGGAAATCGATCGATTCGTTTTCGTCCACGTCCCAAAGGCGCGAGCCGGCGCCGCGCGCGAAATAGAGCGGGACAGGTTGCTCCCCCTTGCGGATGCCGCTGTTGACGCCGCCGGCGATGCACTGCTGGGCGCGCTCGAAAAGGCGGCGGGAATTGCTAAATCGGTCGTTCATGGGGATGCGAATCGTTTGGGGAGCTGATGATGGCAGAAGATTCAACCTTCTCAGCGCGGAAGGCTTAACCGATTTGGTCCGTTGGGGCGAGGACAACTCAGTGCGTCTGCCAGCGCTGCCACTCCAGGCCCGGGCGTCCGACGCGGAATTGGACGAGCCGCTGGTGTTCGACTTCGATGACATAGACGGTGCAGCCGTCCGGGCCGCCAAAACAGAGATTGCTGGGCCGGGCGCCGAGCACGTCGATTTCTTAGTTCTCAGTTCTCAGTCTGAGTAATTCGCCATTTGTCATTAATGAGGCTCGGCGATGCTGTTTTTGACTGAATTCATAGAAGCGACACGTTTGTGGAATGTTTCGATGGCGAGGAGGCCTGCGAACATCCTGCTGCCTTCACCGCACAGCAACTCAGAGGAACGGAACCCGAAGCGTCAAAGAAGAATTGACGAAAGCAAGAACTAGCTAAACGCCGCCGGTTCGTCAAGAGCACCGTCGCGCCGGTAGTGCCCTAATTTGAATTTCCCCACGGTTTTCGGCTGGGATGTCGAACCAATTTTGATGGGGAGGCGCGTCTTGCCCACGCCCAGCGTGAAAACTTACTATTCTGTAAGCATTGCCACTCGAGGCTGCAATCCTACCAACGCGAGAGCCTGCGAAAATGTCAGCACGGTCCCGATCAATTCACCGTCCCAACTCTGCGTGACGGTGAATCGCGTCTGGCCCGGAATGCTGGTGTTGTCAGTCACTTGCCACCAATACGTATGGGGGAAATTCCCGATGGCTGCATGAAGGGTTGCGGAGTTTTCGATTTGCTGCGCGGTTGAGATCGCCAGCCTTCCGCTGCATCCGTAGTAAGTGGCATTGGCATTCGCTGGCCCGCTGGTGGGGACAAATGCGCTAAAAAGGTTTTCTGGATTCGGCTGCCCAACTGCGGCAGCTTCCGCTTGCGCATCTGCGAGAAACGCGGCTGGAACCAGGATATAGGAGCGGTATTGCTGTGGGCTCATGGATTTAACGTGGCCGCGTAAGCAAACACAGAGGGAACATCGGCGGGATTGAGAGGCAATATTACGGAGGTCAACTGCATCGAAATTTGACGTGCAGACCCCACCCTATCACCGATTGTGATAGGAATTATTCCGTCGTCAGAATAACTAATATTGTTTGAAACGGATTGCAATCCGTTGCTGATGGAAAATCCTGTCGATTGAATTGATGATCGTATGGTCGTGAATTGGTTCACGACGCATGCTATAATAGTGGCGGAGTCGTCAGCGGCAGAAACGTCGAGGCTCGGCGTCAGGCCATTGAATAATGAGGGATTCAAACCTCCAACATCCTTACCGCATATCAATCCCGAATAGCCTAGATTGCAACTAATTGGGGCAAACCCGAAAACATAGTAGATTGGCAACGTAGGAATGCCCGTCGTCCCCGCATTTAGCATATTTCCGGCAGTGAAATCCAAATACGGCACCCAAATTCCGTTCGCATTCTGCGCAAACTGCAACGTCGGCGCGTTGACGGTATTGGTCTGGATCGCCGAGACGCCGGTCTTCGGGTCATCCCATCGCATCACAATATCGTCCGCGTTGATGGCAGGGATTGTTCCGGCGGCATCTTGCCAGAGGAGTTGGTTGCCGTAGATGTCTTTCGTCGTGCAGGAGAGCCCTCCCGCGCCGCCGTTCACTGAATCATTCCACTCGACTTCGAGATATGTCGTCTGAAAACGTGCGGCAAAAGGGATGCCAGCGAGCGGGTCCCTCACCAAAGAGGTGGAAATCGACTTTCCAAGCCCAAGCCCAAGCCCAAATCTCATGTTGGGATGAGCGGATTTGGCGGGATCTTATACGCAATCAAATTCCCACTGGTAAGGGTGATATTGTTCATCCCAGTGATGACAATGAAATCCCCATTGAGTAGGGTGAGCCCATTCAGATTTCCAGTCCACCCAGCCGGAAGAGCTCCGGTATTGATCACCACGTTTCCTCCCACTGCCTTGATCATCCAATATGGACCTTCGTGGTTATTTGTATCGTTGATAAAGTCGCCTGGTCCTCCTCCATACTCCGCGGGATTGGAATAAAGCTGGGCTGGAAGATTTGGACCGAGGGTGATTGTCTCTCCAGGAGGAACAGTTATCACCTTCCCATTTCCTGTAACAAATTCGACGGGGGTAGAAAATCGATTAGTATAGGTTTTCACCCCATAAATAATCGAGCGGAGATTCCAAATTGGAACCGGTCTCAGCTCAGTCAATCCTTCAACGTGTCAGCAAGCTCAGTCTTGGCGGCCTGGATGTGGGATTTAGCCCTCGCAATGTCGTTCTCGATGTAACCCTTTGTTTGATCGTCCCAATAGTACCATGCCTCTTTGATGCGGGGGTCCATTAGTTCCAGATAACCCAAGGCTAGTTCAGCCGTTGCCCCCTTATATTTAAGAGGTCCCTCTGGCAAGGCAAGCGCTATAGCTTTCCACTTAGCTTCGGAGTCCGTGGCTATTCGTTTAATATACTCCACGTCGCCCCTCTCTACTCGGGAAGGAAGGCTGTCGATACCAACGATATATTCGCGCATTTCCCGCTTCAGAGTCGGCGAAAGCCGGACGGACTTTTTTTCCACGTACCACCATGCCCCCAAAAGTAATACAGCGACTATCACTGCGATCACTAGATTTTCTCCCAGCAATCGCAGGGTTGTCTTATTTTTTCGAGGGGTCATAGGAAAATTTCTAATTGTCGTTGACCGGGCGTTACATCTTGGGCCGATTCTGCGCCAGAATCGAAGCCCGAACAGCAGTGATCGCCGAATCGACTGGTCCGATTTCCAGAACAGCAGTGTACCGGGTTTCCTCCCCCTCTTGGAAACTCCATCCATACGCCTTCTTGGCCTTCGAATATCCGGTCAAGGAAAATACTTCGACCACTCCTTCCCACACGACTTGGCCCCGGAACGTCTCGATCACAGGCACGCTTTCAACGTGGGTGGCTTTGCACCCGGCGGCCTTCTCGACAGCCAACGCGATTGCCTCGATCCTCTCGCTCACTGGGCGGCCTCCACCAAGTCCTGAACCGTCCAGACATGATCCGTAACATCTCCGGCCATGGCGGGGGTCATGCGAAGGCTCCGATGGATTCGGACGAAATTGTAGTAGGCGAAATGCAGCCCAACCGCAGCCTTGAAGTTGTCGAGCTTCTTGGAAAAGGCATTCGTCAATCGGGTCAGGCGTCGCATGTGCATTCGCATGGTCAAATTCTGTCGTTCCACGTACGAAGTGGAAATCTTTTTCGGATCAGGCATTCCCGAAATCACTTTGCGGGTGATCTGGGTGAGATGTGGGGGCGAGTATCGGCGTTGGTTTTCAATCTCTTCCTTGCCGTATATCTTTACGATCTGGGCGTAGTCGGCTTCTGCTCCAAAACCCCGCTCAATCGCGTCCAGATAAGCGGCGAGCCCATCGGTCGAAATCTGCACCCGGCCTGCATTCAGCCTGGAAGCCAAGTCTTCCGTAAAATTGGTGGCGGTATACAAGTCGCGCTTGCCCACGAGGAAATTTGGAACCATCCGGGTCGCGGCATCAATCGAAACGAACGTCCAGACATCCCCGAGGCCCCTGCGCTCGTCACCGGGTTTGAGGTTCTTCTGCTTCTTGCCAATGAAGCCCCAGATTTCATCCATCTGGATCGTCGAGCAGGTGAGCTCCCGCATCTGTTCGTCCATGATTCTTTCCCCAGCCTTGCCCACGCGCACTCCGAGCCGACAGATCGTATCCTGATGAATGCCCGTTTGCCGTTCGATGGCTCGGATGCTCTGGCCTTCGGCAAGAGCGGAAATGACCCTGATTTGTTTTTCGAGAGGTAGGATGTTTGCCATGAAGTGAAAGACTGAAATTGATTGTAAAAAGCCGGTTCTGGTCTCTAATCCAGAAGTGGAGGTGGGGGGAATCGAACCCCGGTCGTGTCAGCGACGCTCAACGGGTATAAACCCGCTTTTCGCCCAGCATGTGAGACCACCCCCATTTTTTGGTCGTCAGTATCTCGCCCCCGCCGTCTCCCTTGAAGAAGTACAGGCGGGGGCGATTTCTGTCCGCGCGGACGGGCCTACTGGCAAAGCGTCGAGCCGCGCTGTATGGTTATTTTCATACGAGTGTTGGGCTCGGTTGGTTTGGCCACGCGAATGCGTGACGGCGAGGTTCAGACAACCGAAAACGTCGGCCTCGTTATGTATGGCAGATTACCGCGTTCCGATCTGCCCACAAGCGTTTTTTTGACTTTTCTCGTTTTAAGTCCCTCCGCGTAAGGGGATTCCGTTAAATCATTCGACGCAAAGAGCCCAACATTCAGAATGGTTTGTCAGTGCCGCTTTTGAGCATTTTGAACAAAAATCTTTGGCTGCGGCTCAGGCGCGGAAAAACGGCGAATTCAGAATGGTTCTGACATCCCAGCCGAAAACCGTGGGGAAATTCAAATTAGGGCACTACCGGCGTCTAAGTCAGTCCGAGGGCACCCTTCGCCGACCAACCGGGGAAGATTTGCCCGACGCCGCACTTCAGGCGTTTTTCGAGGACTTCGGCGAGGACCTGCCGGTAATCGGTGGTGATGGCGAGATCGGCGTGCTGGTCGAGTTGGTCATTGCCGAGGCCGGGCCAGGCGCCGTGCAGGCGTCCGCCGCGGATGGCTTTGCCGAGCACGAGCATGACATTGCCATGGCCGTGGTCGGTGCCGCCGCTTTCGTTGGCCTTGAGGCGGCGGCCAAATTCGCTCATGACGACGATCGTGACGCGTTGCGTTCGATCGGAGAGGTCACGGTAGAAGGCGGCGAGCGGCCCGGCGAGATTTCGCACCTGCTCGGCGAAGCGATAATCCTGTCCGGTGTGCGTGTCCCAATCGCCGTAGTCGACGGCGGCGACCTGGAGGCCGACATCGAGTTTGGCCAGCCACGCCACGGTTTGCAGCGCATCGGAGAAATCGTGTTCGGGATACTTCACGCCTTTGCCCGGTTGATACTTGGGGACGTTGCCGTCTTTGTCGTGTGGCAATTTTTTGTGAATCGCCTCGATGAGCGCGAGGGTGCGCTGCGACGGTGTGGTGAGCGGCGAGGCGAGGTTTTGCAGGGAGTGCAGGACGGCGCGTTCGCCGGGGTCGCCCCAATAGGCGAAGTCGCGAAGGTCGGCGATGCCGCAGGCGCGATCGGTGCCGAGCATGGAGACCGGCAAAGTACCGGCGGGCGCAACGCCCGGAAGGAGGCCGGGGGCGGGAATCGCGGCGAGCACGCGGGCGAGCCAGCCGGTGTCGAGGCCAAGGTTTTTCTGATCGGCGATGCCGCGCTCCATCATGTCCTGGGCGTCGAAGTGGCTGCGGCTGGCGTTGACGAGGCCGCACGCGTGGACGATGGCGAGGTCGCCGCCGAGATAGAGTTCGTGCAGCGGCGCAGCTTCCTTGTGCACGCGCCAGTCCGCGCCGGCAAAGCCGTTCGGGAGCGCGAGGCCGGCATGGTCGCCCTTTTCCGGCACGCGCATTTCCGGAGGGCGCGCGGCGATGTAATCGCGATCATCGACGGGCGCGACGAAATTCAGTCCGTCGCAGCCGCCGCGCAAAAAGATGCTGACCAGCAAATCGCGATCGGCGGCCGCGGCGCTGTCGGCGGCGAAAGCGAGGCGCGTGAGCCGAGAGGCGCCGAAGGTCACCAGCGGCGCGGCGCCCAGTGAGGTGCGGAGGAAAGTGCGGCGATTGATCATCATGGCGGGGTGGTGTCGAAAGGTTAGCGCAGTTGGAAGGCGGGCGAGGCGGCGATGAGTGCGCAGCAGGCGGAGAGCCGCTCGGTGCGCTCGCGGTCGCCGCCGCGAAACTCCTCCTCGTGATCGGCGCCACCGTCTCGCGAGAGGGTTTTGAGCAAGGCGTTGCGCACCGCGTCGGGCACCGCTTCGCCGGTCAGCCGCTGGTGCCAGTAGTCGAGCACGGCACCGATCGTCCGGCAGTCCGGCGGGGTGAGCGAGAGGTAACGGCAGCCGGTGATCTTTTTCCAATCGTCGTCGAACGCCACCGTCCGCGCGAAATTCCAGCGCCGCAGGAGGAACGTGCCGCCGGTCCAGTAGGTCGCCGTGTCCGGATGTCCCGCGGGCGTGTGCCAGCGGAAAATCCGCTGGCCCATCGATTCGAGCGCCCAGTTGACCTCCATGGTGGGGGTGAATTCGATCCCGCCGCAGCGAACCAGCGAGGCCAGATATTCGAGCGGCCGCTTCAGTTTCGATTTGGGGGCGTCGAGGAATTCGGGCGCAAGGAAAATGGTGCGCAACGTTTGCGCGATCTGGTCCGGCGCATCGCGCTGCGCGGTGAAGGTCTCCGCCGCTTTGGCGATGAGGGTGTCCGGCGGCGCGTCGGCGAGAAACCGCCGGCAGAGCTTTTCGGCGAGGAAACGCGCTGTGGCGGGATGCGCGGCGACGAGATCGAGCACGCGGCAGCCGTCTTCGAGGGCCGGGCGCTGCGAATCGAACTCATTGCCAAGGACGCGCTTTTGATAGGGATCGTGCCAGGCGTCGTGGACCAGGAACCTGCCGGTGAGCGGGCGTTTTACGCCGCCGTCGTCTTCCTCGCCGTTTTCCACCGTCCAACCGGTGAAACAGCGCGCGGCCTCATAGACGTCCTGGTCGATGTAACCGGAGGGCTTGCCGTCGAGCGCGCCGGGGACGTCGCGCCATTTGGTGTAGAGGTGATTGAAGTAGTGCCGCGCGCCGAGCGTGTGCAGTTCAAAGAGTTCCCGGGCGAAGTTTTCATTGGCGGGACTTGCCCGGCTCTGGACGCCGTCGAGATAGTAAAGCATCGCGGTGCTGCGCGCGACGGCCTCGAGCAACTGGCGGAAATTGCCGAGCGCATGCCGCCGGATCGCCTCGCGATCGAAGGCCGGGATTGAGACGAGGATGGCGTCGTCTTTCTCGGCATCGATGTTGAAGTGATCGTGCCAGAAACCGACGACCATCTCCCGCACCTGCCAGCGGCTGAAAACCGCGCGCATGATCGTGCCGATGATTAATTCATTCATCGGACGCTCCTTCTCGCCGTAGGGCAGATTTTCGGCCCGGCAGATCGGGAAGACTTCGTCCACGCCCAGATCGAGATACTTGAGCGGCCGCATTTCCTTCACCTGCCGCTTGCCGCCCTTCATCATCATCGCTTTGCCGTCCGCCGCGGGATCGATTTCGTATTCGATGAGCAGCTGGAGGCTGCGCAAGCGGCGGTCGAGTTCGGCATCCTGCGAATCATCCGGCGCAAGCTGCTGATCGATCCAGTCGGCCCAGCCAAGCCGCTGCGCCTCGTCAATGAGGGCAGGGGACGCGCCGTAAGTGACGCGATCCAGCGCGCGGCGCAACGCAGTGGTATCGGCGGGGGCGCTCATGGCAGTGGGATTGTGCGTCGGCTATCGGGAAGCGCAAGTGAACAATGCGGCGTGGGTCGGTCTTAACGCCGGGTGCGCAGGGCGGCAAAGCCGCAACCAAAAGGGGCACGGCCATTTAACCGCAGAGGGCGCCGAGAAGTTAGAGAGGGTCGCAGAGGGAATTTTTGAAACCACCCGTTCGACAAGCTCAGGGCAGGCTCCATACTCGAAAGGACACGAAAATCGGAGAGGCGGTTTGAAGCCGCCCGGGCGCTGGCAAAGCGCTGCTCCTTGAGCGCTGGCGGCGGATGGCCAGTCGCTGGAAAATATTTCAACGTCGATTTGGCTGGATTTACCTGGATTTACTTTGATCGGCGAGGTTGCCGAAGAGCTGGGGATTGACAAAGGCATCGATTTTGGCCCTCCGTTGGCGGTCCTCCTCCTGCCAATCCATGCGATCCTGTTCCAAGCGGATGCGGGCGGCGCCGTGCTCGGTGCGACGGAGTTGGGCGAGTTGCTGGGCGACGCCGAAGATGGTCTTGCGCTGTTCGGCGGGGTCGGTGCAGTCGAGGGCCTGGGAAAGGAGGCCGTGAAGGGCGACCAGGACGGGGACGGCGGCGCGGTCGGCCAGAGCGACCGGCCCGGAGCCGGAATCGAGATCATCGGATTGTTCGACGAGCTGGGCGACCCAGGAACGGGCCTCATCGTGCCGCAGCCAATCCTGGAAGCCGCCCTGGCGCCAGTCGCTGAGATTCTGTTCGGTGATGGGACGTCCGCCGAAATTGGCAGCGAGACTTTTCTGGGTGTCGGGAAGAGTATTGAGCCAGTCGACAAGGCGGGGGCCGGTTTCGCCATCGGCGAGGCGATGGTTCAACTCTTCGCGGATGTTTCGGGGGAGACGGGCGATTTTTCCGAGGCGGCTCATGAGGAAGTGGACGGTTAATGGTTGATCGTTGATGGGTAGCGTGGTGAAGGTGGAAACGGGGGTGTGGAATAGATATCGGCAGGAGCGTCGGTAGTTTCCATAGAGTTCTATCTGTCGAGGAGAGGATAGCACGTCCTGGGGGCTTGAGGTCAAGACAAAAATAACAATAATTCTCCGAGAAACAATGATATGTATCTATAAGGCAATGTCAGTGGTTCTGGAATGGCAGGCATGGTGTAATGTTATGTCATCTAATGTTAGCAGACATAGCCGGATGCGCGATAACATCGGAAGTTATGGGCGATTTGTTCGCCGGTTGATCGCCGCGAGGCCGTGGCGACGCGTGCGACGGGCTCGGGGACCTTGGAATGACGGGGGTTCTGTTTTACCGCGGAGCGCGCAGAGAGATTTGAGAGGGCCGCAAGGGGAGTTTTTAAACCACGAAAGACACGAAAGAGACAGGTACTGTGTCGTCTGGCAAATTTACGCACGACGGGGACACTTTCATCGTTTGGGGTGTGGCGGCGCCGGGATGAGCTGCATCGGCGGCTCTTTCGCGAATCGGGTGATGTTTGCGATCAGGAGGCAGGTGAGTTCCGGGATGACGATTGCCGTGCGCGACTCCATCGCCCTCGGGGCGCTGCGGCGAAAGAATGTGGGTGAAACCTGACTGGATTGCTTGCCTTTCGCGCCTGCAGATTGCAATTCTGGCGTCCCGTGATGGATCCCCCGAATTCTCCAGACCACTCCGACGAGATCAAGAAGGCGTTGTTCGCCGGCAACAAGATCGAGGCGATCAAGCTGTACCGGGGGCAATTCAAAGTCGGATTGGCGGAAGCAAAAGCCGCGGTCGAAGCCATGGAAGGCCGCATCCGGGGGGCGCCCGCGACTGGAACACCGGATTCGCCAGACCACACTGAGGCGATCAGGGAGGCTCTCTTTGCGGGCAGGAAAATCATGGCGATCAAGCTCTACCGGGAGCAATGCAAAGGCAAAGTCGGATTGGCGGAGGCAAAAACTGCGGTTGAGGCGATGGAGGACCAACTCCGGCGCTCGTCACCGGGACAATTTAGCCAGGTCCAGAGCAAGGGATGCTTCAGCGTTTTCGTGGTCCTTGTCCTTTTGGGATTCGCGCTTTGGAAGGCGCTCAACTGAAAAGACGCCGTCTAAGGCTTGTCGCCCCGGCCAGTCGGCGGTAGCCTCGCGCATGATCCGTGCTTTCCTCAGCGTTCTTCTGGTCCTTGGGCTTGGTGGCTGCACCACCTTGAACCATCGCGACCTCCGTTTTGTCGGCTCTCACCAAATCTCCACGGCCCTGTACGCGAAGATGTCGCATCACGAGCCGCTGACGGTGGACGACATCATCGAGCTTTGGGAAAAGGGCATTCCGGGGCCATTCATCGTCCATTACCTTCAACCCACCTATTACGTCTACAAACTCAGCCCTGACGATGTGTCCCGGCTCCGGACTGCCGGGGTGGACGACGTCGTCGTCCGATATCTTCTGGCCACGCCGGGGATGTACAGTCCCAGCCATGCGCCGGTGTGGTATGAGGACAATCCGACCATCTACGACACCCATCCCGGTCTATCGCGGTACTGAGCGCGCTTATTTCAATCCCTTCAGGCGGTACATGACCACCTTCGAGCGGTAGTCGTCCTCGAGCAGGACGATGTATTCGCCGTCGGCGCGATGGTGGGCGGTGAGGCATTCGCGAATGTCCTGGAGGCCGATTTCGCCGACGGCTGCGCCGGGCTCGATGTGACCGACGGCGTTTCCGTCGCTGGCGCGAAAGATTTCCACGCGGCCCGTCTTTACGCCTTTATCTTTGGATGCGCCGGTATAGGGCACAAAGACGAAATCACCCGCGACGTCGAAGCCCATGGGCTCGCACGACTCGTGGCCCGAGGCGCCCGTAGCGTACGGCAGTGTCACCCGCCAGCGCAGGGTGCGCGCGCCGTGGAGCCAGCCATCGTAACGGGCGAGCACCGGCCCCATCGGTTTCCAATGCTGGTTCCGATCCTCCGTGGTCGTGCCGCCGAGATAGAGCGTGTCGGCGGTGCTATCATAACGCAGCCGCTTCACCTCGTGGAAGCCATCCGGATGCAGGAAGGTTTGCATGCTGGCAAATTCCCATTCCGGGTTGCCGTGTAAATCGACACCCTGGCAGGGCAGATAGCGCACGCCTTTGGTCTCGGTGGCGAGCCAGACGCCGCCCTGCTGGTCCACCCACCAGCCTTGCGCGGCCGGTGCGTCGGCGCCGCCGGAGTTGGTGGCATATTCGTTCGCGTCGAAAGCGCCATTGCCGTTGGCATCGCGCCAGATCCATTCGCCGCGCTTCGGTTGATGCGGCGGCCAGGCGTCGGTTTCCTTGAGATGGCTTTTCGCGAGCAGACCCGACGGGATCGCGACCTCGCCGTCGGTCCCCGGTGCGAAGCGATAGACCTGGAGACGCTCGGCATTCATGTCGTTGACGAACAGTACCGGCTGCCCGCCAATGCGCCGCACCCAGGCGCCGGCGGACCACAGGTGCAGCCGCGGATCTTCCGGATAGCGAAAGCGTCCGATGGTATAACCGGCATAACTCCACTCGCGGCCCGCCGGTTGGGTGTAGTCGAGGTGGAAGTGTTCCTCCTTGGTGAAAACATCGGTATCGCTACCGGGATCGAGGTCGGCCATGTCCACGAAGGTGAGGCCAAACAGCCGCCAGTTGAGAACGCCATCCGTGAGGCGATAACTCTCCAGCACCGTCCCGCCGCCGCCGCTTTGCGCGTCCTGCGCGAGATACAGATTGTCCTTCGCGTCGCAGCCGAGCGCGGTGACATGATTCAACTTGCGATCGCCAAAAGCGCCGGGCTTCCCGCTGGCGATCCCTCCGGGTTCCCCGAAGGCGCCGCTCTCGACGAGCGCAGTTCCTCGCACGGAAAAGTTCCGCACCTGCTGCGTTGGGCCGTCGTCCGCGACGAGCAGATGGCCGTTGCTGGCGAAACAAAACGCCACCGGTTCCATTTTCGGCGCGAATGGGAAGACCAATGGCCGTTCGGCGCCGCGCGGATCGAAGCACACGAGGCGTGCCGGCGTCGTGTCCGATTTTGTTTGCAGCATCCAGACGCGGCCCACGGCGTCGAGGGCCATCGGCCCGGTGCGGTCGATTTCCCAACTGGCGATGGGTTGCATGGTCCCGGCATCGAAGACCTTGACCTGCGAGGACGTGGGATCGGCCACATAGAGCTGATGTTCATTTGCGCAGATACCGGGCAAGGCGGCTTTGGAATGGTCGGACACTTCAGCGACGACGAGAAAACATCCCACCAGCGAGTCACCCTTGCCACCTTTGCCGCCCTCAAACGGGGCGCCTTGGGAGAGGTCCGCGCGCTGGCGGCGCGAGATCCCCAGCCAGGTCGAGCCTTTCGGCGGCCAGGTCGAGGGATCTTTCAAGTGGCCGCTTTCATTGCCCACGGCCATGTCCAGATAGACGAACTGCGCATTGGCGGCGACGGCGTCGCCGCCGGTGTTTCCCCAGCCGTGCGTGTGCCGCGCATAGCGAATAAGCGCGCCATCGCGATATTCGCCCGCGTTGCCACCGGCTTCGTCCCAGCCGACGTTTGTGTAGACCGTGCCGTCCGGCAGGACGGCCATGGCGTGAATGTCCTGCTGCACCCATTTTTCGCCGCCGCCGTAGGAATTGCCGATCCAGGAGGTGAGCGCGTCGAGCGGCGGGCTGGTGAATTCCTGCCCGCGCGCGATGGGCAGCAGGGGCGAAGCAACGGTGGAGATGGCGGCGAAAGTGGCGAGAACTGAAGGCACCCGTTTTGCCGGCCACAGGCAGGTCATTGGTCCAGTTTGAATCCGGTCGTGGTCATGAGATCCAGCAGCCGTGGCCTGAGCGGCTGCAAGGCCCTGAGGAAACCCGCGATGTCCTTGTAATTTCGAAGGGCGTATTGCTCGGCGACGACGCCACCGCCTGGTTTTTTGGCGTACTTAAAGATATCGAACTCGACAAAGTCATTGCCCGACACGGAGACGAAATCCACGATCACCTCGCCGGTCTTTGGGTTCTGGATCATGCTGCTCCTTGCTCGCGGGTCGCGTTCGTGCAACGCCCGTATCTGGTTTTGAGCCGCAGTCACGGGATCGTTGAATTTCGGGTAGTCATGAATCGCGGCCAGCTTGGTCCACGAATCGAGTTTTTCCGGTGCCAGGAGGTACTCTTTGACGCTCTCCGTGGGATTGGTTTCTTGAGATGCGAGGAGGAGCGTGTAGCCGTCGAAATGAAGGACCTCTTTCGGCAAGGTTGCGGGGTCTTCCGCGCCGGCGAAGCCAAGCAGACCCAAGAGGATTAACAAAACGATCAGCCGATTTCTCATAAGGATGAGGCCAGCGTGGCACGCCCAGGCCAGCGTGTGGAAGTCAATTCAGGTTGTTCAAAACTTTCCACCAGTGGTCGTCGATCTTCATATTTGGCTGGACCATGTTAAGATCGCCGGGAACATCGAGCAGAAGCCAATTTCCTTCAGGACCAAAGGGTTTCGGCGACAACGGGGAATCCGAGTAGGCAAAACCATAGGTTCCCGCGTGTCCAAGGTCGCGCGTTTCGATTACGACCTTGAGTTTGCCATCGGCGGAAATCTCCGCCCAGACGCGGTTTCCCGCTTTTGCCATTGAGGATGCGGGGGTCTGTTTCCATGGCCGCAGCGAGGTTGGATCGGACAGGCTGCCGACGACAAATTCTTCCTCCTTATCTGGTTGGAGCCCGGAAGTTCGGACCTGAGCCACGATGGCCTCCATCGTTTGGCGATGGAAGGGCCCGGGGTTTTGGTGGAAAACGATGGTGAGCATTCCGAGGGGCGTGTAAATCAGCAGCAGGCCGGCTGCCGACACCAGGCCGACGATAATTCCGAATACCACCAGGAGTTTGCGCACGGGCCTCATTTATCTTAAGCGGATTTGAACCGCGAATCAACGCGAATGGGAAGAGGAAAAGCGAATTTGCGAAACCGGCTTCGGAGCGAAAGAGCCGCTCGGATCTGATTCGCGTGCCTTCGGGGTAACCTTGACAAGGAGTTTGGAATGAACCCGAACGAAAGCGAATTGATCTGCGATGAATACTACAGGGACAAAAACGGCGAGCAGTGCGGCACATATTTAGGCCACGTCACAGAATATCCGGCGCCGTGAACCGTGACTGCACTCTACCTGCGACCTGCTGGAATAGCCACCGCAACGGCTCCCGGCCTTTTCCCTCTGTGCAGCCATCCACGATGTTGAAAGCGAAAAGATATTCCGATCGCGGCGGAAGCCTGCCCCCGCCGCGAAGCAGAGTTGCTGGCAGCCGCCGCTGCCACCCTTCGGGCAGCCCCGCGTGCACGGGGCTGGCCTCTCGCTCCGCTTCGAGTTCAGCCATACAAGGTGCGTTCCCAAGGCCTCACCTTGGGAACGAGCGTGCGGAGGAGGGCACTTCATCGGCGATGTTCGCACGACGGTCATTCAGTGCCCGCCTTACGGCTCGCCAGGTTTTGCCAGATAAAGTAGACGACAACGCCCGAGGCGATGACACCGAGCGCCGAGTAAATCAAGACTTTGCCGGACGAGGCCCACATGAAGAGCCAGCCGGCCAGCGCCACGAGGGCCGGGGCGGGATAGAGCCACATGCGGAAGGGCAGCGGACGGTCGGGCCGGCCTTTCCTGAGCAAATGCAGGGCGACGATCTGCCCGACGAATTGCACGAGGATGCGCACGGTGATTTCCGCGTTGATCACGGCATCCAGGGAGAAAAAGCAGAACAGGGCGGTGGCCCCGGTGACGGCGAAAAGCGAGACCTTCGGGTAATGGCCGTGCGCGTCGAGGTTCCCGAAGCTGCGGAAAAAGTCGCCCACGCGCGCCGCGGCATAGGGGATGCGCGAGTAAGCAAGCGTGAGAGCCAGGACAGAGGCGACGGCGGTCCAGATGATAAAGCCGGTGAAGATGACCGCAACGTGCCGCCCGTAGAGCCGCTCCATAAAGAGCGAGGCGATATTCTGCGATTGCATCGCTTCCCGCCACGGGACCACGGCGATGATACAAAGATTCATGGTCATGTAGAGAACCGCCACGATGACCACGGACCAAATGACGGCCCGGGGAATGGTGCGGGCGGGATGGCGCACTTCGCCGCCGAGATAGCAGATATTAAAATAGCCGACATAGTCGTAGATGACGATGCGGAGGGCGGCGCTGAAACCGAAAACCCACGCGAGGTTGAAGTGAAAGGCGCCCGGGGGAACGCGGAGCAAGGACGGATGGAAATTCCCGAGTCCGGCGACGATTACCGCCAGCATGGTAAGAAGCGTACCGACTCCCAAAATGACGCCCAGATGTCCGATGTAGCGGATGCGGACGCAGAGGAACGGAGTGAGCGCGATACAGGCCGCCGCGGCGAGGAAGGAAAGGCCGCCCGGGAGGTGCCAGCGGGAGGCCGCTCCTTCCAGACCTGGCAGAATGTATTTCAGGTAATCGAGGCCGCCGATATAACCGGAGGCGATTTCCATCGGCCCGCTGATGAGAAATTGCCAGATGAAGAGAAAAGGAAGAAGCCGGCCCCAGCGATAACCTCCAAAGACCTCGCGAAGATAGTGGTAAGTGCCCCCGGTTCCCGGCAGGGCGGCCCCGAGTTCGCTCCACACCAGGCCATCGCAAAGGACCAGGACGGCGCCAATCACCCAGGCCAGCATGACCTGCGGACCGCCCATCGCGGCAAGCAGAAGCGGAATGGTGATAAATGGCCCCACGCCCACCATGTTGTTGATGTTCAAGGCCACGCCTTGCACCACGCCCAGGCCGCGCTCCAGGCCCGCCTCGTGAGGAGTGTCTGGCGGTGTGTCCAGGGGCGGCAATTGGTCGGGCATGGGTGGATGAAAAGCCGCGAATTAGCGCGAATGGACGCAAATGGGAAGTCCGGAAGCTAGACGAAAGCGTATCGGAGCACCGCAAAATAATGAAACGCCGTGCCGACGAGGACACAGAGGTGCCACGCCAGATGGTGATAGGGGAAGCGTCGCGCCATGTAGAAGACCAGACCGCCGGTATAGGCCAGGCCGCCGGCACCGATCAGCACGAGACCAGTCCGGGGCATGCGCGAAGCGAGCGTGGGAAAGGCCAGGACCATCATCCAGCCCATGGCCACATAGAGGCAGATGCTCCATCCCTCCGGCCGAACGCCGATTTTCAATTTTCGGAGAACGCCGAAGACGGCCAGCGGCCAGTTGACCGCGAGCAAAAACCATCCCCACGGACCCCAGAGCACGCCGGTGGCGAAAGGCGTATAGGTCGCAGCGATCATGAAAAAGATGGCGGAGTGATCGAGCAACTCGACGAAATCCTTGGCCTTGCCGGGAAGCAACCAGTGGTGAACGGTGGAACTCAGATAGAGAAAGATCGTGGCCAGGGCGAAGACGGTCGTACCCAGGAGCGGACGCAGCCCCGGATGCTGGGCCGCGGCGAGGAGGAGGAACGGGGCGCCGATCAAGGCCGCGAGGAAGCCGCAACCGTGGCTGATGCTGTTGGCCACTTCTTCATTGCGAGACCATTCACGGATCGACATTTTCGCTGCGGGATTAAAAGCTGACCGCTCTCACCTCCAGGCGGGACCCTATCACTTCGGTTGGGTGGGAGGAGTGTTGCCATCGCGATAACCGGCGGGAGGAGGAGGTAGGTCAAAATTCGTGGCGGGGGTCTCGAGAAGAATGTTGTCGTGAAATGGATCGATGAGCCAGAGACCCTTTCCGTCGCGTTTGACGATGAAGTCTCTCACGTATTTGTCCGGCTGGGGCTCGGTGGTGTGTTCCGGATAGTAGGTCGCGATGCCGTCGGCATAGGTGCATTTCCCGTCCATGGTAAAATCGTAGTAAGTGTGGTCTTCCGCAACCAGGCTAAGAACGTGGACCTTGAAGGTATGGTCGGCGGTGACTTCTCCCGCGGTATCACCGAGGTTGGTATGGGCGCCGAAGAGGCCGACAATCTCGCTGAATTGCGGATGGGGACCTTCGGGGGCCCGGACATAGTAGAGCGGGTCCTGGTCGGCATCGGTGAGGACGAGCGTGTAATTGAGCAGTTGATACTTGTACCCGTATTTTGTTCGGGTGCCGGTATTGGCTTCAATCGTCAGACGGTTGAATGGGTAGGTGTGATATTTGCCGCTCAGCGCGGAGTGATCGCCGGCGTCGACAAGACAGGTTCCATCCGCATGAAAATCGATGACATCCAGCGCATCGACGTCCTCGGGGTGGTTGTAGAGCAGGTACTTTCCGGTCAAGGGTTTGCCTAGCAACTTTCCACACCCGGCCAGAAGCAGGCCGAGAGAGAAAAGGAGGAGCGCTCTGGGAAGAGTAATCGATGACATGGACGAATTTCGAGCTTCAATCGGTCAGGCGAGCGAGGGGGTGAAAAAGCGGTGAAGGATGGCGCCTGGCGTCAAGCCTACGGTTGGCTCCGTAGATGCTTATCCAGGAACTCGAAGACCAGCGGACGAAGATCCTTTTGCTTCGGTTCAAGATGGAAACTGTGCCCGGCTCCTTCGACAAGGACGAGTTGATGCTCCACGCCGGCCTTCTCAAGGGCGCTATCGAGCGCGTGCGAATCTTCGGGCGACACCGTTTTATCCTCCGTGCCCTGGAGGATGAGGATCGGCGGCGTCTTGCCGTTGACGTGCGTCATGGGGGTGGCGGCGCGGTAGAGATCGGGCGCCTCGGCGCGCGTCTGGCGAAACATTGGCAGGTCGCGTTGCTCAAACCAGAGCATCGGACCGTACATATCGATCGCGCATTGCACCCGGCAGGAGAATTCCGGATAGGGTCCTGAAGGATCGAGCCCGTCTTCAGGTTGCGTCACGGCGAGCATGGCGGCGAGATGGCCGCCGGCCGATCCGCCGATGGCGCCGATGCGCTCGGGGGCGACGTGGAGGCGGTCCGCATTTTTTCGCAGCCAGCGCACCGCAGTCAGGCAGTCCTGGAGATTCTGCGGCCAGGTGGGTGCTTTGGTGGCGGGCGTTGCGAGGAGGTAATTGATGCTCATGCCGATGTAGCCGTGGCGGGCGAAGTTCGTGCCGATGTTTTGTTCGCGAGCTGCCCCCTTGTCGCCCGCAACCCAACCGCCGCCATGAATGATGACGACAGCCGGGCAACGCTGATCCGGAGCCAGCTTGTCGGGAAAATAGAGATCGGCCTTTTCCGGCCGGTCCTGGCCAAGGTATTCCACATCCTTCTCGATCCGGACGCCTTCCGAGTCGATCGGGCTGGCCGTGGCAGCGGCGGTGAGGAGGGTCAGAAATAGGAGGGAACGGAGCATGACGGAGTAGTCACCAAAAGATCGGGTGCTGTCGAGCCCGTTTGCGAGGGAGGTAGTGGCGTGGCCACGGCTTTCTCCGGGCTCGCAGGTTCCAAGATCACAAAGAGGGCAAAATCTGCTTGCACAGCAAGTTCGCAGTAAGAGGGCGTCTAAAAAGTAGGGACGGGTCGCGCGAGGGTGCTTTGGGCCGGGATGGCAAGGCGTGAGCGACGAGCATCCCCGGCGGCTCGCCCATTACCGACCTTCCGCTATTCCCGTCCGCCACCTCGGCGGGCTGTGAGAAGCGAACAACGCCGCCAGACGGCCCAAAG
>Ga0302326_10002773_pt1 | contig 42182 bp, 36 predicted proteins | sample Palsa_T0_3_FD_202264 | JGI IMG/M metagenome (GOLD analysis project Ga0302326, IMG submission 202264) | Peat permafrost microbial communities from Stordalen Mire near Abisko, Sweden - Palsa_T0_3 | ecosystem: Environmental > Terrestrial > Soil > Palsa > Peat permafrost | place: Sweden: Abisko...
TGACCGCGCGTCGCGCACAGCAACCGGGCCGCCACCCACCCAGCCGACCACAAACCACCCCAACACCCAACGCGCAAGGCGAAAATCAACGCACCCCGCTTGACAAACGGCTCTCCATATCAGCTACAGCACGGCACGACTGGCGGCGGTCTACGACGCGCTGAACCCACTCGCACCGGACGACCGTTTCTACATCCAGCTCGCTGGGGAGCGCCCGCGGCGGATCCTCGACGTCGGCGCCGGCACTGGTCGGTTGGCCTGCGAGCTGGCCACGCGCGGGCACCGGGTCACCGCCGCAGACCCCGCCCCGGCGATGCTCCGGTTCGCGGCCGAGCGCCCCGGCGGCGAAGCGGTGCGCTGGATCGAGTCCGATGCCGCGTCGCTGGCGCTCAACGATCGTTTTGATCTGATCGTGATGACCGGACACGCGTTTCAATCGCTGCTCGACGACCAGGACATCCACTCCGCGCTGCAAACATTCGCCGCGCATCTCGCGCCGGACGGTCAGGTTGCGTTTGAGACTCGCAACCCGACGGTCGGCGAATGGGAGCAGTGGACGCCTGACCTGACCCGCGAGCAGGTGGAGATCCCGTCGGTGGGGACCGTCGAGGTCTGCAACGAGCTCGCCTCGGTCAACGACGGGCTGGTCAGCTTCTACACCCACTTCACGTTCCCAGTCAGAGCGACGGAGACGACCCAGGACACGATCCGGTTCACGACCGCGCGCGAGCTCAAGCAGCTCCTCGCCGGCGCGGGACTCGGAGCCGTCGCCTGCTACGGCGACTGGAACCGAACACCGAGCGGCCCGACTCAGCCAGAGATCATCACGATCGCCGTCACCACACGACACGCGACCCAGGCCGAGCCCGAGGCTATCTGAGATGATCCGTTACTTCGGCGTCAGGGTTCGGATGCGTCGGCCCCGGTGCTTTACCGTAGGCGCGTGACGAGTGTGCGTGTGGCGGCCGTTCAGGACAGTCCGGTGCTGCTGGATCGGGCGGCGACGCTGGATCGAGTCGACGAGCTGACGGACCAGGCGGCCGAGCAGGGCGCCCAGCTGGTCGTGTTTCCCGAAGCGTTTGTGCCGGGCCCGCCAGTGTGGATCGATGCGCTGCCAGTTGGCGATGACGCCGAGTGGCACGCATTGCTGATGCGTGAGAGCGTCACGGTCCCAGGCCTGGCGTGTGATCGCCTCGCAGCGGCCGCACGACGCGCCAGCGCGGTGCTCTCGGTCGGAGTCAACGAGCGCGAGGAGCACGGCGGCACGGTCTACAACGCGGTGTTGACGTTCGGGCCGGACGGCAAGCTGCTTGGGCGTCACCGAAAGCTGATACCGACCCATGCGGAGAGGTTGGTGTGGGGGATGGGCGACGGCTCGGACCTGAACGTGCTCGACACGCCAGCGGGACGGCTCGCGTCGCTCATCTGCTGGGAGAACTACATGCCGCTCGCGCGTTTTCACCTCTACGCGCAGGGGCCCGAGGTGTGGCTTGCGCCGACGCTCGCGACCGCCGACTTCTGGGTCGCGAGCATGCGTCATATCGCTCGCGAGGGCGGCTGTTTCGTCCTCGGCGTGGCGCATGTCATGCACCCGGACTGGCTCCCAGAGTCGATCCCCGACGCCACCCCGCTGCGTGAGGACGCTGCGCAGTTCGACGGATGGCTCCTCGAGGGCTACTCGGTCATCGTCGCGCCGACCGGCGAGCCGCTCGCAGGTCCGCTCGTGCGCGAGCGCGGCATTCTCATCGCTGATCTGGACCTTGGCAGCCTGCCGGCCAGAAAGCGGCTATTTGACGCGACCGGTCACTACAACCGCCCTGACGTATTCCGACTCATGGTTGACGACAGTCCGAAGCGTTCGGTCGTCGTGGAGCCGTTCTCGGCCGATCACTAGCGCCGGACCGCCGTCTTCTGCGTTGAGCGCCAGGCAGTGCTGACGGAGCCGCGCTGATCGGCCGGACCAAAACGGCGCCGACGCTCACAATGTGACAAGTCACCCGCGGGCTACGCCGTTGGTCGCAGGTTCGAGTCCTGCCGCGGGTGCTCGGTTTATTCCTGCAAATGCACCGGTTTGTCCGTGCGTTGTCGATCGGGGCGCTTCGGAATCGCCGCGGGCAAGCGCGGCTCGGCGACGAACAAGCCCTGAGGGAGACGGGCTCAGCCGGGCGGGCCGCCGACGGCGGGCGGGGTCACTCCGAAGGTGATCCGGTAGTCGCAGCCGCCTGCGCAGGTGAAGACGCTGGTGGCGTTGTCTCCGGACCAGGAATACGCGTAGGGCTCGGCGCGCTTGAACACGCGTGCGTAGTCGATCGGCCAGGTGGTTGCGGGGTTGCATCCGGATGCGAACTGACCGCGGCAGCAATAGCGGTCGGTGTTGAACCGGGCGCACGGCGAGATGCAGGCGACGAGCTGGCCCCGGCGGTGGACCTGGAGTGCGGCAGGGCAGCGGACCGCGCGGGTGCATCCGTGGCCCGCCTCACAGCCGTCGGGAGAGATTCGATCACGCGTCGCGCCCCGTGCGATGTTGATGTACATCGGAAGGTTGGAGCCATCGACCATCGACACGTCGTAGAAGTCCAAATGGTCGAAGGCGTCCATGTCGTACTCAGCCAGGGTCGCTGGGATCGCGCCCCAGCCCCGGCACTGGAGGCGCCCGCCGCAGTCGCCGGTCTCACAACCGCCGCGACCCGCCCGGTCGAAATGACAGCCGGTCCGACCCCACAGGCGCGCGTTCCAGTCGCCTGGCACCGTGAACGTCACCTGAGCACCGGGAGCAAGCCGCCAACCGGTACGCCCAGTCAACGAGCCCGGCCAAGCCGCGGGCCAGATCACCACCCGGGTACCGTTCACGAGCGTGATCGCTCGCGGGGAGGCCGGAGTTAGCGAAGCAGCCGCCCGCGGCCCAGCGGCCGAAGATAACGCCGACGCCGGTGGCCCAGCGGCATCAGCAAAACCCACCGCGAGCAGGCCGGACGCGGCCAGCGCGAGCAGGACACCAATACACGGCAGCCGAGTCACCGAACCGAGGGTACGCGCCACGCGATCCAACCCACCGGTCCGCCTCTCGTCGCACCAGACCAGCATGCCGACACTGCGTAGTCGCTGTCAGCATCCATTGGGCTCCGTATGATGGGCGTCGGGAGGAAGTGGGCCGCCAGGTCCAAAGGCGCGAGGGATCGAGAGTGACGTGGCAAAAGCAGTCGAAGAACGCGAACAGGTGATCGTCAGGTTCGCGGGGGACTCGGGCGACGGCATGCAACTCGTCGGCAGCCGCTTCACGGACGCCACCGCGGTGATCGGGAACGACCTGGCGACGATGCCGAACTTCCCGGCCGAGATCCGGGCGCCGGCGGGCACGCTCGCAGGAGTCTCAGCGTTCCAGATCCACTTCGCCTCGCGCGACATTCTCACCCCGGGCGACGCGCCAAACGTACTTGTCGCGATGAACCCAGCGGCGCTCAAGGCCAACCGCGACGAGCTACCGCGTGGTGCCACGATCATCGTCAATGAAGACGCGTTCAGCAGGCGCAACCTGGAGAAGGCGGGCTACACCGCGAACCCGCTGGAAGACGGCTCACTGAGTGAGTACCGCGTCCACCGAATTCCGATGACGACACTGACCACACGCGCGGTCGAGCGCATCGCCGAAGCGTCGACGCGCGACGCGGGTCGTGCCAAGAACCTGTTCGCGCTCGGCGTGCTCTCCTGGCTCTACGGCCGACCGGTCGACGTCACGCGCGACTGGCTCCAGGCGAAGTTTGGTCAGCGTCCGGCGGCGCTTGCAGCGAACCTGGCCGCGTTCAATGCTGGTTGGGCGTTCGGTGAGACGACGGAGCTGCTGGAGGTCCAGTACCGGGTCAACCCGGCGACAGACGTTCCGCCGGGCACCTACCGCAACGTCAACGGGACCCAGTCGCTGGCAATGGGACTGATTGCGGCGAGCGTCAAGAGCGGGCTGCCGCTGGTGCTCGCCAGCTACCCGATCACTCCTGCCTCGGAGATCCTGCACGAGCTCTCCAAGCACACAGCGCTCGGGATCTCGACGGTCCAGGCCGAGGACGAGATCGCCGCCGCTGGGATGGCGCTCGGCGCCGCGTTCGGTGGACGGCTCGGCGTCACCGCGACGAGCGGCCCGGGCATGGACCTGAAGGCCGAGACGATCGGCTTGGCGGTGATGCTGGAGCTGCCGATGATCATCGTCGACGTCCAGCGCGCCGGCCCATCGACAGGGATGCCGACGAAGACGGAGCAGTCCGACCTGCTGGCGGCATTGCACGGCCGCCACGGTGAGTCGCCGCTGCCGGTGATCGCCCCCGGGACGCCGGGTGGTTGTTTCCGGGCAGCGTTCGATGCGGTCTCGATCGCGGTTCGTTACCGCACTCCCGTGATCCTTCTCTCAGACGGCTTCCTGGCCACCTCATCGGAGCCATGGCTGATACCGGATGTCGCCTCGCTGCCCGCGATCGACCCGGCGTTCGCGACCGACGTCGACCCTGAGGAGCCGTTCCTTCCCTACAGCCGGGACGCCAAGCTCGCGCGTCCGTGGGCCATTCCCGGCACACCAGGCCTGGCACACCGGATCGGCGGCATCGAGAAGGCCGACGGGACCGGCAATATCTCCTACGACGGCCACAATCACGAGCGGATGACCGAGCTGCGGGCGGCGAAGATCGCCGGGATCGCCCACGAGCTCCCAGCGCTCGCGGTCGATGCCGACCCGGACGCGACGCTGCTGGTGATCGGGTGGGGCTCGAGCGAAGGCGCGATCCGGGCCGGCGTGAGAATGGCGCGGCTGGACGGGCTGAGGGTCGCGCGGGCGCACCTGGAGCATCTGAACCCCTGGCCGTCGAACCTCGGCGATGTGCTGCGGTCGTTCGACCGGGTGCTGGTGCCGGAGATGAATACGGGACAGCTGGCCCAGCTGCTGCGGGCGAGGTTCCTCGTTGATGTCGAGTCCTTCACGAAGGTCAAGGGGCAGCCGCTGTTCGCCGCCGAGATCCAGCAGCAGATCGCGGAACGTGTAGGAGCTGCCGGCACGAGTTCCGGGGCGTTGCTCGCAGGTGTCGATCTCGCGGGGGCCGACCGATGAGCGCAACGGAGACGACGGGCAACGGCGGCGAGGTGGTGTTGACCAAGGCGGACTTTCAGTCCGACCAGGAGACGCGGTGGTGCCCGGGTTGCGGTGATTACGCGATTCTCTCCGCGGTCCAGCAGTTCATGCCGGAGATTGGGATTCCCCCTGAGCGGATCGTCTTCATCACCGGCATCGGCTGCGCCGGACGGTTCGCCTACTACATGGACACGTACGGGATGCACAGCATCCATGGTCGTGCGCCGGCGATCGCGACCGGGCTGGCGACCGCGCGCGACGACCTCTCGATCTGGGTGGTCACCGGTGACGGCGACTCGCTGTCGATTGGCGGTAACCACTTGATCCACGCGCTCCGCCGCAACATCCCCGTCAACATCCTGCTCTTCAACAACCAGATCTATGGGTTGACGAAGGGCCAGGCATCGCCGACCTCGGAGGTCGGCAAGATCACGAAGTCGACGCCGTTTGGGGTGGCGGACCATCCGTTCAACCCACTCGCTTTGGCGATCGGGGCCGAGGCGACGTTCGTCGCCCGCACGCTCGACCGCGACCGCCGGCACATGACCGAGGTGCTGCGGGCCGCCGCCTTGCACCAGGGAACCTCGCTCGTCGAGATCTATCAGAACTGTCCGGTCTTCAACGACGGCGCTTTCTTCGGGCTGACCGAGAAGGAGACCAAGGACGCTCACCAGATCCGGCTGGTGGCCGGGGAGCCGATCCGGTTCGGGATCGACGGTGCGCGTGGCGTCGCGATGCGCTCCGACGGTGCGCTGGAGATCGTCAGTGTCGCCGAGCGCGGCGAGGAAGCGCTGCTCGTCCACGACCCGACACGCAATGACCCCGGGCTCGCATTCGCGTTGGCCAAGCTCTCCAGCGATCCCACCGGGCCGACCCCAATCGGCGTCTTTCGCGACGTGCAGCGCCCGGTCTACGGCCGCACCGCGACCACACCGGACGCCGCGTCAGACCATCAATTGGCCGCGCTGCTGCACTCCAGCGACACCTGGACCGTCGGCGGCTGACCGCCGTCCGCAGCGCGACTGGGGGCGACGGCACCTCTATTAGGGTGCCCTAAGATGCAGGGCGCGTGCCCAAGCCCATCCAGACCAAGCGTTCGTGCTGTGACAGCAACCCTCGCTGCAAGCGTTGCCCGGTGGTCCTGATGCGCTTGGAGAAGGTTGGACGGGTCAAGCGCACCGGTAAGCGAACCTACGTGATGGGCTCGTTGGCCAAGCGCGACGTGAAGGCCGCGCGAGTTCGGTGACGGACGGCCTTGCCGAGCGTCCCTGCCGCCGGCTGGCGGCTGGGCGAGTCTTGAGGCCGAGGTTTCCGTGACCGGGTCGGGCGGCGGCTCCGTTCGCGACGCGATCGTTGTGGGTGGTGGCCACAACGGGCTGGTCGCGGCGGCGTTGCTTTCCCGCGCCGGGCGTGACGTGCTGGTGCTCGAGCGCGGCGAGACGTTTGGCGGCGCCGCGGTGTCGATCGCGCCGTTCGCCGGCCGTGACGCTCGTCTGTCGCGCTACTCCTACCTGGTAAGTCTGTTCCCTCGCGCGCTGCTCGCCGAACTTGGCGTGCGTGTCGAGTTGCGCGCACGGCGCGTCTCGTCCTACACGCCGTGGGGCGGGGCGGGGATCCTTGTCAGCGACGATGCGGCGGCGAGCGCGGCGTCGGTGCAGCGCACGCTTGGCTCGGACGCCGCGGTCGCGGAGCTCGCGGCGTTCGGCGCGGCCATCGGCCGGCTCGCCGCACGGACGTTCGGCTCGCTCACCGAGCCGCTGCGCTCGCGCAGGGCGTTCGCCGCGCTCGTTGATGACGACGCCACGTGGCACGGCGTGTTCGAGGCGCCGCTGGCGGCGCTGCTGGAGCGCTCGTTCGGCGACGATCTGGTGCGCGGAATCGTGGCCACCGACGCGCTGATCGGCACGTTCGCGGCGCTCGACGACCCGCGGCTGGTGCAGAACCGCTGCTTCCTTTACCACGTGATCGGCGGCGGCACCGGCCGCTGGGACGTTCCGGTCGGCGGGATGGGCGCGCTGACCGGGGAGCTCGTGCGGGTCGCGATCGACGCGGGCGCGGAGCTTCGGCCGAGCTCGCCGGTGCGGGCGATCGACACCGACGGCAGCTCCGCCGAGGTCCGCACCGCCGACGGGCGGGCGTACCGCGCCCGCCACGTGCTCGCGGCGATCTCCCCGACGCTGCTCGGCGACCTCGCGCCTGGGGTCCTCGGCGACGGCGGCGCGATGGCCGCCCGCCCCGAGGGGTCGCAGCTGAAGCTCAACCTGCTGCTCGCACGACTGCCACGGCTGCGCGACCCGCACGTGCGCCCGGAGGACGCGTTCGCCGGCACGTTTCACGTCAACGAGTCCGCCGGCCAGCTCGACGCCGCGTTCCAGCAGGCCGCGAGCGGACGGGTCCCGGAGCTCCCGCCGTGCGAGGCGTACTGTCATTCGCTGACTGACCCGTCAATCCTCGGCTCCGAGCTCCGTGCCGCCGGCGTCCAGACGCTCACCGTGTTCGCCCTGCACATGCCGGCGCGGCTGTTTGCGAGCGACCCGGCCGCGGCCAAGCGCGAGGCGGTCGACGCCACGCTGCGGTCCCTCGACGCAGTGCTGGCCGAGTCGATCGAGGAATGCCTGCTCGACGACGCGCACGGCGAGCCGTGCCTCGAGGCCCGCACCCCGCGCGAGCTCGAGGCCGAGCTCGCGATGCCGGGTGGCCACATCTTTCATCGTGACCTGTCGTGGCCGTTCGCCGAGGCCGACACCGAGGTCGGCCGCTGGGGCGTCGAGACCGCCGCCGCCAACGTGTGGCTGGCGGGCGCCGGCGCGCGGCGCGGCGGTGGGGTGAGCGGCATTCCCGGCCTCGGCGCAGCCCGCGCGGTCCTCGCCGCCGGTGAGCGCGCGTCGGCGTAGCCGAGAGGATTCGCTCCATCACCCGCCCCGCCAGGCCTGCGAGCCGACGATCGCCTTCGTGGCGAAGCGCAAGCCAGCGGGCGGGCGGGCGCGGCGAGCAAAGCGAGCGTGCAACCAGTACGGCCCGGGTGCGATCGGTGAGCTTCGCGGCAAGGTCACCCAACAGTTCCAGGGTCGACGCCGCGTTGCGTCAGCTCGGACAACCGAGGGAGGGACAATCATGAGTGGCGGACCTTTCACCGCCGGGGACGTGCAGATCACCCAACAGGGCCAGGGCTCGACCGGCAGCTCCACTCAGGCATGCACGCCTTCGAATGTGGACTACACCGTTAACGGTCCACAATTTGGCCCGTTGACACCAACCTCTGGTCGCTATCGGCCATGTCGATCTCGATCCCGCCCGCGAGGTCTATGCGCTGTTTGGCGTTGGCCCCCAGAGCGCTACAGGTCATGAACATAACCGAGCCATAGTTCAGTTCCCGCGAGCGGATTCACGCGAAGGCGGATGCGAGCCGTAGCTGAAGCGGACCTTACCTGAGCCGGTGTTCGAGGTGTACACCCCGATCGGCTCGGCGTTTGTGTTGCATTGACCCATCTTTTCGCCGCTCTTGTAGCGAGGGAGGACGTAGGCGCCGGTGACAGTCATGTTCACACTCCCGGTGATGCCCGCGTAGCGACCCGTGCCGTTGAACAGCGCCACGGGGCTCCTGCCGACGAACTGGCCCGAGCACGTCGTGCCATAGATGGTGGGTCTGGCCTGTCCGAGTTTTTTGCCGAGCGCCACCGTGTTGGCCTCGAACGTGCCGTCTTGCAGCACGACCTTGAGATACTTCCCGTTGGGATCCGTGGTGCCGTTCTTGTCGATGCTGAAGGTCTTGCCGTAGTCGCCGATCGCGCCGGTGATGACGATCGCGCTGTTCCTGCTGAGGCCCTGCTGCACGGCGAACACGTGGATGGTGCCCGCGGTTGGTGTCGCGCTTGACCCGAAAGCGGCGGTCGCGCCGAGCAGCACGCATGCCAACACGGCGAGTGCGAGAGTTGTCTTGACTGTCTTCATGGTGGCCTCCTGGCCTGGCTTGGGGGGTCGGCATCGACCGCGACCGGAGAGGACCGTGAGCGCGACGACGACGGCGGTGAGCGCCGCGAACGCGAAGGTATGTTGGTATCCGCGATCTGTCGTCGTGCCAAGGGGTGATCGTTGGCGGGGCGTCTCCTGCTCGAGGAGGACCCGGGGCCGGGCCGCGGATCTGTTAGCTGTGTTCGCTGCTGTCGGGCGAGAGTTCGCGTTCGACGAGCCCGGTCTCGTAGGCGAGGACCACGGCTTGGACGCGGTCGCGTAGCCCGAGCTTGGAGAAGATGCGCCCGACGTGGGTCTTGATCGTGTTCTCGCCGAGGATCAGCCGTTGGGCGATCTCCGTGTTCGAGAGGCCGCGGGCGACGAGACGCAGCACGTCCAGTTCGCGTGCGGTCAGCTCGGTGAGCTCGGGTGGCGTGCCGCTGTGGTGGGGTCGCGCCGCGCGGGCGAATTGGGCGATCAGGCGTCTGGTGATCGAGGGGGCGATCAGCGCGTCGCCGGCGGCGGCGACGCGCACGGCGTCGAGTAGCCGGTCGGCTGTGGTGTCCTTGAGCAGGAACCCGCTCGCGCCGATTCGCAGTGCCTCGTAGATGTATTCGCTGATGTCGAAGGTGGTGAGCATCACGACGGCCGTTGCCAGGCTGTGGTCGGAGAGGATCCGCTCCGCGGCCGCGAGTCCGTCGAGCTCGGGCATGCGGATGTCCAGCAGCGCGACGTCGGGACGGCGGCGGGTGACGATGTCGACCGCGGCACGGCCATCCTGCGCCTCGCCGATGACCTCGATGTCGGGCTCGGCGTCGAGGATCACGCGAAACCCTGCTCGCAGCAGGCGCTGGTCGTCGGCGATCACCACCGTGATCGGTCGCGCCGGGGCTTCGGCCTCGGGAGGCGCCGTCTGCTCGCCGTCGTCTTCGCGCCAGTGGACGGTCGCGATCGACACGACCTCTGAGAGCCCTGTGACGCGGATGGCGCCGGCGGGGCGCATGATCGTTGTTACGCGCGGCCCAGCGATCTGGCGAACGACCGCGGTGGCGAGCACCTCGCCGTCGGCGGCGGCGTCGCATAGGTGGCGCGCGACGATCACCGGGGTGCCATAGAGATCGTCACCGTCCGCGAGTGGCTCGCCGGCGTCGATCCCTATCCGAGCCTGCAGCCCACCGACGGTCCCGCTCGTCTGACGCTGCATTTCGACAGCACAGCGCACCGCGGCGGCGGCACTGGTGAACGCGACCATCAGCCCTTCACCGGTCGACTTGATCTCCCGGCCGTCGTGCGCGTCGATCGCAGCGCGCAAGCGCGCGAAGTGCCCGCGGCGCAGCGCGTCGGCGGCATCGTCGCCGTGGCGTTCGAACAGAGCCGCCGCCCCGACGAGGTCGGTGAACAGGATCGCTACGAACGAGGCTTGCATCGCACTCGGCTGGGTCATCGTCGCTCACCGCTCGGGGTGATCCGTGTGACCCGCCAATCATCCCACGGGACGACGACAGCGCGCACGGCCCCCTCGATGATCGTGGCGATCTTGTGAGCACTTTACGTAAAGGAGCGCAGACGCAATGATTCGTTCCATGTTCTTGCCGGGAGCGCCGATCGGTCGGCGGGATGTCGCGATCGCTGCCGTGCTCAGCCTGCTAGGGCTGGTGTTGATGTACGACGACGCGATCAATCACACCATCAACGCCAGCTACCTCGCGATGCCTGTGTTCCTCGCGGTCACCGTCCCGGTCCTGTGGCGTCGCGCCGCGCCGCTGGCGGCCTCGGCGGCGGTGCTCGTTGCGCTGCTCGTGCATGTCGCCTTGTTCGGCACGATTACGCGCTGCGGAGTGGTGTTCCCGGTGGTGTGGGTGCTGGTGTTCGCGGCGGGCGCGCGACTCGAGCTCCGTGCCGCGCTGATTGCATTGGCGCTCGGCCTGTGCTCGATTGCGGTGATGGCAAGCTCCGACAGCCAGGTAAACGTAGTTCACGCCGCGCCATTCGCAGTAGTGAGCGCGATCGTTTGGGGGGCCGGTAGGCTCGCGCGCTCGCGCAGCCGGATGACCGCGGAACTACAGGGGCGCACGGAAGAGCTGCGCAATGCCCGCGACGAACGCGCCCGTCTCGAGGTCGCGACCGACCGGGCACGGCTGTCGGGCGAGCTCGACGAGCTACTGCATCAACGCCTCGGCGAGCTGGCGCGGCTGGCAGACGCCGGCGCGCACGACATCGACCCAGGTTCAGCGACCGCCACGCTTGCCGGCATCGAGCGCGCCAGCCGTCAAACGCTCGAGGAGATGCGCGCGCTCGTCGGCGTACTACGCCGCCCCGACGAGAACGGCGGGGCGATCACGCCACAGCCGACACTGACCTCGCTGGACGCGCTGATCGTGAACGCCAAGGGCGCCGACGCGCACATGACGGTGCAGGGCAGCCCACGCGCGCTGCCGGCCGGGGTCGAGCTGTCGGCCTACAGGATCGTCGAGCACCTGCTCGGCGCGCTCGACGACGCTCCGGGCATCGACGTGCGAGTCCGCTTCGGTGACACGACGCTCGATGTGGCGGTCTCCGGACCGGCAAGTCGGCGCCGGGAAATCGCCTCTGCGATCGAGCGCGCCCGTGAGCGCGCACAGTTGCATCGCGGCACGTTCGAAGCGACCGTCAGCGGCGGCCGGGCGCGGGCCGTTGCCGAGCTCCCACTGATCGCCGGAGCGTAAGTTGGCCGAGCATCGCCTCGACATCGCGGTCGGGGTCGCGAGCGCGCTTGTGGTCGCGCTCGCCACCGCCGCGCGGGGCGCCGGTCTGCTCGACGTGCTCATCGCCGGCGTGTTCGGCGCCACCCTCGGCCTCTGCCGCGCCTGGCCTACCGCGGCCTGGGTCGTCGCCGCCGTCGCGATCGCCGCGCTCGCGCCCGAGGACGGAGCTCATTGGCTGCCGTTCCCGCTCGTGGCGGTGACCGCGTTCGGCGCTGGCCGCTGGGCTGACCGCACCTCAGCGGTCACGGCCTGCGTGACGCTGATCAGCCTCTCGCTCCTCGTCGCAGCCACGAGCCATTCCTCCGCAGTCCCCAACGTGCTGGTGCCGGGAGCTGGCTGGCTCGTTGGTCGCGCGATACGCGAACGAGAGCTGCTCGCGCAGCGCCTCGCTGAGCGCGCCCACGAGCTAGAGCACGAACGTGAAGCCTACGCCGAGCTCTCGGTCAACTACGAACGGACACGCATCGCGTCCGAGCTGCACGACATCGTCGCGCACGCGATCACCGTGATGGTCGTCCAAGCCACCGCCGGCCAGCGGCTAGCCGCCACCAACCCCCAGCTCACAGCCGAGGCATTCCACGCGATCGCGGACGCCGCCCACGGGGCCGAGGAGGACATCGGCCGGCTCGTCGCGCTTCTGGCCGACGACCACGCGACCGGGCAAGCACCCGGCCTCGAGCTGATCGAAGAGCTCGTCGCCCGAGCCGCCGGCACCGGCCTCGACATTACCCTCACCCTTGAGGGGACCCACGAGGGACTACCCGACGACGTAATCCAGATCGCCACCCTCGTCGTCCGGGAGGCCCTCACCAACGCGCTCCGCTACGCCTCCGGCGCCCCCATCGAGGTGCTGGTCAGCGGCGAGCACGACACAGTCACCATCGAAGTCACCAACGACCCGGCACCCAGCGCGTCCGCACTCATCGGCCACGGAACCGGCAACGGCCTACGAGGGCTCCGCGAACGCCTCAGCGCATCCGGAGGACGCCTCCAGGCAGGACCCACCGCCGACGGCGGCTGGCAAACCCGCGCGCACATACCCAGACACAACACCGCCCGCCCAACGTGACCAAACCCGCGCACGCCGGTTGGACAGCGTGCAACCGTTCCCGAAAGGCTCCGCCGCCGCCGTTGCGATCGCCAGCTCCGACGTCGCCGCAGAGACGAAAGCGATCGCTGTGGAGATGCACTGTCCGCGCAGCAGGTCGGCCCGTGCGGACATTCGTGTGGGACCCGGCGCGATGCCCTCTGCTACGCAGGCTGAGGTAGCGTACGGCCGAAGTACACGATCCGAAGTACATGACCCATACCTTGGCGAGTTCGGGAGTGCTTGATGCCGTACACCGTGGATTTCAACACCGTGTCGACCGTCGGTTTGGAGAGCTCGCCGGTTGCGGCCGCGCTCGCTGGTCTGCGAGCGAACGAGGCCCGCTACTTCAAGAACAAGTACGACCACGTCTTCACGGTCGAGGCTGCGAACGACGCCAAGACGACGATCGACTGGGTGCACCGAATCCTCAAGGAAGAACGCGACATCGTCGTCTCGTCTCGTCCTCTTGAGGCGACGGCCTTTCAGGTCGAGAACATCCGAATGGCCTACGTCTTCTACGAGAACGGTCTGTCGATCAACGTGATGTATACCGTCGACGATGGTGGGAAGCGGGCGGTCGGGTTCAAGCTCTCTGACGGCATGGAAGTTCCCGCGGAGCTCGCGTCGCGGTTCAAGTTCGCGAGGCAGAAGTCGAAGCTGGCCGGAACGATCCGAGGGTCCTTCTTCGTGCTCAAGAACCAGTACTGAGTCAGGAGCGGCTGTGACGAGGTCAGTCATCTCGTCCTTGCCTTCCGTTGAGCACCCCTATGTTGCCGAAGACGGTCGCTGGCTGGGAGTCAGGCCCGGGTTGAAGCCGTCGCCCGACCTCGCGAGCGCTGGCACCCGAAAACCAGCCACGCTGGCTCGCGTCCGGCGGGCGCCATATCACGCCTGAGGGAGTCACGTCCGCCTCGCTGCCGTTTAGGTCGGAGTTGGGGCAGTCCCGTCCTAGGCTTGCCACGGGCGTGAAGCTTGCGCGTGAATGGGCCGCGGCCACACCTCGGCTGGTTGCGCTTCTGGCGAACGGCGGCGGGGCGAGGGTTGCCGGCCGAGACTTCCATTCGCGCTCCTGGCCACAGCGCGTGAGCGTCGTCACCATGGCGCACGGCCAGATATCACGCAGCGTTCGACTTCTTGTTATTCAGGGGTAGCCTCCGGCGAGCGCATGCACCGGGCGAAGGTGAGCCCGCGGGGAGCTCAGTGATGCTTGAGCACAGCGCCCGCGTCCCGCCTCAGGGTTGGATGATCGTGCTGGTCGCGAGCCTGAGCGTGGCCGCTGGGCCTAGAGTGCCTGGTTTCAAGTCAGCCTCCGAGCGGCATCCTATCTCGGCGTGCTCGACGCGGTAGGCGCCGAGCACGCTTCATGTTGGAGAGCGTCTGTTGAACCGCCTGGAGGTGGGTCTGGGTGCACTCGCTGGGGTGAGCATGTTCGTATCGGTCTCCGGCCAGAATCTCGCGATCGACGGCCTGAACCTCGGTCGCGGAGAAGGCGCTGGCTAGTTCCCTTCACCGGGTCGCGTCCCACCCTTCCCTCCAACGGGTCCAGGTTGGCTGGTCGGCGTTGGCTTGCCTGCAGTGGGTCGCGTCCCACCCTTCCCTCCAACGGGTCCAGGTTGGCTGGTCGGCGTTGGCTTCCCTCCAGTGGGTCGCGTCCCGCCCTTCCCGTTCACCGGCGTGGTGTGGCTTGTGGCGTGGTGTCGGTGTGGCCTGGCATGCTGTGTGGCAGCCAGGGCGCCGGCGCCGGCGATCGCGCCGACGGCGGCGAGTGCGGCGACTGCGCCCGTCGCGATGTGGCGCAGCCGGGCCGACCTGCCGTTTTCATCATTCACCTTGGTCTCCTCTCTTCCTGGCCGCCTCGAGACGGCGTCGGTTGGGGAAGGTCAGCCTCGTGCGGGACCCTGAGATCAAGCTGAAGCGCACCGCTTCTTCAGCTGATCTTCAGGCAGCGTCGGGGACAATCGCTCAGGCGATGGGCGCGCCGATCGGTCGAGTGGTGGTGATCGAGGACGAGCAGCCGGTACGCGATGCGATCCTCGCCGCGCTTCGCGCGGAGCGCTTCACCGCCACCGGGTTCGAGGATCTTCCCCGTCCCGCAGATGCGCTCGCCCTCGCGCCCGATCTGGCGATCCTCGATGTGCTGTTGCCGAGTGGCAACGGGTTTGCGCTGGCAAGGTTGCTCCGGGAGCGTCAGGAGCTGTCGATCATTTTTCTCACAGCCCGCGACGCCGTGGCCGACCGGGTCGCCGGACTCGAACTGGGCGCCGACGATTATCTGGTGAAGCCGTTCGCGCTGGAGGAGCTGATGGCGCGCGTGCGGGCTGTGCTGCGTCGGCGAGGCGCGATCCCGCGGGTCCTGGAGGTCGGGCGGATGCTCGTCGATGAAGAACACGGCTTCGCGGCCCGTGCCGGGCGGGAGCTTGCGCTGACCTCGACTGAGCTTCGACTGCTCGCATTTCTTATGCGGCATCGCGGACAGGCGCTTTCCAAGGACCAGCTGCTGACCCAGGTGTGGGGCTATGACGCTTACGACCACAACCTTGTCGAGGTTCACATCAGTGCGTTGCGGCGAAAGCTGGAGACCAACGGCCCCCGCCTGATCCACACGGTCCGCGGGATTGGCTACCGGTTCTCGCCATGAGCGGCCACAGATCCGCGCGCACGCGCCTGATTGCCGCCTCGATACTTGGGATCGTTGCCGCGCTCGTGGCGTTCGGCGTGATCATCACGGTGCGCTACCGCGATGGGCTCGAGCAGCGCCTTCGCACGGACCTCACATCCGGGGCAAGCGCGCTGCGCGCGGTCCGCACGCCGGCAGCGTTGAAGTCGGTGATCGCCTCGCTCGCCGCGGAGGGCATCTCGGTCGACCTCGCCGGGATAACCGCCAGGGGAGGGACGCTACAGAGCACCCCGGGCGCAGCGCTCCTGACCGTGCGCGAGCTGATCCCGGTCGGCGGCAGCGATGTGCCTGCGACTCTGACGGGCAGCCGTGCCGGGATCGACCGGCAGGTCCGCAGCCTAGAGGTCACTGAAGCGATCGGCGGCGTGATCGCTCTGACGCTCCTGGCGGCGCTCGCGCGCGCTCTCGTGCTGCTCGATCGCGCGGCCGTGGATGCCCGCGCATCCGAGGCTGCCATGCGAACGTTCCTGGCCGACGCGTCGCACGAGTTCCGCACCCCAGCCGCGGCGCTTCAGGCGACCGCCGAGCGGCTCTTGCGAGAACAGCCGCCGCGTCCGGCGCGCGACGCGATCGAAGCCCAACTCGCGCGTGACAGCCGTCGCCTCGGGCACCTAATCGACGACCTCTTGAACCTGGCACGGCTCGACGCTCGCGAACGACCGCACCGCGAATCCGTGGACCTCGCCGACCTCGCAACGGCTGCAGTGGCCGCCACACTCACCGCTGACCCGGCCGCATGCGTCGAACTGGTCACCAACGGTGCCGTTCCAACGACCGGCGACCCCGACGCGCTATTACGCGCCGTCCGGAACCTGCTCGACAACGCGTTCGCGATCGCTGACACGGTCGTGGTCGAAGTCACGCAGACAGCGAAGGGTCCAACCATGTCGGTGACCGACAACGGGCCTGGAGTTCCCGCCGATCAGCGCGAGCGGATCTTTGAACCGTTCGTTCGCCTTCCTCGAAGCTCGCGCGCTGGCACGGGCCTTGGGCTCGCGATCGCCCGCCGCACGCTCGAATCACACGGCGGCACGATCACATGTGACCCGTCCCCGACCGGCGGTGCCCGTTTTACGCTACGACTACCAGCCGACTCCTAAGGACGGCACGACGCAAACCGACCCGCACGCCGCAGAAAGGGGCGCACGACCTCTCGAGTCGGACGCTGCTAGTCGCGGACGATGATCGGACCAGCGTTAGTCGGAGCGGGTACCAGCAAGCACGGACCGTTACCCAGACCGCGGCGGAGACGCTAGCGTTGACTGCCTGAAGCAGTCACGCTTTCGACCTCGTGACAACGGCTCCGGACCGGTCCTGAACTGAGGTTGCGGGGCGGGATGTCCCTGGCAAGGCGTCAGCCAGCCAGCGGCAGGGACGTCCACGTCAACCGAGTCGTGAGCGGAACTAAATCCGCCTTACAACGTGGCCAAGGACGCGCGCTCGCCCATGACCGTTCTCGCTCAGGTCGTCGATCCCGATCTTGTCAGCCCATCCTCGGTGTCTTCCGGCGTGAGGATGATCACCGGGAGGTCACGGCTCGTGCGTTGGGCATAGAGGGCGTCGTGGCTGTAGCCGCGGACCAGCTCCGGCCATAGGTGCTGCCGCTCCTCCGCGGTGGTCTCAGAAGCGATGACGGCGGTGCGACGGCCGCGGATTTCAACCGTGACGTGAGGGTTGGCCTGAAGATTGAGCCACCACGCCGGAGGAGCATCAGACCCGCCGCGCGAGGCGACGATCACCAGGTCTTCGCCGTGCTGGAGGTACAGCAGCGGCGTGGTGCGGCGCTCACCGCTCCGGCGCCCGACGTGCTCCAGCAGCAGGATCGGGAGCTGCTGCATCCGTCCGCCGATCCGGCCGCGACTGAGGCAGATCACCCCTGCTTCGCTCTGAAGCGCAGCACCGTGACTCGGTCATCCACGACGCCGTAGACCGCGCCCGCCAACAACTCCCCGGGCGCTGTGAGGATCAGGGCGTCCCTGGCTTCTCACCGCCGGGCACAGGCTGCGCATAGCCGGCCATGAGTTGCCTCGCCATCGCGATCAGCTCGGCCGTAGCCGGTGACGGCCTGTGATCCTTGCGCCAGATCAAGGCGTACGTGTCGTAGATGGGCTTGACGAACGGCACGACGGCCAGGGCGGGCGGAAATGACGTGGACTCATGGACGCTGCGGAGCACGTAGCTGTTTCCGAGTCCCTGCTCGACCAGCTTCAGGGCAGACTCGATGTGCTCAACCTCGATCGATGCGTCCAGTACGACGCCCTCATCTTCGGCCCATGACCGAAGCTGGCGGCGTATCGAGTCCCGCCAGCCACTGACCGATGGCCACCAGATCAGCGTGAGCTTCGCGAACCGCGCGATTGACATCGGTTGGCCTGTGTCTGGTCCGGGCCGGGAGAGGAACAGGACCTCATCGGTCAGGATCGGCTCGACCTCGAGCGTCGGCTCGTCCACCGGGAGGGTGACGAGACCCGCTTCGAGCTCGCCGTTGCGGACCTGCTCGATGACTTCAGAACTGTGCTGTCCGACGACCCGGACGGTGACGTCGGGATGGCGGCTGACGAAGTTCGTCACCAGCTCACTCACGAGGTACCGTTGGGCGACCCCGAAGGTGCCAAGGGACGCCGTTCCTCCGCGGAGATGGCGCGCCCCTTGCATCGCCGCCTCCGCGGCGTCCGTCGCAGCCATCACCCGCTCGGCATGCACGCGCAGGGTCTGGCCTGCCTCAGTCAGCTGCAATCGACGGCCGGTCCGGACGAACAGCCGGACGCCGACCTCATCCTCGAGGCGGCGGATCTGCTCGGCCACCGAGGGCTGCGCGATGAACAACGCATCGGCGGCCGCGGTGAAGGAGCCGTGCCGACATGTCGTCAGGAAGTACCGCAGCTGCTGAAGCGTCAACGCCCGGCGTCTGCCTCACCAGCGCCGAAGCTCGCGAACGGGGCTCCCAGCAGCGCGTCGTCGACCTCGACTCCGAGCCCGGGTCGGGTCGGTGCCTCACCCCAACCGTGGACAGACCGAGGCTCATAGCCGGCGACATGCTCGTTGGTCCAGTCGTTCATGAACGAGACCATGACCAGGGCCTCCGGGCTCGTGCTGGCCGCGAGATGACTGACCGCCGCCGTCGTGAGATCGCCGCCCCACGCGTCCTCGACGTTGACCGTCATCCCGAGCTGCTGGGCGACGTCGCGCATCAGCCGTGCCTGGGTCAGCCCGCCGACGCGGTTGATCTTGAGATTCAAGCCCTCCATCGCCTTATCTTCCCAAGCGCGGAGCAGGGTCGGCAAGTCGGTGATGACCTCGTCCAAGATCATGGGCAGTGAGGTGTGCTCTCGGACCCTCACGCACTCCTCGTAGGTTGCGCAGGGCTGCTCGAGGAGCAGACCGGGCAGCCCGTCCATCAACCTTGCGGCGGTGATCGCCTGGCGCAGGTTCCATCCGCAGTTTGCGTCGCCGATCACGACATCGTCTGGGCCGGCGACCTCGACCACGGCGCGGGCGCGCTGTGCGTCGTCGATCGGTTCCCCGCCCAGCTTCAGCTGAAAGCGGTGGATACCTGCTTGCTGCAGCTGCACGACGTGATCCCGCATCTGCTCAGGCGTTCCGAGCGGGACCGCGACGTAGAGCGGGAACGGTCCGCTCTGACGACCGCCGATCAGGTCGCAGATCGGCCGGCCGGTGAGCTGGCCCAGAACATCCCAGCAGGCGACGTCAAGTGCGCTCTTGGCGTAGCCGTGGCCGAGCAGCACGTGGTCGGCCGCCCGAGCGATGGCGACTGGGTTGGCGGCGTTGAGACCGACCAGATGCGGGCCAAGCTCAGCAAGCGCGGCGCGGGCACCGGACGCGTGCGCCGGCAGATAGTTGGACCCCAGCGGGCACGTCTCGCCGTAGCCGACGGCGCCGTCGATGGTCGTGACCTTGACGACCGTGCTCTGCAGCGTGGTCACCACCCGCCCACCGGACATCACGTACTTGCCGCCGACGTAGCTGAGCTCGTAGGAGTAGAGATCGATCCGCGCGATGGGCGAAGACGCCCCGTAGCCATGTGTCGGCTCGATGTCGGGGAACACTGGAATTTCGGATTGAGAGCTGGTCACGAGGCCTCCAGGACGGTTGGAACGACAGCTAAGGCGCAGCTCGTCGGCGTCGCAAGGGCGATCTGCCTTCATCTGCCAGAGGCGCGGTCTGAGGTGCTCTTCGCTGCTATCGGCAACGCCTTCGTCACGCAAAGCGAAGTCGGTCTACACGGTGTGCGGATTCGCTCATAGCTTCCCGCCGGAGGGTTAGCCGACTGTATCGACCCCGCAAGAGGAAGGGCACACCGTGCAACATGCTGAGACGCTCGCCCCGGGACCTCGGGGCGCTGAATCCTATTTGGCGAGGGTCACGCGGCCGCTGAGAGCTTGCGTCGATCTGATCGCCGGCGCCTACAGCACGTCGAGGCGTCAGCTGTGGTTGCCAACGGCTCCTGATCACAACGATCGCGGCGCGGTGAGCCAGCGCGTGGAGTTCGCTTGTCTTGCAGCGGCAGCGGCCGGGAAGATGGTCCCGGTCGCGCTCCTCGCCATGACTGAGTCATCAAACGAGGAGGTTGACGGTGTCTGACACAGCTCTTACCGACGACGAACGCGACCTGGCGAGCTTCGGCTACAAGCAGGAGCTCGTCCGGACGCTCGGAAGCTTCACCGCGTTCTGTACCGGGTTTGCGTTCATCTCGATCCTCACGGGCATGTTCCTGCTCTTCGGCTTCGTGTACGGAGTCGGAGGGCCCGCCTCGATCTGGGCCTGGATAGCGGCCTTCGGCGGACAGCTCCTGTTCGCATTGATCTTCGCCGAGATCTGCACCAAATATCCGCTCCAAGGGTCGGTCTACAACTGGACCAAGCACATCGCGCGAAACCCCGCCGTCTCATGGATGGCCGGCGCGTCGATGATCCTCGCGCTGATCGTCTCCACCGCCGCGGTCGCGTTGACGATGCAGAACATCCTGCCGTCGATCTGGTCAGGCTTCTGGATCTACGGCAATGGCTCGGGAAGCCATGACGCCGCTGTCAACGGGATCATCCTCGCCTCGATCATGCTGCTGGCCACGACGGTCGTCAACATTCTCGGTCCCAAGGTCCGCTCGTTCGTCAACAACCTCGGCGTCACCGTCGAGCTCGTCGGGTCAGTCGTGCTGATCATCGTGTTCCTGTTCCACGCGCATCGCGGGCCCGGCGTCGCCTTCCAGACCAACGGCACGGGGCACGGCTACGGGGACGGATACCTGGGCGCGCTCTTGATCTGCCTGCTGCTCGGCGTTCTCGTCATGTGGGGTTTTGACACGGCCGGATCGATCGGTGAGGAGACCATCAACCCACGCAAGACCAGCCCGAGGGCGATCGTGCGAGCGCTGCTGGCCTCCGGAATCTTCGGCGCACTGCTGCTGCTGACGGCATCGATGGCCGTCAAAAACGTTCACGACCCGAACATCGCAAGTGGGGGCTTGGCCTACATCATCCACCAGACGCTCGGCCAGACCGCCGGGAACATCATTCTCGTCTGCGCGGCGATCGCGGTATTCGTCTGTGGGCTGGCCAACCAGATCGGGGCGGTGAACATGATGTTCGCGATGTCCCGCGACAACGCGCTGCCAGGCTCTGAGCGCCTGGCGCGGGTCGCCCGGCGCGGCACCCCGATTGCGCCGGTCGTTCTCGTCGCCGTCATCGCAGTCGCGATCCTGGCAGCCAACATCGGCCAGACCTCAGTGTTCCTCGTCGTCAGCGGCACCACGGTCATCTTCGCCCTGTTCTCGTATCTGCTGATCGCCGGGTCGTTCCTGTCGCTACGGCTTCGGGGCGGCTGGCAGCGTCCAGCGGGCAAGTACTTCTCGCTCGGCAAGCTCGGACTGCCGATCACGATGGCCGCGTGCGGCTGGGCGGTCTTCACGATCATCGACATCGCCTGGCCGCGCAACATCGTCTACAACCCAGCGTCACCGTTCCATTGGTACCTAAAGTGGGGTGGAGTGCTGTTCCCCGTGATCCTGCTCGCCCTCTCGTTCGGCGTCTACTGGGCCCGTCGTGACCGGCTCGGGATCCTCGCCTCGCACGCCGCTTCTGATCAGCCCGGCAGCGTGGCACGAAGCTCGGTACGGCCGGGCCAGCCCGGCGGCTCCCAAGCAGACGACCCGCTCACCGTCTCGGCCGCCGAGGCCAGCTGATCACCACCGGCTGCTCGGCCGCGATCCAGGCCAGCTATGTGACGTTCGCCGGCCTCGGCGTCGCACTCGCAAGCTGGGCCGCGAGAATCCCGCAGGTCAAGTCCCAGCTCGGACTCACCGCGTCTGAGCTGGGACTTCTGCTGCTCTCACTCGCCGAGCTCGGACAGACCGAGCAGCCCGCTGTGGGGGCACCCAGCGTGTGGCGGGAACGCCGCACGCTGCTGGTCGGCCTGATGGTGCTCGCCTTCGCACTGGCCGAGGGCACCGGGAATGGCTGGATCAGCGTCTCGATGGTCGAGGGTCATGCCACACCCGCGATCGTCGGCACCCTCACCTACAGCGTATTCCTGGCCGCGATGACGCTCGGCCGGTGGCACGGCCCGAGTCTTCTCGATCGGCGGGGACGCACGCGCACGCTGAGGCTGCTCGCCGCGGTGGCGGCCGCGGGGCTGCTGCTCTTCACGCTCACCCCGTGGACGGCAGGCGCTTTCGTCGGCGTGGCCCTCTGGGGATTGGGAGCATCGCTGGGGTTTCCTGTTGGAATGAGCGCGGGCGCCGATGAGCCCGCGCTGGCCGCACCGCGCGTGGGCGCGATCACCTCGATCGGCAGCGGGTGGCGGCGCGCAGCGCCGAGGCGCGCGCCGCGTCGGGCAGGGCCGTCCGGAGACGGTCAAGCGAGCGCGGGGTCACGCCTCGCGAAGGATGCCGTCTACGCGGCGACGCAGACCCCGGGGATTGCCGTCAGCCAGCGAGGGCGGCACGAATGCCGCGGGCGCGTTCTGCAGGACAACCGGTCGCAGAAAGCGACGAAGTGCGGTCACGCCGACGGACGTGGTCGACTCCGCAGAGGTCGCGGGGTACGGACCACCGTGTTCCATCGACCAGCAGACCGAGACCCCGGTCGGGTATCCGTCAAACACCAGGCGCCCACAGAGGCGCGTCATCCTCGCGACGAGCTCACGCAACGAGGCGTGCTCATCAGGCTGGGAGTGCAGCGAGATGCTCAGCTGTCCGCCAAGACTCTCGAGCGCCGGCGCCACGGCATCGAGCTCGCGGTAGAACAGCACGATCAGCGCCGGACCAAAATGCTCTTCACGCAGCGCCGCTGCGCCGAGGGCGCCCAGCGGCGCTGAGAACAGCTGCGGAGAACTTGCTGCCGCGGTGTCGGGCTCGTGTTGAATGGCCTTGGTCAGATGCGTGACCCCGCTCGCTGCCGCCACCTCGCTGACGCCCTGCTCGAAACGCTCGTGGATCGCGTGGGTCAACAGGATCTCGGGCCCGTGGTCGGACAGGGTGTCTGCGAGCGCGTCCACCAGCGCATGCCCAGCAGCGTCGTCGCTGACGAACGCCAGTCCGGGCTTCGTGCACAGTTGGCCACCGAACGTGGCCACCGACGTCGCCAGCCCATCGGCGATCTGCGCACCGCGGGCCGCCGCGGCCTGTGGAGTCACGACGAGCGGGTTCAGACTGCCCATCTCGGCGAACACCGGGATCGGAGTCTCGCGCTCGGCGGCCCGGCGACTGATCGCGCGCCCGCCCGCAAACGAGCCCGTGAAGGCGACGGCCCGGATGCGGGGGTCACTGACGAGCTGCTCGCCGAGGCCGACGCCGGCAGATGTCAACTGCGTGAAGGCGCCGTCGGGCAGACCGGCTTCCGCCAGAGCGCTTGAGAGCTCGCCGGCCACGATCGCCGCCGTGCCGGGATGGGCGGGGTGGCCCTTGACGATGACCGGGCATCCAGCTGCCAGCGCGGAGGCGGTATCACCGCCGGCGGTGCTGAATGCGAGCGGGAAGTTGGAGGCGCCGAACACCGCGACCGGTCCGATCGAGACGAGCTGGCGACGGAGATCCGGCCGGGGTACCGGCTGCGCGTCCGCGTCGGCGGAGTCGATCATCGGCTCAAGCTGCTCTCCAGCTTCGATAACGCCAGCGAACATCTCCAGTTGCAGACATGTGCGCTCAAGTTCGCCGCGTAGCCGTCCGACAGGCAGACCGGTCTCCTGGCCGGCGGTCTCGACGATCGCGTCAACCCGATCGCGGAGCCGTGTCGCCGCGCCACGCAGTCCGGCGGTCCGCAGGGTGCTGTCCTGCATCCGGGGATCCGCCGCACATTTGGCCGCTTGGTTGAGTGCATGCTCGTACGCCGCTGGTGTGCTGGCTGGATACTCGCCGACCGTTGCTCCCGTCCGCGGGTTGATCGCACGCACAACGTCGTATGTGGTCAGGGACATTCAGACTCCTCGCGTTTGACGGGGTGTCGACGGTGGTTGTCGACGGCCTGCTCTACCAGAGCGGACTGCTTTGGCGAATGAAGGTCCGCGCCACGTCGGCCGACCTGCCCGTCCGGTCCGGCTACAACGAGAAGACCGCTCGGAAGTAGTCGTTGAGAAACAAGCCATGTGGGTCAAGCTCGGCGCGGACGGCGAGGAACCGATCAAGCGCAGGATAGGTCAGACGGAACCCGGGAGCGTCCATGTAGCCCATCTTGCCCCAATGTGGCCGGGGTTTGAACGACCGCAAGGTCTCGTCGACGGCGCGAAGGAACCGGTCCCAATCATGCTTCTTCAACCCGGAGACCGACAGCGAGCAGGTGTCATGCTCGTAGTGAGGCGAGATGAACGCCGGCTCTCCCTTCGTCCATCGAACCTGGACGGGGGAGATTGCCTCAGGGAAGCCGTGCTGCATGAGCGACCGCAGGGCGAGGAACGCGTCGCGGCCCGAGGCGATGTCAACGTGGTACTCGAGCTCGATCCAGGTCGCCACCTCGTCGGCAGTGTCCGGGTAGATGAGGTGAGCGGGGCCGGTCCGCCCACCGACCATGCCCTCGGTGACCGCACGGCGGTCGGCCTCGGACTCGACCGGGAGTTCCTCGAGCATCTTCACGTAGCAGTGATCGGTCGGAATCGGCGGCAGCCCATACAGGCTGGCGGACTCTTCGGCGGGCGCCCAGAAGAGCGAGTAGTGGCGATATGCGCGCGGGGCGTCGTCCCAGGTGTCGAGCACCTCCTCCAGCGGCGCGATGCGGTTAGCCTCACGCAAGCGATATGCCGGCATCGCCTCCATCGTCACGCGGGTGATCACGCCGAGCAGCCCGATCGACACCTGAGCGGCGTGCAGCAGGTCGGGCTGGCTTTGGTCTATATCCATGACCTCGCCGGTTCCGGTCACAAGCCGCAGAGACGCGATCGTCGATGACAGCGAGCCCCACTGGGGACCCGAGCCATGGGTGCCGGTGCTGACCGCGCCGGCGATCGTCTGGGCGTCGACATCACCCATGTTCTTAATCGACAAGCCCGCGTCCCACAGCTCAAGCCCGAGCTGCTTGAGCGTGGTGCCTGCGAGCATCTCAGCTCGAGAGGTCCCGGCGTCGGTCGACAGAATGCCGTTGACACCCTTCATCTCCAGCAGCAACCCGCTGGTTTGCACGATCGGGCTGAACGAGTGCGCGCTGCCAGCGATCCCGACCGGACGCCTGTCGCGGACCGCGGCCTGCGCGAGCTCGATCACCTCATCCTCGCTCGCTGGTCGCGCTATCTCATCGACCGAGAACCGCTGGTTGTCGGCCCAGTTGGCCCACGTCTGGCGGGGCTGTTGGCGGGTGGTCATCGATGTTCCTCTGAGTAAGAATCTCGTTTCTCCGACGCTCAGCGCGCGTCGTTGAGCGAGATCCAGGTCGTCTTGACTTCCGAATAGTCGGCCAACGCCTCCAGGCCCTTGTCGCGGCCACCGAACCCAGACTGCTTGTAGCCCCCGAACGGGGTGGTGATGTCGCCTTCGCCGTAGCAGTTGACCGCGACCGTCCCGGCCCGCACCTCGCGGGCAAGACGATGCGCGACATCGAGGTCGTGGGTATAGATCGACGCAGCCAGACCGAAGGGGCTGTCGTTGGCCATCGCGACGGCCTCGGTTTCATCTTCGAAGCTCAGCACCGAGACCACTGGCCCGAAGATCTCCTCGCGCGCGATGGCCATGTCGGGCGTGACGTCGGCGAAGATCGTCGGCTCCACGAAATAGCCGCCGGTGTCCTCGAGAACCCGCGTGCCGCCGTAGACCAGACGGGCGCCGGCATCGCCGGCGCCATCGATGTAGCCGACGATGCGATCGAGCGCCGACGACTCGATCATCGGCCCTACCTTCGTCTTCGGGTCGAGAGGATCGCCGACCCGCCAGCTCTCGGCGGCCTCGGAAAGGGCCTCCAGCAGATCGGCCTGGATCCGCCGGTCCACGAGGATGCGTGATCCGCACGTGCAGTTCTGACCGCCGTTCCAGAACGCCGCGAGCGTCAGCTGCTCAGCGACGTATGCGAGATCGCGAGTAGCGTCGGCCATCACGATCTGCGGGCTCTTGCCGCCGCACTCGAGCACGATCTCCTTGAGGTTGCTGTCGGCGGAGTATCGAAGAAACTGTCGGCCGACCCCGGTCGATCCGGTGAAGCCGATCATGTCGACGTCAGGGTGCAGACCCAAGGCCTTCCCAGCGATCTCGCCGAGACCCGGAACCACGTTGAACACACCCTCCGGGATCCCCGCGTCAACCGCAATCTCGGCCATCCGCAGGGTGCTGAGGGGCGCCTGCTCAGCTGGCTTGACGACGACCGAGTTCCCGGCCGCTAACGCCGGACCGAGCTTCCACGCCAGAATCGGTGTCGGGAAGTTCCAGGGCAGGACAGCACCGACCACCCCGAGCGGTTCGTGGGTGACGAGCCCCAACGTGTCGGTGCCCGTCGGGGAGATCTTGCCGAACACCTTGTCCAGCGCCTCCGCGAACCACCGGATCGTGTTGATCGCATCCGGTAGGTCAAGGTTTTCGCAGTCGGCGATCGGCTTGCCGGCATCCACCGCGTCTAGCCGAGCGAGCTCACCCAGGTGGGCTTCGATGCCATCGGCGAAGCGCAGCATGATCGCCTTGCGTTCTGCCGGAGCCAGCCGGCTCCAAGTCCCCGCCCGAAACGCCCGCCGGGCCGCTGCCACCGCACGGTCGACATCGTCCGGCCCGCACGCCGCGACCTCGGCAAGCACCTCGCCGGTCGAGGGCATCATCGTCTCAAACGTCTCGCCTGAGCTTGCGCCAACGGACGTTCCGTCGATGAAGGCGTGAGGCGCAGGTACAGTGATGGGCGGGGGCACGAAGCTCCTCCTCGGGGTGGGGAGTCGCAAGAATAGGCAGCGTCCACCATCGCGCTCTAGGGGCACTTAGCTTCATGGCCAACAGCGAACGCCTCTAGCAGTCCCGGTGCTCTCGGATTTTTCGCAGAGCTCGGCCCGGGCCTTCACGAGGCGAAGCCAAGTTCGGCTACTTGCGCTCGGAACGTGCCGGTAGGTTCGGCGCCACCGATCCCGATTGACCTTGGAGCGAGCTATGCGTTTTCCCGGAATCATCCCAGCCGTAACTACGCCTTTTGACGAGCACGGCGAGATCCGCGCCGACGCCCTGCAGGAAAACGTCGAGCACTTGATCGCCGCCGGCGTCCACGGATTCGTCGCCACCGGAACGATGGGGGAGAGCGCGAGCCTGACCGTGCCGGAGCGCGAGCTGGTGACCCGCACTGTCGTCGCGACCGCGGCTGGGCGCCTGCCGGTCCTCGGCGGTATCGCCGCCTCGACCGCTCACGTCGCCTGTGAGTACGCGATCGTTGCCCGCGATGCCGGTGCCGACGCGCTGATGGTGCTTCCGCCGCTGAACTACAACGGCGACATTCACGAGATCGCCGCCTTCTACGACGCCATCGCAACGACTGCCGGCCTGCCGCTGATGGCCTACAACAACCCCGTCGCCAGCGGCGTTGAACTCTCGGTCGAGCAGATCGCTCAGCTGGCCGAGCTGGTACCGGCGATCGTGGCCGTCAAGGAATGCGTGGGGGAAACCCGCAACATCGCCGCCCTGATCGCCGCGACCCCCGACGCCTTCGAAGTCCTCGTAGGCGGCGACGACTTCGCGCTGGAGGGGTTCTGTGCCGGCGCGACCGGCTGGATCTCCGGCGTGGCCAACGTCACGCCGGCCGAGTGCGTCCGACTCTATGACCTCATCCGAGCCGGCAGCCTGGCCGACGCGCAGGCGCTGTATCTACGGATGCTTCCGCTCGCGCGGCTGGACTTCGACCCCAAGCTCGTCCAGTACTTCAAGGCTGCGATGGACCGCGCCGGGCTCGTGGGTGGCTACTCGCGAGAGCCGCGGCTCCCGCTTACCGAGAATGACGAGAAGATCCTGGCTGAAGCGCTCGACGTCCTCGGAGGCATCCCCGTTGCCGCGTGAGGGTCCGCCGGACCGCGTATGCGCGCCACCGTGCCCACGTCACTGAACTGTGGAGTCTTCGTTCCGAACTTCGGACCGTTTGGCGACATCGATGCGCTCGTCGATCTTGCCCGCGAGTCCGAAGCGGCAGGATGGGACGGATTCTTCGTCTGGGATCACATCCTCTTTGACCAGCAAACGCCACGTGACGTCGCCGACCCATGGATCACCTTGGCTGCGGTCGCAGCCGCGACCTCGCGCATTCGACTCGGGGCGCTCATCACCCCGCTCGCCCGCCGCCGGCCATGGAAGGTCGCGCGTGAAACGACGACCTTGGACCGCCTGTCGAAAGGACGGCTGATCTTCGGCGCCGGCCTCGGCGCCCCACCCGAGGCGGAGTTCGCAGCCTTCGGCGAGGACGCCGACGCCCGGGTGCGGGCCGCCAAGCTTGATGAGGCACTCGCGATTCTCGTCGGACTATGGAGTGGGGAGGACTTTGCGTTCGCCGGCACCCATCATCACCTCAAGACGATGCGCTTCCTTCCCCGGCCGATCCAGACGCCACACCCACCGGTCTGGGTTGCCGGCTGGTGGCCCAACAAGCCGCCCTTTCGCCGTGCCGCGCACTGGGACGGAATCTTCGCCGAGACGGTTGGTGGCGCGACGCCGACACCCGAAGAGCTCGTCGAGCTCCTCACCTACATCAAGGACCATCGATCAGCGGCTGGACCGTTCGACGTCGTTCTCGGCGGCGTGACGAGCTCCAGCGGGCGAGAAGCCGAGCGCACAGTGGCGCCATTCGTTGCCGCAGGACTGACCTGGTGGTTGGAGCGAATCGACCCGAAACACCGGTTCACCGTCAAAGCCGCACGCACCCGGGTGGCTGCCGGCCCGCCGCGGGTGCCGTCGGTATCAACAGGGGTCGAAAAGTGAGCCAGTTGCTATCGCTTGTGCGGGACCATCCCGGGTAGGCTGATCTCGTCGTAGAACGACCCGCTGCCGAGGGCCTCCATGGCTGACCAGAAGCCTGGGGAGACGTTGAGGGCGCCCACCGTCTCGGGCTCCAGCGCCATCGACTGGCGCCGGTAGTTCCACTTGTCCGGGCAGAGCTCCACGGCGGCCTCGGCATGTCGCTTTGCGGCCGGCGCATCGCCCTGCCGGAAAAGGTGCGAGGCGATCCGGATGTGCAGGCCTGCCACGATCTCGGACTCGACGGGGCGGTGTGCGCGGTCCCGTACCTGCTCGGGCGTCAGCGCGTACTCGCTCTCGTCGCCGTTGTCCACCCAGTTCCTGAGGGCGTCCACGTACCGAGCGCGGTTGGCCTCGAGGGCGGCTGCGTCATCGTGGGGGAGCTCGAAAGACTCCGGGTCCATGCTCCGGAAGTGGTCGGTGACGCCGGCCGGCTCGGACGGCCGCACGATCCGTCCGGCCTCGTCGATCCACACCGCCATCGGCACGTTTGACATGCCGTACTTGATCGCGAGCTCGTGGCTCTCGTCGATCAGACAGGGATGCGACGGTGCGGCCTTGGCCTCCCACTGCTGCTCGCTCCAGCCTCGCAGGCGACGAAGGCTGTCGGGGCGTTGGTCGAGCCCGTCTGGGCGGATCCGCTCCTCGACCGCGGCCTTGCCGGCGGTGTCGAGGGCCACGGAGATCATCTCGAGGTTCTTCTCCCGCATCTCCCGGTAGATGACCTCCCATACCGGTGGGTCAAAGCTGCAACCGCAATACGATCCCCACGTGTAGAGGAATACCTTCTGCCCGCGGTAGTCCGACAGGGAGTGCATCTGCCCGTCGATATCCGGCAGGGTGAAGTCGGGGGCCTCGACGCCATCGGCTGCGACAGCCAGGCTCGGACCGAAAGCCCAGATCCCGTGCTCTTCGTCGTGCAGACTTGATCGGGCGTCGGCGCGGGCGAAGGCCGTGAGGTCCAGGCGTCCTTCCCCGTCCAGCCAGGCTCCATCGGCTGGAAGCGGCACACAGGCCTCCTCCCGGCACATGCCCTCTGGCTTCAGCGTCCAGCCGGTCGCCGGCTCCAGATCGGCCACGGAGATCCACAGCCGACCGCCATCCTCCCGCGCGCCCGCATCCAGCGCGTGCGGCTGTCGATCGCCGTAGATGACGGTGCCGGCCATGGTCAGCCACCCTTCGTTACCAGGTGTTGATGTCGGCGTCCATGATCGTCGAGCCATGAGGGGACCGCTACTGTCGCATGCGACAGACGCCCCGGGAGGCCACGAGTGCAGGCGGCGAGCACGGGCTCAGCTGGCTTCTGGATCCCGCGCGCGTCAGTAGATGGTGACGGGCACTCCGGGGCTGATGCGCGCGACGAGCCAGTCGATCGCTGAGGTGGCGAGGCGCATGCAGCCATGCGATTGGGCCTGGCCGAGTGTGCCGCCGAGCAGATCGCGTCCGTGGATCGCGATCTGGCCGGGTCCGCCGTCGAATTCGGACAGCGCGTTGGAGCGCGCGCTCAACGCCAGCGCGAACGGTCCACCGGCTAGGTTGGTTCCCAGGATCACCGTTTCCTGCACGAAGAAGTTGCCGGTCGGAGTGGGCGTCGAGGGTTTACCGACGACGGCGCTGAAGCTTCTCAGGAGACGGCCACGAAGATAGACCTGGACCCGGCGGGCGAGCAGGCTCACGGTTATGTGCCACGGCGTGAACCGCTCCCAGGTGCCGCCTCGTTCGATCCAGCCGCTCAGGCCGTTCGGGCGTCCGGGCAGCATCACCTTCAGCCACCGTCTGTCGCCGCTCCCGTTGGCATGAGCGATGACCGGTAGCGTCGTGTGCTCACCGGTGATCGGCGTTCGCGCGGGTACCGCCGCGACCTTCTGAGCGTTTGTTCGCGGATAGCGGTAGGCCTGATGCGCATACCGGAACTCCGCTAGCCGTTGCCTCGCTCCGATGTGATCAGGGGCGCTCGCGGCCACCGCCGAGGCAGCCGCCAACCCGCTGCTGGCGCACAGCACGATGATCAGAAAGAACAGCTGGGTCTGAAATCGGCGAACGTTCTGAGACCGGCGCGGGGCGCCGGTCTCAGAAGAACGCTTGGCCGTACTCGGCATGTCGATCCGGCTCTTGGTCAGCCGGTGAAGCCGGCGTGGTGCGTCGGGTGCTTGGCCGCTTGGTGGCGGGCGCGCTGCTTGGCCAGCCGGGCTTTGCGCTGCTTAGCCAGCCGGGCTTTGCGCTGCTTGGCCAGCCGGGCTTTGCGCTGCTTAGCGAGCCGGGCTTTGCGCTGCTTGGCGGTTTTCGTCTTTCCGGATCCGATCGTCGTGCCGGACTTTGGGGTGCCGGTCTTCGAGGTGCCGGTCGGAGGGGTGCTGACCGGGGTGGTCGTGCCGCCGGTGCCCGTGCTGCCGCTGCCGCCGGTGCCCGTGCTGCCGCTGCCGCCGGTGCCTGTGCCGCCGCTGCCGCCGGTGCCTGTGCCGCCGCTGCCGCCGCTGCCACCGCTGCCGCCGGTGCCCGGAGTCGCACAGTCCGATGGGGTGATCGTGTCGTCGATCAGCGTGACCGCACCGTTGCTCGCCAGCAGCCGTCCATGGACGGTGACGGTGTCGCTGACCGAGATCGACTGGTCAGCCAGGATCGTGCCGACGAACAACGAGCTGGTCCCGAGCGTCGCCGAGCTGCCCACTTGCCAGAACACGTTGCACGGCTGGGCCCCGTTGATGTAGCTGATCGTGCTGTTCGTACCGGTGGTCAGCGTCGATCCGACCTGGAAGATGAAGACGCTGGCGGGATTGCCCTGTCCGTTGAGCGTGAGGGTCCCGTTGGTGTCGAGCCTCACCGCCGAAGCGTTCTGATACACGCCAGGATGAAGAGTCAGGCCGGTGAGATCAGCCGAGGGGAGCACCACGTCCGGAGCTTCGCCCGCGGCCGTGTTGTACGCGGTCGTGGTGTCCGCCTGCGCATTTCCGGCGACGGCATCGGTGGCATGGATCGTCCCTAGCACGTTCCCGGGCGGAAACCCTGTAATCGACGTGCCCGGGTAGAGACCGAGGTCGCCACCGACGGTCGATGGGCCCGTATTGGTTACCGTTGAGGCGGCCAGCACCCCAAACGGACCGGCCGTCCCAAGAGAGGGGGCGGTGCCGATCGCCAGCGCGCTCGTAGGTATGGCCAGCGCGGTGAACGAAAGGATCGAGACAAGCCCGACGCCTACCTTTTTCTTGCTCAGTCGAGCCAGAGGGCCCGACCTGTTCACCGGCGCGGCATCGGGCATGCGGGCGCGGCAACGCGACCTGCTCATAGGGGTCTCCTAGTTGTCAGCCTGGAGACACCCGTGGTGTCTGAGCTACGGGATGAGGATGGCCTCGTCTCCTGCGACTTTAGTTGTCATGTCGACCAACCGATCATCGTGATCAGTGATCCACCGTCATATAGACGGACGTACTACCGGCGTTGAGAAACGTCTATGGATCATCCGTCCACCGCGTGGCCCGCGGCCGGTTTCGCGAGCAGCGATTAGCGCCGCTGTGAGCCGGTCCGCTGTCTCGAGCGGTGAGGGATCGCCCGGCGGCGTGGTGGATGCGCGGTCGCGTCCTTGTGGGTCTTCGGGCAGGGCTCGCGGTCCTGCTGGAGTATCGGAAGTATCTGGGCCTCGCGTGGGGTGGGCAGCTGGGACCCCGCGGCCGGCAGCGCGCCGAGTCCCCGCTGTCCCTAGGGCGTGAGCTGAAGGCGGGGAGGCCAGGTGGATCGCCGTCACGACATCGCGTGGCTTGGTATCCGTTCCCAGCCGGGCGCTGGCCCCGAAGCGAGCAGCTGAGCGCACGTGGTCAGCCGGGGCTGGCTGGCCACGATCACCAACCGAGTGCCCAGATGGTGAGGGCTGAGCTCCCGGACCCGTGCCGGCTTGACGAGCGCGGGAACGTCGAGGATCGCCACGCGCGCGGCCGCGAAGAACCAACGTCGCGGCGATCGGGCGCGACCTCCGGCGAAAGGATGAGCCCGGTCTCACCCGCGGCCGCAGCTCCGCCGATCAACCGGCCACGATCCTCGTCGGCGCCCACCGGCTCGCGGAGTCGGGTACCTGCGCGACCACACCGGATTGTGGCTAACGCGCTGTCGATCGAACGCGCTGTCGATGAGTTCCGCAACGTTGCCCAGGAATTGCGCAAGTTCTGTTCCGCCCGCTCGTTGTTGGTGAGTAGATGACCACCAACTCCCGCGATTCCCAGATGTTCGCGATCGGTGCCTGGTTCCGGCTCGGCACAGAGAGCCCGCGGGTGAGCCTGTCCTCACCCACCCCTTCCCCCGGCGCCCTTGCAAGATCACCCGCTGCGGCGGACGAAAAGGGCGCTCCTGTGGCGCACGCTGAAAAGACATGAAACGGCTCCTGACTCTCAGCTTCCTGGCCGCCGTCATGCTGGTCCCGGCGTCTGCCGCCCTGGCAGCGTCGACGCCCGGAACGCCGACGATGCTCCCGCACGCGAGCAACGAGCACGCCGACGTAGCTGGAGGTACGGTCGGGTCGGTGCCCGGAGTCGTGGCGATCTCCACTTTCGGCGAAAACTGCACCGGAGCCGTGATCGCTCCGAGGGTCGTGCTGACAGCAGCGCATTGCCTAACGGATGTCTTGGATAAAGAAACCATCCGGGTTCGTCTTGACCACACTCATCAGAATCTCGGAGTCTCTGCCTACTACAAAGCACCAGGCTTTGACCCTACGACTCACTACGATGATGCTGCCGTCCTGATCCTCAAATCGCCATCCAAAGAGCCGGCGCTCCAAGTGGTCCGTGCGGAGCCGGCCGCCGGGACGGGTGCAATGATCACGGGCTACGGTCAGCGCACTTACACCTCGGCGGTCACGACCGTTGCGTACCATGCGAACACGATAATCCAGTCCTTCGCTTCCTGTACGGGCACCTGGGCCGAGTTCGCGACGGCCGTGCCCAGCTCAGACATCTGTGCCCAGAACTCACCGTATAACAACGACACGGTCACAAGGGGCGACAGTGGTGGTCCGCTTCTGGTGAAGTCACCGGCCGGTCACTGGCGCGTCGCAGGGATCAATGATCTGGTCGTGACCCCGAATGGTGCGTACAACGATGGCATACCACAGGCATTCGGACGGGTGGACACGATTCGTCCTTGGATTGAGAGCGAGATCGCCCGGTTCGGCTAGAGATTTCCCGTGGAAACGAGCCGAGATGGGGGCGCGTCGTCGTATCACCGCTGCACCGTGGCCCGCCGCGTCGCGGCCGACCGAACGGGCTACTTCGCGGGACGCGGCGAGCTCGCCTGCGCCGACCGGGTGTCGCACGAACATCGCGCCCAAGGCTCCTGGATCACGCAGCACCGCAACTGACAACTGGCGACTGACGCGCAGCGAGCAGTCGTGGAGACCGTTGAAGCTGACGCTTGCTCAGTCGCCGACCGGACTCGGCCGATCCGCCAATGGCCGGAGCTGCGTTGCGCAGGTTCGAGTCCTGCGGCGAATACACAGCTTCCGCCGCAAATCCGCAGTGTTTTGGTGCCCGGCCCACTGCGGTGAGCATGGCGGAAGCCGCGGCGGGTCATGCGGCGCTCGTTTGCGCCAGGATTAGCACCCGATGGCGCTGGCCTACACGGACTACTACGAGGTGCTGGGCGTGCCGCGCGACGCCGATCAGGACGCGATCCGCCGCGCCTACCGCAAGCTTGCCCGCAAATACCACCCCGACCTCAACTCCGACAGCGACGCGGAGGACCGGTTCAAGGCGCTGGGCGAGGCGCACGAGGTACTGTCCGATCCTGACAAGCGCGAGCGTTACGACCGTCTCGGCGCCAATTGGCGCCAACAGGAGCAGGACGCGCCTGACGCGAACTTCGAGGAGTTCTTCGACCGCCAGGGATTCGGCAGCGACGACGCCCGGGTCGAGTTCAGCGACGACCTGTTCGAGCGGCTGTTCGGAGGCGGTGCCGGCGGCGGCTCCGGCTGGCGTCGCAGCGATGGGCCACTGCGAGGTCTCGACCGCGAGGCGCTGCTCGAGCTGTCGCTGGAGGACGCGCTGGAGGGAGGGCGCCGGAAGCTGACGCTCGAGCACCGTGAGATCGACGTCAACTTCCCCGCCGGAGTACGTGACGGCCAGCTGATTCGCCTCGCCGGGCAGGGCGCACCGGGTCGCGACGGCGGTCCGCCGGGCGACCTGTATCTCCGCATCGCGCTGAAGCCCCACCCGCACTTCCGCCCGCGCGGCAATGACGACCTCGACGTCGACCTTCCGGTGGCGCCATGGGAGGCGGCGCTCGGTGCGACCGTTCCGGTCCAGACCCCGACCGGCACCGCGCAGGTCCGGGTCCCGCCGGGTTCCTCCAGCGGGCGGCGCCTCCGGCTGCGTGGGCGGGGGCTGCCGAGGTCTCAGGGCGGCAGCGGCGATCTGCACGCGATCGTCAAGATCACCGTTCCCAAGCAGCTGTCGGACCGTGAACGGGAGCTCTACGAGCAGCTCGCGGAGAGCTCACCCCGGGAGGCGACAGGATGAACGACGAACAGCCGGTGGAACTGACCGTCGTCGCGCAGCGGGCGGGGGTCCGGATTACGGTGGTCCGCCGTTATCTGGAGTTCGGCCTGTTCGAGCCGCACCCTGAGCCGGCTGAGGCCCCGCGCTACGACCCGAGCAGCGCCGCGCGGATCGCGCGGGCGGAGCGGTTGCGGCGCGACCTCGGGCTCAACTTCGCCGGCGCGGTGCTGGTGTGCGAACTACTCGACCGGATTCGCGAGCTGGAAGCCCAAGCGTAGTCAGCGTCGAAACTCCCTCAGCTTGGATTGGCGGTCGTGGGCCTGTCCACCGCGGCGCAGGCTGTGGCGTGGGCGCCAACGGCGTTGCGGGCGCGCGCCTCGGCGGTCAGGCACACGCGGCCGGAAGTCCCGGCGGGCACGTTGAACTCGAACGAGCGAGTGTTCTGGCGGCCGCCGGCGAGCGGCCTGACCAGCCAACCGCGGCCCAGATCCCGCGCGCCGAGGCGGACGCGTACCCGCGCCGATCGCAGTTGGTAGACGACCCGGTTCTGCGGGACGGTCGACAGCGTCAGCCGGTACTGGCCCGGCCGGCCGGCGAGCAACGGCGACGGGACGGAGATACCGACCCGCAGCCGGGGCCGGGCCACGGACCGATAGACGGGATCGGCCGGGATCCGGTAGATACCGCGCACGATCGGCCTGTCGGTCACTCCCGGCGGCAGCAACTTCAGCTGCGCGGCGGTCAGCTTCGTGCAGTGGACGACGTCGCCGTAGCGCCCGGTCCCACTGAGGTTCGGGGTGTCGAAGTACACGTCGGGCAACTGCCAGGTGCTGTTGCCCAGCTTCAAGGTGAAATCGCCCGTGTCGCGGAGCATCGGCGCGGTGCCGTCGATCTCGCACTGATCCCCGAGCGGAACCTTGATTGCGACGGAATCAACGAACTCATGCTCCTCGGTCCAGTCGTGGCTGTAGGTCGCCTCAACCGACAGTTCGATCGCCTTGAACAACGAACCGCCGGCCGTCACCGAGACGTCGACGCTGTTGCTCTGGCCCACCGTGTCGTGGATCTCAATCGTCTTCTCAGGCGGTTCGGGATCGTCGGGGTTGCTCAGGTAGCCGTCCACCAGATGCGGCGGCGACTCCACGGGCACCTCGCTGTGCACGGCAAAGCTGCACGTGGCCGGGCTCTGATCACTGCACAGCTGATTGAGCAGGGTGGCCTGGGCCTGACGCTCCGCGGCCGGGACGTGATAGGACGTCCCCGGCGGATCGAGCAGCGTGATCGCGTTCCCGCCCGCGGCGCATTGATATTGAGACTGGGAGCCCTGGCTGATCGAGCAGCTCGAGATGCTGTTCCCGTCGATCGCAACCACGGTCAGTTGGACCTTGAGCTGGCCCACGTAGGTGTTGTCGCTCCGGTACAACGAATAGGTGACGGTGCCGACGTTGGAGTCGGCGAACTCGAATGTCACCTCGAAGTGCTGATGGTCGGCGAGCATGACCTGCGTGTCGGTGGCCGGCGCGCCGATCCCGTATTGAAAACCCGTCACCGAAGTGAGACGCATGGTCAAGCTGCTGGCGTTCGTCACGTCAAACCCGCGCGTGTAAGCCGACGCCAGAGCCGGCACGGCGAGCGAGACTGCCAGTGCCGCCGCCACCAGCAAGAGTTGCCGGCGCGCCCTGCTGAGACCACGTCGCCGGATGCAGAGCACCGGCGCACTATATGGAATCAGGGCAAGGTCGGCCGGGGGCGCCGCGGGGCGCCTGACGAGCTGAGGCTCGAGTCGCTGGCCGGCCGCAGCGCGCGCATCCCGGCGATCGCGACCCGGGCCGCCTGAGCAAGTCGCGGCTCGAGGTCGAGCAGCGCGTGCCCGAGGTCGGGGTCGGTGGCGTAGAGCTCGGCCAGTGGCGGCGGGGGCGTGGCGATCTGGTACATCGCACCGGCGAGCAGCGCGGTGGTCGAGACCAGCTGGCGCCGGTCCTCGGCCGAGAGGTCGGGCAGCGGTCCCTGCAGTGCGGCAGCGACGGCCTCGACGGCGGCCAGTGAGGTCAGCTTGTATGCGCGGACGCCTTGAGTCGACACATGGCGCTCAAGGTTGAGCGCGGTATGCGGGATCAGGTCGCAGAGCAGCGGCCGGGCCGCGAACCCACGTGCGAGAACGTCGGCGGTGGCGTCGCCGAGATCGTCCGGGCCGATCTCACCCAGCGCCAGACGCGTCGCTGCGGCCCACTCGGTCCAGGCGCGTCCGGTGAGCTCGAGGAAGATCTGCTCGCGCGTCTCGAAGTAGCGCAGCAGGGCGGATTTGTGGATCCCGACCGCGGCGGCGATATCGGTCAGGGTGACCTGACGCACCCCGTCGCGCGCGGCGAGCCGGGCGGCCGCGGACAGGATCGTCTCTCGCCGCTCGGCCTTGTGCTCAGGGCTTCGGGCACGACGGAAGCTCGAGGAGGTGGTCACATCCTCAAGCGTACATAGGAGAACGGCGTTGTATTATCTTTACACAACAGTGTTCTCTTACTCGGAGGTTGCTTGGCATGTCCAGTGTGTTCTTCCTCACCGGCTCCAGCCGTGGCCTGGGCCGCGCGATCGCCGAGGCCGTGCTCAATCGCGGTCATCGGCTTGTGGCCACCGCGCGCGACCCGCGTTCGCTCGGCGACCTGGTCGCCTCCCACGGTGACCGGATCCTGGCGCTCGCGCTTGATGTCACCGACCCCGCCGCCGCGCAGACGGCGATCGCCGCCGGCGTCGAGCGCTTCGAGCGCATCGACGTGGTCGTCAACAACGCCGGCTACGCGGACCTCGCGTCCGTCGAAGACGTCACGCTCGGGGACTTCCGCAGCCAGATCGACACCAACCTGTTCGGCGTTGTCTACGTCACCAAGGCCGCACTTCCGATTCTGCGCGTGCAGGGGGGCGGGCACATCATCCAGGTCTCCTCGATCGGCGGGCGCCTCGCCACCGCTGGGCTGTCTGCCTACCAGTCGGCGAAGTGGGCGGTCGGCGGCTTCTCCAGCGTGCTCGCCGCCGAGGTTGCGCCGCTCGGGATCCGCGTGACCGTGCTCGAGCCCGGCGGGATCGACACCGACTGGGCCGGCTCCTCGATGCAGGTGCCACCGATCTCAGAGCCGTACCGCGCCACCGTCGGCGCGAGCGCCGCGATCCACAACTCCGATGCGGTCGCGCTCGGCGTTCCGGCGAAGATCGCGCGGGTCGTGCTCCAGATCGCCGGGATGGACGATCCGCCGCTGCGGCTGATCCTCGGCAGCGAGGCCTACGCCTACGCGACCGCGGCCGCTCGCGCCCAGGCCGCCTCAGACGTTCGGTGGCACCAGATCTCGATCTCAACCGATCGCGATGACGCCACCGATGTCCAGCGTGACCCGCTCGGCGCCGGATCGCCCTGATCACCCCTCAGCGTCGGCACGGGCCATACCCACGACCGCGTTAGATTGCCGGGCATGATCCCGGCGGACGCACGCGTGGTCGTGATCGGCGGTGGCGTCGCCGGCTGCAGCGTCGCCTATCACCTGGCGCTGCTCGGCTGGGACGACGTCGTCGTACTCGAGCAGCACGAACTGGGGGAGGGGACCAGCTGGCATTCGGCCGGGTTCGTCGGCCAGCTGCGCTCAACCGTCTCCCAGACCCGGATGATCATGTACTCGGCTTCCCTGTATGAGCGGCTCGGCGCCGAGACCGGACTCGACCCGGGCTGGCGTCGGGTCGGAGGGCTGCGGATTGCGGCCGGCGACGAGCGCGTGTCAGAACTCAGGCGGGCCCGGAGCATGGCGCTGGCCACCGCGCTCGAGCTGGAGCTGGTCAGCGCCGCCGAGGCCGTCGAGCTGGTGCCGGTGCTTGACGGCGCCAACATCCGCGCGGCGGCGTGGATCCCCGGCGACGGGTACCTCGACCCGGAGTTGCTGGTTGCGGCGCTCGGGCACGCGGCGCGGAGCCGCGGCGTCCAGATCCACCCCGGCGTCCGGGTCCGCGGGCTGGACATCGCGGACGGCCGGATCGGCGCCGTGCAGACCGATCACGGAACGATCGCCACCGAGCTCGTCGTCAACGCGGCCGGGGCGGCCGCCGGCGCCGTCGCGCGGCTGGCCGGCGCGAACCTGCCGGTCGTGCCGATGCGCCATCAGTACGCGCTGACGGACCCGATCGACGGGGTCGGACCAGGGATGCCGACCGTGCGCGACCCCGATCGGATCGTCTACTTCCGCCCCAAGGACGGTGGGCTGCTGGTCGGTGGCTATGCCCGAGACCCGATCACCGAGCCGCTGGACGATCCGCTCACCAGCGCGCGCACCCTGTACCCGGAGGACAGGCCTCGGTTCGCCGAGTCGTGGGCGGGTGCGCAGGCGCTGCTGCCGGTCCTACGTGGGACCGAGCCGCCCCGCCTCATCTGCGGTCCGGAGGCGTTCACGCCCGACGGCGAGTTCGTGCTCGGCGAGACCGAGATCGACGGCCTCTGGGTGGCGGCGGGATTCTGCGTCCACGGCCTCGCCGGAGCGGGCGGCGTCGGCCGCATCATCGCCGAGTGGATCACGTCCGGCGAGCCTGAGGAGGACGTCTCAGGCATGGACATCCGCCGCTTCGGGCCTCAGTACCGCAGCCGCGATTACGCGCGCACGCGTGCACTCGACAGCTACTCGCGCTACTACGACATCGCCTATCCCGGCGAGGTCCGGTCCGTCGGCAGGCCGTTGCGCACCTCGCCCGCCTACCCCCGGCTGCAGGAACTCGGGGCCCGGTTCTCGGAGAAGGCCGGCTGGGAGCGCGCGGACTGGTTTGGGTCAAACGACGAACGGGACGCAACGCCGCCGGCCGGCTGGGCCGGACGGTTCTGGTCGCCGGCGATCCGCGACGAGTGCCTGGCCACCCGCGACCGCGCCGGCCTGTTCGATCAGACCTCGTTCGGCAAGCTGACGCTACGAGGCCCAGACGCACTGCAGTCGCTCGAACGCGTCTGTGCCAATCGGATCGACCGTCCCGTCGGCACCGTCGTCTACACGCAGATGCTCAACGAGCAAGGGGGAATCGAGGCCGACGTGACCGTCACGCGGACCTCCGAGGAGGAATTCCGGCTGGTGACCGGCACCGCCTCGCCGGGCCGCGACCGGGAGTGGATCCGCCGCCATCTGCCGGCCCGGGCGCGCGTCCGCATCGACGACATCACCGGGACCGAGGCCTGCTACTGCCTGTGGGGACCTGCCGCGGCGGCGATCCTGGCGCCGTTGTGCGACGACCCGGAGATGCTCGAGTCGCTCGGCTTCCTACGTGCCGCCCGGGTGATGGTCGGCGGCGTGCCGTTGCTCGCCCAGCGGGTCACGTTCGTCGGTGAGTATGGATTCGAGCTGCATGCTCCGGCCGAGTTCGGCCTCACGCTCTGGGATGCGCTGTGCGCCGGCGGTCAACCACACGGAATGCTGGCGGCCGGTTACCGGGCGCTTGACTGCCTGCGCTTGGAGAAGGGGTACCGAGTCTGGGGCACCGACCTGACGCCGCTGACCTCGCCGCTCGAGGCCGGCCTCGGGTTTGCGGTCGCGCTCGACAAGCCGGCGCTGTTCATCGGCCGCGAGGCCCTCGAGCGTGACCGTGAGCCGCGGCGGCGGCTACGAGCGCTTGTGCTGCACGATCCGGCGCAGGTCGTGCTCGGCTTCGAGGCGATCCGCGCGGCGGGCGAGGTCTGTGGCTACGTCACCTCGGGCGGCTACGGCTACCGGATCGACGCAAGCGTCGCCTACGGCTACCTGCCGGCCGAGCTCGGCATCGGCTCGGAGGTCGAGATCTCCCTGTTCGACGAGTGGGTAGCCGCGCGGGTGACGGCCGAGCCGTTATACGACCGGGGACGATCGTCGTAGCCGGACGCGACGCTGGTAGATTCAACGGTCCCACGGTGGGCGTAGCTCAGTTGGTAGAGCTCCTGGTTGTGGTCCAGGCGGTCGTGGGTTCGAGTCCCATCGCTCACCCTCCGTAGAAAGCGTTGATTTGCAGCTCATTCCCGGGTTGGCGTCGGGTCAGGGGTTTCCCTCCGGCGCTTCGTTGTACCAGTCCGTTGTACCACTTGGCCAGGATCGTGGTCCCTCTTACGGCGACGGCTGCGGCTTCGCTGCGGGGCCCGACCGCGTTGCGCTTTCCGCGCATAGGAGGGCGTTCGGCTAGAGACCCGAGATGCGTGCCCTGACACAGATGCAGGTGCCGCGCGCGCCTCTGTCGAGACCTGAACTTGACCGTCGGCGTTCACGAGGTCGCCGCCGTCCTCTCATCCGTCCGGTGGCTCGCTTGGGAGAACGCCGTGCAGCTCGTTGCGCGACTTGATGTCGAGCTTTGTGAAGACCTTGCTTAGGTGGTACTTGACAGTTCGCGGGCTGATGAACAGCCGGGCGCCGATCTCCGGGTTTGACAGGCCGTCGCGCGCAAGCTGCGCGACATGGCGCTCTTGGACCGTGAGTTCGTCGCGCACCTCTTCAGTGGGTTTGCGGACGGTCTCCCCGGTGGCCAGCAACTCCCGGCGAGCCCGTTCGGCAAACGCCTCCATGCCGATCGACGTCAGCTGGTCGTAGGCGGTCCGAAGTTGTTCGCTCGCGTCCACACGACGCCCCTCGCGGCGTAACCATTCGCCGTAGAGCAGGTGGGCCCGAGCGAGCTCGGGGCGAAGCTGGGTACGGCTCAACCGCTCGATCGCGTCTCGATACAGGCTTTCGGCGGTCGCGCCTTCGCTCACCAGTGCGC